>JACCDW010142045.1_pt1 | contig 14054 bp, 16 predicted proteins | sample 7449781 | NCBI WGS metagenome assembly JACCDW01 (sample SAMN15323449, study PRJNA562643) | freshwater metagenome | isolation source: river surface water | place: USA:Blue River Watershed | collected 2017-08-18 | reverse complement strand
AGAAGCGAGGGTTTGAAATAGAGGATGATGCTTCACGGGCGGCACTATCTATGTTTAAGGATGCTGGAGGTGATTTTTTTGGGTATTTGGCGGATGCTAATCATGTACAACGATTTAAATCGATGCATGCGGAGTCGGACCTAGAAGTATGTTTGCAAACGGATGTTAGTAAATTTGCAGTAATGGCCCAGATAAGGGAATTTTTATTAAACGATAGAAAGGTTTGTGCTGGTGAATTGGTGCAATACGTTTCAGGAAGTGTAAATTTGCAGTAATCGATTGATAAAACAATGAATAGACCGATTCGGGTTTTGGTGGCAAAAGTTGGATTAGATGGCCACGATAGAGGTGCAAAAGTGATTGCATCGGCTTTGCGAGACGAGGGGATGGAAGTTATATATACGGGTTTGCGTCAAACACCCGAGATGGTGGTACAGGCTGCTATTCAAGAAGATGTGGATGTTATCGGGGTTAGTATATTGAGTGGGGCACACAACACAGTTTTTCCAAGAATATTGGATTTATTGAAGGAGAAGGAGATCAACGATGTATTATTAACCGGTGGTGGAATTATTCCGGACAGTGATGTTGAGCATTTAAACGGATTGGGTGTTGCCAAGCTATTTCCTCCAGGTACGGACACTAAAGACATAGCATCGTATATTCGAGAGTGGGTTTCTAATCATCGATCATTTTAATTAAGTTTCTTATGTACAACAATATAATTACTCATAACGAGGATAACATTTTAATCATCACCATCAATCGTGAGAGCAAGTTAAATGCTTTAACCATTGAGACTTTGCAGGAAATCAAGCATGCTGTAAATGCGGGAAATGAGGATGACGCCGTTCATGGAATGATCATAACAGGTTCCGGCGCTAAAGCTTTTGCCGCGGGGGCAGATATTAGTGAATTTGCGAATTTTTCAGTGGATGAGGCCACAAAAATGAGTGCTAACGGACATGATGTGATGAACGCAATTGAGGAAGGAAACAAGGTTGTTGTAGCTGCTGTAAATGGATTTGCTTTGGGTGGTGGATGTGAATTGGCCATGGCTTGTCATCTTCGTGTGGCGAGTAAGAATGCAAAATTTGGCCAGCCAGAAGTGAATTTGGGTGTACCTCCGGGTTATGGAGGCACTCAGCGATTGATCCAATTGGTGGGAAAAGGAAAAGGGTTAGAGTTGTTGTTGACTGCGGATAGTATTGATGCCGATTCTGCTGAGCGTTTTGGTTTGGTAAACAAAGTGGTTGAACAGGAAGTTTTGATGGAAGAGACGAAGGCGTTGGTTGCTAAAATTGCTTCCAAAAGTCCTAGTGCGGTGAATAAGATTTTTAAATGTGTTAACGATTTTTACAAGCCCAATGTTAACGGCATGCAACGCGAAATTTATGAATTTGGCGAAGCGTTTGGTACAAGCGATTTTAAAGAAGGTACAGATGCCTTTATGAACAAACGTAGAGCGGATTTCAGGAAAGTGTAAATAGCGATACAAGTTGATTGTGTATTGCTAGTACTTGAGGGATTAGTGGAGTTTTTTCGTCGTTGATGATAACAAAGTCCACTCTATTTCGTAAATCTTCTTCTGAAAATTGTTTTGAAAGTCGTTTTTTAATTTCTTCCTCAGAAGTGTTATCGCGGTGTTTTGCCCGTTGAATTTTTATATGGGTAGGAGCGGAGACTAGAATGGTTTTTTCTACCGTTTTATCGGCACCGCTTTCGAACAAGATGGCTGCTTCTTTTATAACATAAGGAAGATTAGGCTGTGTTTCTTGTAGGTTATTGCACCAAAGATCGAAGTCATGAAAAACAAACGGGTGCAGAATGTTATTTAGGCTTTGGAGTTTTGTTGGGTTGTTAAAAACTTCGGATCGAATAAACTCAACATTGGGCAATCCGTTATCTAAATAAGCGGCATTGCCCAATAGGTTTTGTACTTGAAGTTTAATTTCCGGGTATTTGGAATAGAGGTTTTTAGCTTCTCTATCGGCATAGTAAATGGGAACTTTTAGGCTTTCAAAGATGGAGCAGACGGTTGATTTTCCGCTACCTATGTTGCCTGTAATCCCAACGCGAATCATTTTTCTTTTGGGTAGTGGGCTTGGGTTAATTCCATGCTCACGGCAGATTTTTCAATTTTAATACTGCCTTCTTCCAGTGCAATTACGAAGAATTTTTCCTGATCTTGGGTTATTTTACCGTGGATACCACCTGTAGTGACAATGTGATCGCCCTTTTTTAGTTCGTCTGTAAATAGGCGGGCTTTCTTTTGTTTTTTCATTTGTGGGTAGATCATGAAAAAGAAAAGTACTGCCATTACCAGCATCATCATGATGAACTGGTCTTTACCTCCGCCTTTGGCTTGTAAAAGTATAATTGTAGGGTTCATGGTTAATTATTTGAATCTCCGTTGTTAAAAATATACGCTTTAAACTTAAGTACTATGTGTTCTGTTATGGAATTTTGGAAATAAACATCTACGGTTTTTTCATTAAGGACTCCTCCGGGTCCACCTTTTCCTTTAGTGTCGAAAGTGGCTTTAATTTTCCCTTCTTTACCGGGAGCAATAGCTTCTTTGGTATAATCGGTAACAGTGCAGGTGCAACCTGGAGATACTTGGCTGATGTAAACTTCTCCTTTACCTGTGTTTTTAAAAGTGAAAACATGTTCTACTTCTACTCCTTCTTCAACTCGACCAAACATGAAGAGTGTATCCTTAAATTGAACATCGCCTAATACGTTTTGAGCTTGGTTTTGGGGATTGTCAGAAGTTGCTGTGTTTGCAGATTCTATAGTGTTTTCGGCAGATTCACTATTGGAATCGTTATTAGCATCATTGCCTGAACTGTTGCATGAGGCAAGCAGTAATACAGGGATAATCCACAATATTTTTTGTGCGCGCATAGTTCAAAAATACGCAGGTTGAATTATTTATTGATTAAACCTCTACCGGATTTTTTGATCATCCCTTGGGTTTCGAGGTTTTTCTTCAATTTATCGAGGATCCCGTTAACAAATTTTGAGCTATTCGGGGTGGAATAATTTTTGGTTATTTCTAAATATTCGTTGATGGTGGCCTTTGGTGGTATTTCTGGGAAGTGCAAGAATTCGGTTATGGCTAATTTAATAATTATAAGATCGATGCTAGCAATTCTTGAGGGGTCCCAATTATCTGTAATTTCTGAAATTAGTTGTTCGTATTGTTTACTGTTTTTTGCCGATGTGAGCACTAGACTCATCGCCATTTCTACTTCTTCTGATGTGTTTAGCGGGGCGGAAAGGACGGTTATTTCCCCAGATTCTTTGAGGGACTCTATGGTTTTCACAATTTCGCGATAAACAAACGGGTCATCATCGGACCAACGAGGATAAATTTCTTCGAGCGTCTGGTTAAAGGATTCGGAACGATTGATGAATTCCTCGAAAAAGGTTTTTAAGAAAGGGATTTGCAGGGATATTGGTGGTTCATCAAAGATGTTTAGATCTTTGGTTTCGGGCCATTGCAGTATTAGGTTGTACCATTCGTCTACTTGGTTTTTAAGTTCATCCCAATGGAATGGAAAATCTATTGGCATCAATGCAGAGGCTTCGCGGTGTAAGTGTTTTACTCCACTTATTCTGCCAATAAGTTGTAATTGTCTTATTTTATCGTTGTCTGGATAAAACTTACTTTTTTCGATTTCTACTTTTTCTTGCAGTGCTTGGGATAGCTGGTAAGGCCAATCGAGGAGAAATAGATAAACGTTGTGAAAGTTTGCAATATCTTTTTTGAGTAGGTTGATAGCCTCTTGGGTGCTGTTTTCGCTACTTTGTTGCCAAGCGTATAGGGCTTGTAGCGCTTTAATTCTCACCAGTCTTCTTGAAATCATAGAACTTGTTTGCAAAGATAGTGTATTGTTGATGGAAAAATAGCAAACCATTTGGGACATAGATGTGTTATTTTCGCGACAGTATTATGGGCACTATAACGTTTGATTTTGAAGAGAAAGGCAAACCATCGGTTACGGTAAGTATCGAGGAGGGCGAATCTATATTAGAGGTTGCTTTGGACAACGATATACATTTGAATCATAATTGCGGTGGTGTTTGTGGTTGTTCCACTTGTCATGTGTATGTAGAAGAGGGGGAAGATTTGTTGCCTGAGATGAGTGATCGCGAAGAAGAATATGTGGACAGGGCGCGCAATCCAAAATATAACAGCAGGTTAGCATGTCAGTGTAAATTGGGCGAGGATGGTGATTTGCGCGTAATCATACCTGATCAATCAGGAATAATTGGACATTAAAAGAGAAATATATATGTACGAACCACCTATAGAATGGACGGATTTTGAGGATATTGCGATGAAGCTTTACGAGCGATTTGGCGATGCGTTTGGAGAAACACAGATTTATCGAATTCGATTTACGGATTTATTAGAATGGGTATTGGAGATTCCTAATTTTGCCGGAACGAGAGAAGCTTGTACTGAGGGATATTTAGAGATGATACAGGCTCAGTGGGTTTACGAATGGAGAGATAATCAATAAATTAAGTTGGTTATTGGAATTAGTTTGTGGCTAAATGAGGAAAATCGTTTTTAGCCGCGTAAATTTGCAAAAACGTAATTAAAGAGATAATTAACATGATGAATTTTGAGCTTACTGAGGAACATTTAGCTGTTCAACAAGCTGCTAGAGATTTTGCACAAACGGAATTATTGCCGGGTGTAATTGAGCGCGATGAGCACCAGAAATTTCCTGCTGAGCAGATAAAGAAGATGGGTGAATTAGGGTTTATGGGAATGATGGTTGACCCTAAGTACGGTGGAGGTGGAATGGACACTATTAGTTATGTGTTGGCGATGGAAGAGATTTCCAAGATTGATGCATCTGCGAGTGTTTGTATGAGTGTAAACAATTCTTTGGTTTGTTGGGGAATCGAGACTTTTGGTAATGAAGATCAAAAGAAAAAGTATTTAGTTCCATTGGCAACAGGTCAAAAAATCGGTGCTTTTTTGTTAAGTGAGCCTGAAGCGGGTAGCGATGCTACAAGTCAGCGTACTACGGCATTTGAAGAGGGTGATCATTATGTTTTAAATGGCACGAAGAATTGGATTACTAATGGTAATTCGGCAAGTTATTATATTGTTATAGCACAAACCGATGTAGCGAAAGGGCACAAAGGAATTAATGCTTTTATTGTTGAAAAGGAGTGGGCAGGAGTTACTGTGGGCAAGAAAGAAGACAAATTAGGCATTCGTGGTAGCGATACCCATAGCATTATGTTCCAAGATGTTAAAGTTCCCAAGGAGAATAGAATTGGTGAAGATGGATTTGGGTTTAAGTTTGCGATGAAAGTGTTGAGTGGAGGTAGAATTGGTATTGCTGCTCAGGCATTAGGTATTGCTAGTGGCGCTTACGAGTTAAGTTTAAAGTATAGTAAAGAGCGTAAGGCGTTTGGTACTGAAATTATGAATCACCAAGCCATTGCATTTAAGTTAGCTGATATGGCAACTGAGATTGAGGCTGCGCGTTTATTGTGTTTAAAGGCTGCATGGATGAAGGATCAGCATTTAAATTATGACAGAGCAAGCTCAATGGCGAAGTTGTTCTCTTCTGAGGTAGCGATGAAGACTGCAGTAGAGGCGGTTCAAATTCACGGTGGTTACGGTTTTGTAAAGGAATACCACGTTGAACGTTTGATGCGCGATGCGAAAATTACTCAGATTTACGAAGGAACCAGTGAGGTTCAACGCGTTGTTATTTCGCGTGACGTTCTGAAATAGTTTTTTTAGGCATAGTTTTTCTTTCGATTTTGGAATCGAAAGTTCTCTTTAGTATTTTTTCCAACGAGGCTAATAGCGAGAGCACTTGTATCTCGCAATGAAGTTTTTGTGCTGTGGAAATATGGTTTTTTCTTTCGGCTTTTTGAATGTACGTCAGAAGGTACTCGCATCTGAGAATCTGTTCGAGTATTTCTTTTCGAGTTACATTGTTTTTTTGAAGTGTAGTATCGGTTAGAGCGATTAATGAGTTTATTTCGTTTTGCATGGCATTGAATTTATGTAAGCAAAACTCTTGTCGAGTGTGATAAGGAAACGGAATTTAAATGCTTTTAATCGTTTATATACGTTTACTTAGGGGCGACGAATGTCGAATTTATAGGTAGAATACTTAAGTTTTAGTTGGATTTTATTTTAGGTTTACGATCGGCATTTCTTCCAATGTTAAGTTTGTGTTAAATATGGATTAACAGAATTCATAAGTGCTACGATGGTGGTAGTTTTGTGTGGATTAAAACTAAAGCTATGGCACTCAACAACATTCTGAGTATTTTCTTACCTAAGGACAGAGTATTTTATTCATTATTTGAGCAAACAGCTCAAAATGTAACTGAAATGGGAAAGTTACTTCACCAATTTGTATTTGAAACCGACCCTAACAATCGTTTAAATATTAGTAAACAGATTGAAGACTATGAGCATAAGAATGATGAGATTACGCATCAGATTTTCCAGGAATTGGGTAAAAATTTTATTACTCCATTTGATCGTGAGGATATCCATTATTTGGCTACAGCGATGGATGATGTTGCGGATTATATTCATGCATCGTGCAAGAAGATGCAGTTTCATGGAGTAAGTCCATTGGAATCTGGAATTCAGAGTTTAGCGGAGATAATTATGCATGGAAGTGCTGAAATTGGAAGAGCGGTAATGCAGTTGCGCGAGTTGAAACGTCCAGAGAAGATCATGGAAAGTTTGGTGAAAGTGAATAGTTTAGAGAATCATGCGGACAATGTATTTGACATGAGCATTAAGCAGTTGTTTGATACGGAGAATGATTTTAAAGAGTTAATTCGTAAGCGTGAGGTTTACACGGTTATGGAGGTTGCTACGGATAAATGTGAGGACGTAGCAAATGTTATTGAGACCATTATAGTTAAATACGCGTAAACAAGGAATATGTCTACGATGGTCATTGTCATCATTGTGTTGGCATTGGTGTTTGATTACATTAATGGTTTTCACGATGCGGCAAATTCAATAGCTACGGTAGTAAGTACTAAGGTACTGACACCATTGCAAGCGGTTATTTGGGCGGCATTTTTCAATTTTGTTGCTTATTTTATTTTTAAAGATCACGCGGTGGCCAACACCATTGCTAAGACGGTGGTTGATACGTACATCACGTTGCCAGTTATTTTAGCGGGTTTGGTTGCGGCCATTTTTTGGAATTTATTAACGTGGTGGTATGGTATTCCAAGTTCGTCCAGCCATACGTTGATTGGAGGTTTTGCAGGAGCTGCGGTTACGCATGCGTACATAACAAAGGGCTACATGCCGTTTGGAGATATTATCGAAGCGGATAAAATCTCAAAGACGGTAATGTTTATTTTCTTAGCTCCGTTGATAGGAATGCTGATTTCTACGTTTATCACATTGGTTACTATTCGTAGAAACACATGGGGTAAGTTAGCCATCATTGGTTTGGCTACCTTGGGAATGTGGTTGATGTTTGGTATGTTCCGTGAGCAGAAGTTAGAAGAAAACCTGCAAAAGTTTTTTAAAGTTGATAAGTATAAAAAAGAGCTAGCAAAGCATCCTGATGATGAAAAAGTGAAGGAAAAGTTGGAAAAAGCTAAGGCTCATTATTCGCTGGCAAAAACGTTTACTGGTGATTTTGATGAGGTAGGAGGAGAGGTTATTGCTAGTAGAATTGCCGATACTATTGATTTAGAATATATCGAGGCTGGCAAATTGAAGGATGTTCTTTCCCGAAAGTTGAAGTTAGAAAAATTGAAAAAAGATGCTTACTACGATGAGTCTCTGGCGCCTATATACGAAGCAAATTTGGCTTTATTGGACTCGTGTAAGCCATATTTTGCAATGTATCGGGAATTAGGAGCGGATTCTATTGCGCATGCTTGTGCCAATATATTGGGTGTTCGCAGGATAGACAATTATGAGAAATTTGCGAAGTCGTTTAATGTTGATGCTAAAAAAGATTTAGGTAAAGAATTAAACAAGGCGGACAATCGGTTTTTAATGTATTGCATTGGAGTGTTAGTGTTAATTTTCATGTTGAGTTATATATGGTGTGAGCAGATTAGAAAACCCACAGCCAACCGTATGGCCAATATGTTTAAAAAGTTGCAGTTATTAAGTAGTGCGGCATTTTCCATTGGACATGGGGGTAACGATGCACAAAAGGTAATGGGTATTATCGGTGCGGCGTTAATTGCTAGTGGAAATATTGGCGATTTTAAAGAGTTGCCTAATTGGGTTCCCCTAGCGTGTTATACAGCGATAGGATTAGGTACGATGAGTGGTGGATGGAAAATTGTAAAGACGATGGGTACTCGTATTACTAAAGTTACTCCGTTAGAGGGTGTAAGTGCGGAGACAGCAGGTGCGATTACATTATTTATGACGGAGCAAATGGGTATTCCTGTGAGTACAACCCATACCATAACGGGTTCAATAATTGGGGTAGGTGCAACGAAGCGTTTAAGTGCAGTACGCTGGGGTGTTACGGGGAACTTATTGGTTGCTTGGTTGATTACAATTCCTGTAAGTGCTATTGTAGCGGCACTTTGTTATTGGTTGTTAGGCCTATTTGGAATTTAATATTTTTGATTGATAACGTTGAGGAACTATCGCCATTGAATGGATGATAGTTCCTTTCCTATTTCATGAATACCCTTTAAAATTTTGAGGCCTTGTTTTTCGGAGGCTTTCTTTTTGCCGTTAATATATTGCGAAAGGAGTGTTGTTTTAATAAGTTTATTTATTCCTAATTTAAACGTGTATAAATGGAAATAAGCGTTTGGAGGAAAAGGGGTTAATTTGCGTATATCTTTTGTATTGTATGGAAAAAGAGTATTTTGTTCATTCTTCTTCGGTTGTAGATGAAGGCGCGCAGATTGGAGCAGGAACGAAGATTTGGCATTTTTGTCATGTAATGCCTACGGCGATCATCGGCGAAAATTGTAATATCGGTCAAAATGTGTTTATTGATAACAAGACACGAATTGGAAATCGGGTTAAGATTCAGAACAATGTAAGTGTTTACAATCGGGTAGAAATTGGGGATGAGTGTTTTTTGGGTCCGTCTATGGTATTTACGAATGTAGTAAATCCGAGAGCTGGAGTGGAAAGGAAGGATGAGTATCGTGTAACTGTATTAGAAAAAGGGGTAACCATTGGTGCAAATGCTACTATCGTTTGTGGGGTTCGATTGGGGGAATACAGTTTTGTTGGGGCGGGAGCGGTGGTGAATAAGGATTTGCCGGCCTACGCTTTGGTGGTTGGAAACCCGTGTAGGCAGATTGGATGGATGAGCGCCTATGGAGAGAAGTTGCAATTTGGTCCCGATGGAATAGCTGTTTGTAGCGGAACAGGACAGCGGTATAAGCAGGTTTCTGAGGATAGTATTGAGCCATTGGAGGATTAAGAAATGAGTACAAAAGGAAATATTTTGGTAACTGGGGGTCTTGGTTTTATTGGATCTCACACGGTGGTTTGTTTGCATGAGGCGGGTTATAAACCGGTTATTGTAGACAATCTGAATAATTCAAGGATAGAAGTATTATCGGCATTAACGGAGCTAATTGGCTACGAACCGGTGTTTTACGAGGAGGATGTTTTAAATCAGGGGGCTATTGAGAAAATAATAATAGATAATCAAGTGAGTGCAGTGATTCATTTTGCTGCGTATAAAGCTGTGGGGGAGAGTGTTGAGAAGCCGTTAATGTATTATCGTAACAATGTTGGGGGCTTAATCAGTTTGTTAGAGGTAATGAAGCAGGTTGGTTTAAACAATTTAGTTTTCAGTAGTAGTTGTACGGTGTATGGCGAACCGAAGGAAATGCCGGTGAAAGAAGGAACGGAGACCAGGCCTGCGGCAAGTCCCTACGGTGCTACAAAGCAGATGGGAGAAGTGATTTTGCGTGATAACAGTTGGTGCAATGTGCAGTGCTTGCGTTATTTTAACCCGGTAGGTGCGCATGAAAGTGGTAAGATTGGGGAATTACCTTTGGGAGTACCAAATAACTTGATACCGTATTTGACACAAACTGTGGCGGGAATACGCGAGTGTTTAACGGTTCATGGTGGAGATTATGACACTCCGGATGGGTCTTGCATTCGCGATTATATACACGTTATGGATTTGGCCGAAGCCCATGTAGCAGCAGTAGATCGATTATTTGATAAGGCTGCCGGATCGTTGAAGGATTACGGTATTGCAGGGGTAACAGGATTTGATAACTCTAATAGTCGGTTTGAATTATTTAATATTGGAACGGGCAATGGTTCTTCTGTATTGGAGGTAATTCAAGCGTTTGAAGAGGCAACCGGCAAGAAAGTACCGCATGTTGTGGGCCCTCGAAGGCCAGGAGATGTTATGGCAGTTTGGGCCGATACAAAGAAAGTAAACGATGTTTTGGGATGGAAGGCAAAACGCGACCTCCATACAATGATGCGCGATGCCTGGAATTGGCAGGAGAAGTGTTAGAAACTATTTCTTTTTAGAGAACCAAGAGAAACGAGTACGAGAGGGTGTAGGGTCTTTTTTGGTTTCTAAGTCCAATGCAGGGAAAGGTTTTGGTTGCTTATAGTCTGGACTTGTAGGATCTATCCAAGTGGGCGCTGTGGCTGGTTTTAACGTAGGAGACTCTTGAGTTTTGGTTTCAGTAGGTCTGGGTGCGCTGGAATTGGTGTTAACCGATTTAGCTGGTTTTGGTACAATCGTAGTTGTAGTGGCTGACGATGATGCAGTTTGATTTTCTTCGGAGAAGGTATTGTTGTTTGAATCCGAGTCGATAAACGCTACTTTATCATTAAATGCTAAATCTACTTTGGAGTTACCAGATCGATTGACCAATGAGTTTTCATTGGGTGATGCATCCATCACTAATGATTCACGCACTTGTTTTTGTAGTGTACTAATCATAGCAGTGAAAACATCTTTCGAATTTCTCACTTTCGCTATGGAGTAGCAGCCAATCAGACCGCCAATTATATTCATGGCTAAGGATCTAGCGTCCATGGTGTTCTTAAATTCACCAGAAGCTCTTCCTGTAAGGATTGCTCGTTGCAGCATGGTTACTTGCATATCATGGACATTTTCGAGTTTTTCTCTGAACACGTCATCAATATGGCTCATTTCCACCATCAAATTATAAAGAATATCTCCGCGTTTGATGCTTTTTTCTGTAACTTGGTTTTTTTCATTTTCCAGTAAGTTAACTATGGTGTTACCAATGTTTGTTTTAATGGATAGCAGGGTCTCCCATTTTTTCGAGTACTGAGGTAGCAATATTTCGTCTATTACTGCATATCCTAATTCCAATTTATTTGGGAAGTAGTGATAAAAGGCCCCTTTGGTAATTTTCAGACGAATGATTTCTTTGTCTGTACGGAGTAATTCAAAACCTTGGTTCTGTATTGCTTCGAAGCAACGTTGTAATATCAGTTGGCGGGTATTGCTGCTCATATTTAATTCGAATGGGCAGCAAATATACCAACCAGTATGTAAAAATGTGTATAACTATGTGGAAAATTTTTAAAATCGCAGTATATCAATAGTTTACCTGAACCTGAATGCGTAGGAAATTTCCTTTTTGCTGGTTGTTTGGGTTGGATTTATCGCGCGTTGTGCGATCAGCCATGTTATACGCTACAACAATTTCAAGGTTTTTAGCTGCTTGCCATTCGGCACCAAATTCTAATTCTTTTACTAAATAACCCCGCGCATCTCGTTCCATTTTTTTACCTCCGTTGTAATAATTGTAACGAGCAAAGGGAATGAGTGTGGTATTTTTCACTTCCATTTTCCAGTTAACCAAAACATAGCCACCATTTAGTTTTTGTGTTTCAATACTATCGGTGATTGGGTTGTACTGTGGACCAAACCCTGTGTTGTACTCGGCACTAATTCCAAAAGGTTTAGGATAGAGGATGAACGTTGCTGCCTGTCTTTCGTCTAAGTAGGTCAAATCGGATTTTACCTTAACATTTTTCGTTAGATTAACTGCATTTAATGTGTATAACCCACTATACATCTGAATACCTGGCTCGATGATTTGTGAGCCAATTTGAAAAGGATACGTAAGTCGTGCTACCCAATGTCTGTTATCGTTTGCTTCGGGTTGATTGGCTAATTGACCGTTATACAGTCCAAATCCGAATACACCGTAGTCGCCTGAACCTTTAAGTCCGTCGTTTACCAAGGAAGAAAACAATTTGCGTGTTTTTTCAGGAGCCCAGTAAAAGAAGGCACCCATATCGCGTTCATTGGAGAGAGCTGAGTTGATGGCATCGGAACGATCTAAGTTTAATCGGTTTTGAGAACTTTGCATGTTTTCGAAACCAAATGGAACTTTGCTTTGACCTACACGTATACGATAGGAATTGGTTTTATTTAATCCGATATCGAAATAAGCATCGCGAATTTGGGCAACATTACCAGCAAGAGAGGATGACAATGAAGATGCGAAATCGGGTTGGATGTACATATATACGCGTGGGTGAATTTGACCGAACCAGATTAGACGAAGTCGACGTATAAAGAAACCACCATCTTCACCAATGGATCGATCGCATTGATCGCATTTAAGCAACGGGTTTGTTTCTAATAATCGATTGTAACGGGTTTGCGTGTATCCACGAAATTGGATGTTTTCGTACCAGGCCTTTTTTACAGGGGGAGTTTTTGTGTCGGCAGGCTTGGGTTCATTTCCAGTCAGAGCTAATTGTAAGCTTTTAGAGGAAGAGAGCAGGGATTTATCCATGCCGTTGTATTCAGGGTTGAATACTTGGTTTGATTTTATCGTGGAATCGACAACAGTTATGGGGTAGTAGTTATAGGATCCCGAGTAATTATGGATTGTGAAATCCTTGCTAGTGGTGGCTGAAAGTGTTTGAATCGACAACCACAAACATGAAGTAAATGTAAAAATAGTGTGTTTCACAGGTTAGTATAATGTTACGCAATTATTAATAGCGCAAAGATTCCTTAACTAACAGGAAGTGTCTGTTTCTGGAATGTGAAACTTGTGTTAAGAAATTATTAAGAGTTTAGGTTTTTGGTGTTGTTGAAGGATGAAAATAGTATTAACAACATAGAAGATCATCCCCATGCTTGGAGATGGATTGGTACTTTTTAGTACTGTAAATTAGATTTGAATAGATTAGGATTACGGGGTTAGTCTTCCGTACATTCTTGGGAACGGAATGGATTCGCGTACGTGTTTCAACTTACAGATCCAAGTCACCAATCGTTCTAATCCCAAACCAAATCCGGCATGGGGAACGGAGCCAAATCGACGTAAATCCAGATACCATTCGAAGGCTTCCATAGGAAGTTGGTGTTCGTGGATTTTTTGGGTAAGTAAGTTAACATCGGTTTCACGTTCACCGCCGCCTACAATTTCGCCATAACCTTCTGGGGCTAAGACGTCTACACCGCGAGCAAATCGAGCATCATTCGGGTTGCGTTTCAGGTAGAATGCTTTTACTTCGTGGGGCCAATCGTACACCATTACTGGGCTATCGAACAAGCGAGTTAGTACAGTTTCATCGGAACCACCAAAGTCGTTACCGTATTCGAAGTTTTTGGCACTAGCAATCCATTGAGGAATGTTTCGCAATTCTTCTTCGATATCGGCTTTATCCTGTTTAAGCTGAATAATTTTTGTTTGGTGGAAATTGATTTCGCCTTTTTTCAATCCTGGGGTAGCAATTTTCGCTTCTCGGTCTTGAATTTCAGCATTAATTCCGATTAGTTTTTCCTCAGTTTGTTTTAGTTCTTCTTCTAAAGAGGCAATGGAGTTAACTCCGTTTACGTTCTCTTCCCCTTTGATAATGCGTACGGCTTGATCGTAGGTCATTCTTGGGAAGGATTTCAAGGAAGATTCTAATACAGAGGTGTCGCGGCCGATGGTTTCCAGTTCGTGTTTGCAATTGGTAAGTACCTTTTGTATCACAAACTGCAAGAAGCCTTCGATGCAATCCATGTTTTTGAAGATATCATAGAATGCCATTTCTGGTTCGATCATCCAGAATT
>JACCDW010269106.1_pt1 | contig 14055 bp, 5 predicted proteins | sample 7449781 | NCBI WGS metagenome assembly JACCDW01 (sample SAMN15323449, study PRJNA562643) | freshwater metagenome | isolation source: river surface water | place: USA:Blue River Watershed | collected 2017-08-18 | reverse complement strand
CATGCCGCTGCGTGTGGTGCTCGGTGTCCCGACACGTCCCGCCGCCCAGGCACTTGCCGCCCACCAAAGGGCCGATCCACACACGCCCAGAGCCAGGGCAACGTGGGCCAGGGCCAGGGCCCACTCCGTGGTGCTGCGAAGCCAGATGGCCATCCCCGAGGCGTGCAACCCCGCCATCCCTCCCAGGATGGCGCTGGCCAAGACCACCGCGAGCGTTCTCACCCAAAGGGCAGCACGTCCGCCCATGCCTGCCCGCACGTGCCGGCGCCCGGGCACCGCCAACCACGCGCAGCCGGCCATCGTTGCGCCAAACAGCGCGCCGCCCAGCGCGCCCCACAGCCCAGCCGTTTTTGCAGGGTCGGGCGGCAATGGCCCCATCCCCGTGTCGCGCAGCCGCCCGTGCACATCGGCAATCCCCCAAGCACCACCCATGGCGCCTTCAAAGCGGCGTTTCCACGGTTGATCGAAGGCTTCGATGACGTTGTAGTCAATTCCGGCGCGGCCCAATTGCTGCCGCAGCTCCCTGAGGAAACGCGCCTGCTGCTGCGGGCCGGGGACCGCGCCTGCCCGGGCTCGACCCGCCGCAGGCCAGCCGGTTTCGGCCAACCACACGGCTTGGTTCCCAAAGGCGCGCTTCACTTGGGCATGCACGGTCAACACATGGCCAACCGCCAAGTCCAGGGCCACCGGCGAGTCCTCCCAATACGGCAAGATGTGAATGGCCACCACGTCGACCTCCGTGGCCAGCACCGGGGCATGGCGCAGCCAAAACTCCCAAACATCGGCATAGGCCACGGGTACCGGCGACACCCGCCGGGCCGCGCCCAGCATCTGGGCCAAATCCTCGGGGCTTTGCTCCCGGCGCAGCAGCACCTCGTTGCCCAGCACCAGCATGCGCACCGTGCTGGGAAAGGCTCGGGCCAGGGCCAAGGCCGTGTCCACTTCGGCTTGGCTGGCGCTGCGGTCCCGGCTGATCCAAGCCCCTTGCACCACCTGCAGGCCCAGGGCTTGTGCCACCGCGGGAATCTGGTCTTGGCCGTGCCCCGTTCCGTAGGTGCGGATGCAGCCGGTCCATTGCGACAGCATCTGCAGGTCTTCCCTGAGTTGATCCTGTGTCAAACGCAGGCCGGCATCCAGCGGGCTGTGGCCGTGGCGCCGAAACGGTGCATAGGACAAGCAGGGCCAGGGCTGTGCGCCTCCATGATCAAGGGCGCTCACGGTGCCCGAATGTGTCTGCGCGGCCACGGCCGTCCAGGGGCTCAGCACGCCCGCGGCCAGGCCCATCACCAAGGGCAGCACCCGCACCACACACGCCCAAACCGACTTCCAGTGGGCCAGGGATGCGATGCGCGCTGCAAGCGCGAACGCGGATGCAAACAGGCGGCGAGGTGCAGAGGGCATGGCGTGTGGACAGGGCTGGCACGTGATTGTGAACCCCGGCCCCTGGCCTGGGCACAGCCCCGCCGCCGGCCTACATGCAGGGGCGCACACCGATGACGGGCTTGCGTTCGACCTCGGAGTGGTCTGCAACCAAGGCGACCCTTGTGTGCGTGCTGATGGCGCTGCTCAACGCCGCCGTGTGGCAATGGGCCAACCCCCCCTTGCCGGCTGCCCAGGCCGCCTTACCGCTTCAGGGCTTGGCCTACAACGCCTTTCAGCGTTGGCAAAGCCCATTGGAAGGGCAGCGGCCCAGCGATGCCGACGTGGCTGCTGACTTGGAGCTGCTGCGCGGGATCACGGGTCGGCTGCGCACCTACAGCGCCTCCGAGCTGTCCACGCTGCCGGCCTTGGCCCGCGCCCAAGGTTTTCGGCTGACCGCTGGGGTTTGGCTGGACACGCAAGCCCTGAGAAACGAACGCGAACTGCAGTCCATCGAGGCGGCGGTGAAGGCCGAACGGGCATTGGCGCCTGAGCAACGCAGCATTGAGCGGGTGATTGCCGGCAATGAAACGCAGCTGCACCGGCTGTTGAGCCCTCAGGCTCTGGCCGCGGCCCTTTCTCGCTTGCGCGCCACGCTGAAGGTGCCGGTGTCCACCGCTGAGCCGTGGCATGTTTGGCTGGACCGGCCCGATCTGGTGGCGCAGGTCGATTTCATCGCGGTGCACCTGCTTCCCTATTGGGAAGGTGTGCCGGCCGAGGTGGCGGTGCACGAGGTGTGGCGCCGCTACGATGAGCTTCGGCTGCGCTACCCCGACAAGCCGGTGGTCATTGCCGAAGTGGGTTGGCCCAGCACCGGTGCGCCGGTGGAGAAGTGGGTGCAGGGCCATCGCAACCAATCATCGGCGTCGCCCTTGGAGCAGGCGCGGTTCCTGCGAGCGTTCGTGGCCTCGGCGCGCCTGCGTGACCCACAGCCCGATTACTTCGTCATCGAGGCCATCGACCAACCCTGGAAGGTCCGAACCGAGGGTCCCGTGGGGGCCCACTGGGGTGTCCTCGACGCTCGCCGCACACCCAAGTTCGACTGGACAGGCCCCGTCGAGCGGGACCCCTATTGGCGTGGCAAGGCGCTGGTGGCAGCCTTGCTCGCCAGCTTGGTGCTGTGGCCTTTGCTCATGCGAACGCCCCATCTCGGCTGGGCCGGGCGGGTGTCGTTTGGGATCGCGGCCCAGGCGGTGGCCTCCCTGGTGGTGGTCTTGGGCACGCTTCCCTTGGTCAACTATCTTCAAGTGCTGGACGCGCTGCTGCTGGCGTTGCTGGTGCCGGCCCTGCTGTTGATGGCGGCCATCCTGCTGAGCCAAGCCTTTGAGTTCGCCGAACTCTATTGGGACGGCAGCCTGCGCCACCGTGCCAGCGCCAAGCCGTGTCGACCGGGCGCACCCCAGCCCTGGATCAGCGTACACCTGGCCTGTTGCAACGAACCGGCCGACATGGTGGTGGCTGCCATTCGCAGCCTTCAGGCGCTGGACTGGCCCCACCTGGAGATCTTGGTCGTGGACAACAACAGCAGCGACCCCAACTGCTGGCAACCCGTGCAGTCCTATGTGGAGCACCAGCGCTTGGCCGGCGATCAACGCCTGCACTTCATTCATCTGCCGGTGTGGCCGGGCTACAAGGCCGGTGCGCTTAACGAAGCGCTGCGCCGTACCCACCCGCTGGCGCAGTGGGTGGCCGTGGTGGATGCGGACTACGTGGTGTCGCCGCAGTGGCTGCAACGGTTGGGTGGCTGGTTGGAAGATCCTGATGTGGCGGTGGTGCAGTCGCCTCAGGCGCACCGTGACGGTGGGCGCAGCCGCTTGGCCCGCATGATGAACTGGGAGTACGAGGGCTTCTTTCGACTGGGCATGCACCACCGGCATGAACGAAACGCCATCGTGCAGCACGGCACCATGAGCGTCATTCGGCGTCAGGCTCTGGAGGCCGTTGGAGGCTGGGACGCCGGCTGCGTGTGCGAGGACACCGAGTTGGGTCTGCGCCTGCTGCAGGCCGGATGGCGCAACGTCTACGTGGACGAGGTGTTGGGATCCGGCCTTGTGCCACAGAGCTTTGCGGCCTACCAGCGACAACGCCAACGATGGGCAAGGGGGGGCATTCAGATCCTGCGCCGCCATGCGGCATCCCTGTGGGGGCGCTCGGCCTTGAGCCTGGGGCAGCGGTACCACTTCCTGGCCGGCTGGCTGCCCTGGATTGGGGACACGCTGCACCTGGTCTTCACCCTGACCGCACTGGCCTGGAGTGCTGGGATGCTGGGCATACCCCAAGCCTTCAGCCTGCCCTCACCGCTGATGGCGCTGCCGCTGCTGGTGTTCTTCTGCACCCGCCTGGTCATGGTGCCGCTGCTGTATGGCCGCCGGGTGCACTGCACCCGAGTCGAGCTGTGGGGCGCCGCTTGGGCCGGTATGGCCCTGTCGCACCGCATCGCTCGCGGCGTGCTGGCCGGGTTGTGGGGCGGCCAAGCAGCCTTCCACGTGACGCGCAAGGGCAGCGGTGTGGCGTCGCTGGGGAGCACGTCGGGCGCTACAGGCCAGCCAACCGTGTGGGCATCGGTGTGGCAGGAGGGCCTGTTGGGTGGGGCCTTGCTTTTGGCGGCACTGGCTTTGGCGTGGGCCGGCCTTGAGCCATCCGGCGCCCTGTGGGCCTGGTGCGGGATTCTGGCCTTGCAGGCCTTGCCCTACGCCGCGGCGGTGAGCTGTGCGGCCATGGAGGAGCGCCTGCTGCCAGGGGGTGGGGAAGTCAAGGTCCGGGAAGGGGCTTGAACACTGTATGGATATACAGTATTATTGCTCGCATTGACGAAGTCTCACCCGAACAGGAGCAACGCATGAACCTGCTGACCCCACGCGCCACCGCCACTCCATCCACGGGCGCCACGGCTCCCTCGGCCACCATACGGCACCCGCTGGTTCAAGCGGCCTGCCATGTGAGCCCAGGCCGCAACCGCAGGCTTGGCCGCGCGGCACGGTTCTCCAGCGACCCTGACCAAATGGTAATGGTCAGCTGCTTGGCCAGCTTCCTGGTGCTGCCCTTCATCTTGTAAGGTCCCGGGGCCTTCGCCCAAAGGCGTACGGCCACGCACCATCAGGCTCAGGATTTGAGCCCGCGCGGTGGCATGATCGGCTGCGAGGCCTATAGCCGCTGTCGCCGTCTTCCGTGTCTTCTCCTTTCGCGCCCACCGAACACCCGTCCCCGATGCAACGCCCTGGTTTCAAACCGGGGCTGTTGTGGCTGCAGGCCCCGCAGCTCGAAGACCTGGCACGCACCGTTTGGGCTTGGTGGTTGCGCTACCCCCCCGCCCCGCTTGAGGATGAGTGGGTGCTCATACCCAGCAACGGTATGGCCGAGTGGTTCAAGGCCGAAACGGCGCGTTCGCAGGGCATCCTGTCGGCCTGCCGCATCGAATTGCCGGCACGTTTTGCATGGCGCTTGTACCGAACCGTCCTGGGGCCGCAGGCCGGTGGGCTGGGGCGTACAGAGAAGTCGGTCCTTCCTTGGTACCTCGCTGCAAACGCAGAGCAGTGGGCAACCCTGCCGGCACTCCAGCCCACCTGGGCCTCGATCGCCCAGCGCCACGCACAGACCCTGCAGGAACCCAGACCCCTGCACCCGGGATCCGCCGAACTGCTGCGCTGGTGCGCACACGCCGCGGACCTGTTCGACCAGTACCAATGGTTTCGCCCGGACTGGCTGCACGATTGGGCGCAGGGCAGGGCGCAGTTGCGCCTGTCCCCAGACACTGCAAAGGGTGCCCTTGCATTGCCTGCAGAGCAAGCCTGGCAGGCAGCGATGTGGCACTGGTTGGCCAACCACTCACCCGAAGACCGCAGCAGGGGCGAGCCGGCCACGCGGGTGGACCTGCATGAAGCGTGTTTGAAGCGCCTGCGCGAGGCACCGGCGGGTAGCCTTTCACAACTGCCGGGTCGTCTGGTGTTGTTCGGCAGCACGGCCTTGCCACCCGTGGTGCTGGAGCTGCTGGAAGCCTTGGCACGCCACGCCCTGGTGGTGATGGCCGTGCCCAGCCCCTGTCAGGTGCACTGGACCGACTTGGGGCAAGCGCCCACTGAAGGTCAGCCGCTTCTGGCGGCCTGGGGCAAGCAATCGCGTGACTTCATCGCCCAGGTTGAGACCTTAGAGGGACATCTGGCCGACCAAGAAGCGCGCACCATCACCCGTGTGGAACCAGGCGCGGCACCGCCTGCACACAGCGCCCTGACCCGTCTGCAGGCTTCCGTCCACCACAATGAACCGCTGAACGAGCTGAGGGAATCGGTTCACCGTGAAGGCCTGGCGTTGGATGACGGCTCGATCCGATTCATTCGCGCCCATACCGCGCTGCGAGAGGTCGAGGTTCTTCATGACCACCTCTTGCACGAACTGACCGCAAACCCGGGCCCAGACCGACCGCAAGCGCGTGATGTGGTGGTGATGGTCCCCGACCTGCGCACCCACGCAGCGGCCATCCGCGCCGTGTTTGGCGCGTACGGCGAGCACGACCCTCGACACATTCCTTGGGGACTGGCCGATCAACAGGCCCAAGCCGACCGCGGCCTTCCAGCCCTGGCCGACTGGTTGCTCAGCCTGCCCAGCCAGCGCTGTACCGCTGCCGACCTCCTTCGGCTCCTGGAGTCGAACGCGGTGTGTCGACGCTGGGGTTGGGACGAAGAAGACCGGCGTGCACTGGGCCGTTGGGTGCAGGACAGCGGTATTCGCTGGGGTTTGACCCAAGCGCACCGACAAGCCTTGGGTCTGGGCGAGGCCGGCGCGGCCATGACCTGGCAGTTCGGCGTAGACCGCATGCTCGCCGGCTACGCGATGGGCTCGGTTGCAGGGGCGAGTTGGGCACCCGTGGAGGGCGTCCAAGGCCTTGCCGCACGTGCAGCCGGGCAGCTCGCAGGTCTGCTGCGCCGCCTTGAAGTGTGGCGTGCATGGGCCAGTGAGGAACACCCGCCAGCGCATTGGGCACACGCTTTTCGGGCCCTCTGGCTGGACCTGTTGGATCCCGCAGATCCCGAAGAGGAGCGAGAAAGCCTCGGCATCGACAACGCGGTGGCCGACTGGCTTCGCCACACGCAAGAGGCCGGGTTTGAGGCCTCCGTCGGCCTGGACCTGGTCCGGCTGTCTGTAATGGATCAGGTGGTGCAGCCCCCTGCGCAAGGCCGCTTTCGCTCCAGCGGGGTCACCTTCTGCACCCTCATGCCGCTGCGGGCCGTACCGTTTCGCATCGTGTGCCTGCTGGGCATGGATGAGGGCCAATACCCCAGGCCCATGCGGCCCAGGCATGGCGACTTGTTGGCCCTGCCCGAAGTGGTGCGGCCGGGCGACCGCTCCCGCCGCCAGGAAGACCGCCAGCTCTTGTTGGATGCCCTCTTGTCGGCTCGGCAACAACTGGACGTCAGCTGGGTCGGGCAGCAGCCGATGGACCGCCAGCACCGGCCTCCCTCGGTCCTGGTGGGGCAGTTGCGGGATGTGCTGACGACGGTGTGGGGGGATGAGGCCGTGACAGCCATCACGTTTGACCATCCGCTTCAGCCCTTCAACCCCGGGTACTTCACCCCAGGCCGATTGCCACAAACCCATGCACACGAGTGGCATTCGGCTGTGCATCCGCCCACCGCTGCACCAGTGGCCGGTCCACCTGCTGCGGCCGTATCCGCCGTACCCGTCACGCCCGATTCCGAACGGATCATGCGCTGGCTGAAGTGCCCCGTGGCAGCCTTCTGGGAGGATCGATTGGACACCCGTTGGCCCCGTGCGCCTGAGCGCACCGAGGAAGATGAGCCCATGGCCATGGGTGGTCTTCAGGGCTGGGCCGTTTGGCAGGATGCATTGGCTGCCGTCCAAAACGCACGCCCGGACCAACAAGACGCCAGCTGGGCCGTACGTTGCTGGACAGCGCTACAGGCCCGAGGCTTGGTGCCCTTGGCCGCACCCGGGCGCTGGGTACAGGCCCAGGTCTTGGGGCAGCTGCAAGCCCTGTTTGAACACCGATCCCTCCTGGGGCTCGATGGGGCCGCCCATCGCCTCGTGGTTTCGGGCAGCACCTTTGCCGGTGCAAACCGCCACAAGAACCAGCCGAAGGCCTGGCGGCTGGATCTGCTGGTGCAGGCCTGGTGGCTGCAAACGTTGGAGGCGGCCGAAGGAATGCCGCACGACATTCACCTGTTGGCACCCGATGTTTGGGTGCACGCGCGCCCCACGGAGGTCCAACAAGCGGTTTTGGATGTACAGGCGGTGAGCCACACCTTGGCCCAATGGATGGCTGCGCCGCGTCCGCAGCCGGCCACTTCGAGGTTGGTGGCCGCAGCCCACGGCTCACCCAGCGAACAACGCGCGGCCTGGTCCCGCGAAGGCCAGCGCAATGCAGCCTGGCGCCGAAGCTTTGGCGCCGCGCAGGAGGACGACGATCTGCTTGAAGGCGGACTTGAAGCCTTCGATCGCTGGCCACAGGCCACGGAAGAGCTGTATGGGCCGTTTTGGCGCTGGTGCAACACACAGCTGCAGGTGGTGCAGACCATCCCCCGTGTAGGTCCACCATGAGCCTTCCCCTGAATGCCCTGACCCTGCCACTGCGGGGACATCAGCTGATTGAGGCCAGCGCCGGTACTGGCAAGACCTGGACGATTGCCGCCCTCTATCTGCGCTTGGTGCTGGGCCTGGGCAGCCCACAAGACCAGCCTCTGCACCCCAGGCAGATCTTGGTGCTGACCTTCACACGTGCGGCCACGCGGGAGTTGGTGGACCGGATCCGGTCCCGGCTCGTGCAGGCGCATGACGTGTTTGCCGGACGCGTTGGCCCCGAGTCGGCAGACAGCTTCCTGCAGGCCTTGCTACTGGCCGTGCCCGAGGGGCCGCCTCGGGTGCAAGCGCTGTGGCGTTTGGAACAGGCCGCGGCTGCCATGGACGATGCAGCCGTGCTGACGATCGATGCCTGGGTGCAGCGGCTGTTGTCTGAACACCTGCTGGAGCCCGGACATCAGGGCCTTGAGCACGTGCTGGAAAGCGACGAGAGCTTGAAGGCGGCGGCCGTGCGCGACTATTGGCGGCAGCAGGTGTATCCCCTGGACGACCATGCCATGGCGGCCGTGGCCGACGTGGCCCCCGATGCCCAAGGTCTGGCCCAGCTGTTGGACGCGTCCTTCGGGGCAGGGGCCGGGTCCGCAGGCGCACCGCCGGCGCCCTCCGTGACGCTGCAAGCCTCGCTCCAGACCCTGGCCGAGCAGCGCGCGGGCGAGCTTCAGGCCCTCAAACGCCAATGGGCGGCGTTGGTGGAGGACATCGAGGACTGGTTTGAGGTACGCCTTCAAGAGAACCCACGCTACTTTCACGGTAGTCGACTCAAAGGTGGGATGAAGCCCGTGCGGCAGTGGTGCGAGCAGATTCGGCGCTGGGTGGCCGGGCCATCGGCCTTCTTGGAGGGCGTGAACATCGGCAGCCCTGCGGATCGCAAGCTGCGCAGCAAGCTCACGCGCGCCGGCTTGATGCAACTGCACAACCGTGCCACGGCACCGGCCGATGAGCAGGCCTTGCCCGCGTGGGCCAGGGCCTTTGAGGACCTGCTGCACGCACTTGATCACGTGCCGCAAGCGCAGCCCATTCTCTTGAACCATGCCCACGCTTGGGTGACCGATGCGGTGCAGCGCCGCAAGCAAGAACAGTCGGCCTACACCTTCGCCGATTTGCTGCGACAAGTGACGCAAGCGCTGGGCCAGCACGAGGCGCTGGCCCATCGGGTGCGGCAACAGTACCCGGTGGCCCTGGTGGATGAGTTCCAAGACACCTCGCCGGCCCAACTGTCCTTGTTCGAGCAGGTGTACACCGACCCAGATGCGGTCGATCAAGCCTTGCTGTTCATCGGCGATCCCAAGCAGTCGATCTACGGATTTCGCGGCGCCGACATCCACAGCTACCTGCGTGTACGGCGACGCCTGGTCCACCGCCTGCACACCTTGAATGGCAACCGCCGCTCGGTACGGCCCTTGGTCACGGCCCTGAACACTTGGCTGTCGCATGCCGAGCGCGCCTGCGCCCATGCGAATGGCAAGCCCCATGAAGCCTCCGAGACGACGGGCGCCTTTGTCCATGGTTTGGACGTGCCCTTCCTGCCGGTCGAACCACTGGGGCCCTCCGAGCGCCTGGTGTGTGGTGGGCACGCGATGCCGGTCTTGTGCGCCTGGACGCAAGGCCAAGCAGGCGTGGCAGCGGCCGGCCGCAACCGGGATGCTGCCCGCGCGGCCGGTCAGATCGCCTGGATGCTGTCCCATCCCGAAGTGGGCTTTCAGGCTACCGCCGACGGTGCAGCGCACCCGCTGCGCCGGCTTCGCCCGCAAGACTGTTGCGTCTTGGTGCGCAGCCACACCGAAGCCCAGGCCATGGCGCAGGCCCTGCGAGACCAAGGCCTGTCCAGCGTCTTCCTGTCCGAGCGCGAATCGGTCTTGCAGTCGGTTGAGGCGCAGGACATTCTGCTGATCTTGCAAGCACTGTTGGAGCCACGCAGCCTCCAGTGCGCACGACGCGTGTGGGCCTGCGAAACCATGGGCCTGGCGCTCCAGCAGTTGGTGCATGAACACACCGACGACGCGCTGTGGGATGCGCGCATCCAGCGACTGCAGGACGGCGCGCAGCGCTGGGCGCGGGAAGGGGTGATGGCTGCCCTGCGGCACTTCATCCGGGAGGAGGGCGTGGTGGCCCGTGCCCACGCTGCGCCCATGGGCGAACGGCGCTTGACCAACTGCCTGCACCTGGCCGAGTGGTTGGAGTCGCTCAGCGCGCAACACCGCAGCCCCGCCGCCCTGGTTCGCGCTTACGCCAATGTATTGGCCGATCCCATCGCCGCCCTCCAGAACACACCAGGCTTGCGCGACGCCACCTTGCTGCGGCTGGAGAGCGAAGCCGACGTGGTGCAGATCGTCACCATTCACAAGTCCAAGGGCCTGCAATACCCGCTGGTGTGGCTGCCCTTTGGTGTGGCCAGCAGCGCCGATCGTGTGGCCAAAGGCCAGCCCACGGGGGAACACCGTGACGTACTGTCGGCGCAAGACCCGGCTGGAGAAGTCCATGCCGGGTCTTCAACCGCCGGTGACACGGAAGCGGCTGATGACAGCCCCCAGCCTTCCTCCACCCCGCAAGATGCCCTGGAGGCCTTGCGAGAAGACGTGCGCCTGCTGTATGTGGCACTGACCCGAGCCGTGCACCAGGTTTGGCTGGGCGCAACACCGCGCAAGGCCCACCCCAACCGGGCGCAGAACTGGCACCTCAGCGCGCTCGGGCGGTGGGTGTCCGGGGCGGGCCATCCGCGTGCCGATGCCGACGTGGTGGAAGACCTGCGCGGACTGTGGGCGGCCATGCAATCCCGGTGCGCCGAGGAAGACCCGGCCCCCGGCCCAATGGGATGGGTGCACCTGGACATCGTCGACGCGGAGGATGATGCGATCTGGCCCGTCAAGGCGGCGCCGGCGCAGCCGGGCGTTGGGCCGACGTGGCCCAGCGGGCCGGCCATACAGCCGTGCCCCCCCGCGGCACCAAGCCCTGCATCACCGGCGCGCCCCGCGCGCTCGGTGGCGCATCCGGTGCAGCGCCAATGGCGGGTGTCCAGCTACTCCGCACTGGCCAGTGGTGCCGGCGAACACCTCAGCGCCTGGCGTGAACTGCGCTGGGATGAAACGACCGACACCAGCGCGGCACCCATTGGTGCCGCGCAGTCCCCCGCCGAGACGGCCGGGCCTTGGCACGCCTGGCCTTCCAGTGCCGCGTTTGGACAACTCCTGCACGAGTGCCTGGAGCTGGGGGCTGAGGCCCACTTCGATACCCGGCCCGACAGCGCGTGGTCACACGCCCTTCGGGTCCGACTGGACAGCAGTGCCTGGGCCCAGCACGCACAAGACATCCAAGCTTGGCTGTTCCGCGTGGTGCGTGCCCCCCTGCTGCCGACCGGACAAGCCCTGTGCGAACTACCGGTGGCACGGGCCGAGTTGGAGTTTTGGATGCCCATGCAGCCCCTGGACACACGGGCCTTGGACAGCCTCCTGATGCAGCACCTGTGGCCTGGTGAACCGCGCCCGGCGCTGAGGCCTCAGCGCCTTGAGGGCCTTCTCATGGGCTTTGCCGATCTGGTGGTGGAGTCGCAGGGACGGCTGGAGGTGCTGGACCACAAGTCCAACCGACTGGCCGAAGGACCGCGAGGTTACACACCGGCCGCGCTAAAGGCGGCGGTCCTGGAACACCGCTATGACCTGCAAGCCGCGGTCTACCTGCTGTCCCTGCACCGCCTGCTGCGCGTGCGCTTGGGCGCGGCCTACCGCCCCCAGTCCCATCTGGGTTGCGCACACTTCCTGTTCCTGCGCGGCATCGACCAGCCTGGCGGACACCTGGTCTCCATCCCGGCCGACATCGCCTGGCTGGAGCCCTTGGATGCCCTCCTGGGCCCCACGCCCGCCACAGGCGAAGCGCCCGCCGGCGCCACCGCATCGGGTCGGGGGGCACCGTGATGGCTACACACCCCGTGGCTTCAGCAGCCTTGCTGCCCTTGCCCAGCCAAGGGTTCGCCCACCTGGACGTGGAACTGGCCGACCTGCTGCGCCGGTACCTGGCAGACCTTGGAATGGATACCAACGCACCCGCCGTGCGGTGGTGGTGCGCGGCGCTGGCCTTGACCAGTCGTGCCCATGCCCGCGGCCATGTGGGCCTGAACGGGTCGGTGCTGCAAAGCCCTGGGGTTTTGGACCTCTTGGACCCTGCCGATCCGGCTTGTAGCGTCGCCTTCAGGGGTTTTGTACAGCGCTGGCTGCAGGAGGCGGCTGCATCGGGCCTGGGGGCAGGGGATGCATCCGAGGCTCGCGTGGTCCAAGAGGCGGTGCTCAGCAGCGGGCTCTTGTGCTGGGACCTGCAGCACCTTTACCTGCGTCGTCTGTGGGCCGCCGAGTGCCGTGTGGCCCAATCATTGGCCGATCGAAGCCGCCAGAGCACCCCCTGTGGTGCAGAGCAGGCGCTGCAGGTCGAACAACTTCTGCAGAACTGGTTTGGCCCAGAGGCCGATCAGGCCAGTGCCGACCAGCAGCACGCCTGCCGCCAAGCGCTGCACGCCCCGTTCTTGGTGCTCAGCGGAGGGCCTGGAACCGGCAAAACCTATACCGCCGCGCGCTTGATGGCGCTGCTGCAGGCCATGAGGCCGCCAGGCACACCTGCCCTGCGGGTGGCCTTGGCTGCACCCACCGGAAAGGCCGCCGCGCGGCTGCGGCATTCGATGGAGCAGGCCTGGGCACAACTGCACGGACGCGGATTGCCCGATTCCTTTTGGACCGAGTCTTGGGCCGCCGTGGAGCCCCCCCAAACCGTGCATGCGCTCTTGGCCCAATGGCGTCGTCGGGCTCGTAACGGGGCTTTGAATCGAAGCACCCCAGCCTGCGGCCATGCACCGGCTCCGGGGCTGGAAGCATCCGTTGATGTGCTGCTGGTCGATGAGGCGTCCATGCTCGACATCGAGTTGATGGATGAGTTGCTCATGCACCTGCCCGCGCAGGCCCGGCTGGTGCTCATCGGAGATCCGGCACAGCTGGCCTCGGTGGAAGCGGGTTCCATCCTGGCAGATCTGTGTGGTGCCCTGGCTTCGCACCCTGGCCACGTGGCCCTTCGTCACAGCCGTCGCTTTGACGGCACCATCGGTGCCTGGGCGCGGGGCCTTCAGGCACAAGACGCCGACGTGCTGCGAGACATTGAGGCCCACGCCCAGTCAGACCGTCACGCCTTGATCGAGACCGCCGTTGGGCCCCTGGGTTGGGAGCCTTTCTTTCAGGCCCTGAGCGCCGTGCCCGTGGCCACTTCCGGTCAAGCGATCGCGGCTGACGTGGTGGCCCAACTGCTGAAGGAGGTCGACCGCTTTCGGGTGCTGGCGGCGCTGAGGCAGGGGCCTTGGGGGGTGGAGGGGTTGAACCACGACATCGAGCGGGCGCTGGCCGCGCGAGGCCACTTGAACCGGTCCGAAGCGTGGCCACATGGCCGGGTTTTGATGATCACCCGAAACGACGATGCGACCGGGCTACGCAACGGGGATGTGGGGGTGGTGTTGGCGCCGCTGGGCTCAGCACCGCGATTTGTCTGGATGGCGGGGCAGGAGCCGCGTTCCGTGGGCGTTTCGAGGTTGCCACCGCATGAGCTGGCCTACGCCATGACGGTCCACAAGAGCCAGGGCTCCGAATTCGACCGCGTGGTGTTGGTACTGCCCGACTCAGACCACCCCGTCTTGTGTCGAGAACTCTTGTACACGGGGCTCACCCGTGCCAAGCGAGACCTGCTGTGGTTCTTGCCCAACCCTTCACTGCTGGGTGCGGCGGCCAGCCGTACGACTCGACGCATGGGCGCGTTGTGGCCCCGCCTGGATGCGCTGACAAGACCAGATGGGGCCTAACGGCGCTGGTCGAACTGCAGCATCAGGGCCCATTCGGCGGGACGCCGAAGGCTGCCGTGGTGGTGCCACACTTCAAAGCGGTCTTGGGACTTCGAACCTTTGTCGCGTACACCCTCTTCGGGTGCCGGTTGGTCAAGCAAGCGGGGCAGGGTGGTGCCCAGACGGTTCAAAGACGTGGAGCTGCGGCTGGAATTCATGGTGGGGATGCAATACCAATGGGT
>JACCDW012083863.1_pt1 | contig 14056 bp, 14 predicted proteins | sample 7449781 | NCBI WGS metagenome assembly JACCDW01 (sample SAMN15323449, study PRJNA562643) | freshwater metagenome | isolation source: river surface water | place: USA:Blue River Watershed | collected 2017-08-18 | reverse complement strand
TGGTGGAGGTAAGCGGGATCGAACCGCTGACCTCTTGCATGCCATGCAAGCGCTCTCCCAGCTGAGCTATACCCCCGTTTGGGCGTCGAGAAAAAGATTGTAACCTATTTTTCAGGCTTTTGCCAATCGGCTCAAAACGATTTCTCGATGGCTCAATGCCAGCACCGCATCCAGCGAAGGCGTCTGGGCTGTTCCCATCACCAACACGCGCACGGGCATGGCCAGCTGCGGCATTTTCAACCCGGTCGCAGCCAGCACCTCTTTAATGACCACAGCAATCGATGCCTTGTCCCAGGCCACAGTTTGCAAACGCTCGGTCAACAGGCGCAACGCCGGCTTCACGGCATCGGTCACGTGCTGCGCGAACTCTTGCGGCGAAGCATGCACATCGCCATAGAAAGCAGCAGCCCAATTTGCCAGCACCACCAAAGTATCGCAACGGTCTTTGAAGAGGGCACAGATGGACAGCAGTCGCTCGTCGGGCGTGAAGCCTCGCTGTTGCAAAAATGGTGTGACAGCCATCGCAAGCGCATCGTCGGACATGGCCTTGAGGTGCTGCGCATTCACCCAACGCAATTTGGCATCATCGAACTGCGCGGCGCTGCGGCCCAGATGGTCCAGGTTAAACCATTCGAGAAATTGGGTACGGCTGAAAATTTCATCGTCACCGTGGCTCCAGCCCAGGCGCGCCAGGTAGTTCACCATGGCCTCGGGCAGATAACCCTCATCGCGGTATTGGGTGACGGGCTTGGCGCCATTGCGCTTGCTCATCTTTTCGCCCTGCTCGTTCAGCACAGTGGGCAAGTGCGCATACACAGGAGGTTCCTGACCCAGGGCGCGGAAGATGTTGATCTGGCGCGGCGTGTTGTTCACGTGGTCATCGCCACGGATCACATGGGTGATGCGCATGTCGATGTCATCGACCACCACGCAGAAGTTGTAGGTAGGTGTGCCATCAGGGCGGGCAATCACCAGATCATCCAGTTCGTGGTTGCTGATTTCAATGCGGCCTTTGACCTTGTCGTCCCAGGCCACGACACCGTCGATGGGGTTGCGAAACCGCAGCACGGGTTGCACGCCTTCGGGAATCGCGGGCAGGGTTTTGCCCGGCTCGGGCCGCCATGTACCGTCGTAACGCGGTTTTTCCTTGGCTGCCATCTGACGCTCACGCAGCGCGTCCAGTTCAGCCACGCTCATGTAGCAGGGATAGACATGGCCTGCGGCCTGCAAGGTTGCCAGCACTTCTTTGTAGCGCTCGATGCGCTGCATCTGGTAGAAAGGTCCCTCGTCGGGGTCCATGCCAAGCCAGCGCATGCCTTCCAGAATCACATCCACTGCGGCCTGCGTGGATCGGTCGAGATCGGTGTCCTCGATGCGCAGGATGAAGGTGCCGCCAGTGGCGCGCGCAAAAGCCCAGGGATACAAGGCCGAGCGAATGTTGCCCAAATGGATGAAGCCCGTCGGTGACGGCGCAAAACGGGTACGAACTGCAGTCATGTCTTTAAAGGGTGTCCAGGCCACGGGAAAGGTCGGCCTTCAAGTCGTCAAGATGTTCAAGGCCCACGGCCACGCGGATCAGATGCTGTTGAATGCCGGCGGCCAGGCGCTGCTCCTCGGTCAAGCGACCGTGCGAGGTGCTGGCAGGCTGGGTGATGATGGTTTTCACATCGCCCAGATTGGCGGTGACCGACATCAACTGCGTGGCATCGATCACATGCCACGCGTTCCGGCGGCCCGCCTCGGGGGTGTCGCCAATGACATCGAAGGACACCACCGCGCCGCCCTTGCCAGACTGTTGCGCCATGGCCAGCCCGTGTTGCGGATGGCTGGGCAGCCCCGGGTAGTAAACACGGGCCACGCGCGGGTGCGCCTCCAGCCAGCGTGCCAACTCGAGCGCGCGCTGCGATTGGGCCTCCATGCGAATGCCAAGCGTTTCCAGTCCCTTGAGCACCACCCACGCATTGAAAGGCGACAGGCTCATGCCTGCGCTGCGCATGACGGGGATGAACTTCTCGCGCACCAGGGCTTCACTGGCACACAAAGCACCGGCAATCACACGGCCCTGGCCATCCAGGTACTTGGTACCCGAATGCACGACGATGTCCGCGCCCAGCGCGATGGGCTTTTGCAGCGCGGGGGTGCAAAAACAATTGTCCACCGCCAGTACCGCGCCAGCCGAATGCGCGATCTCGGCCAGTACCCGGATATCGCACACTTCCGTCAGCGGATTGGTCGGTGTTTCGGCAAACAGCAATTTGGTGTTGGCCTGTATGGCACGGCGCCACTCGTCCGGATCGGTCTGGCTCACAAAGGTGGTTTGCACACCGAACTTGCCGAATTCAGAGCCAATCAGTTTGAGCGTGGAGCCAAACACCGAGCGCGAGCAGACCACATGGTCGCCACTTTTGAGCAGCCCCATGCACAGCAGCAGCACAGCCGCCATGCCGCTGGCGGTGCCGATGCAGGCTTCGGCACCTTCCAGAGCCGCCAGTCGCTTTTCCATACTGGCCACTGTCGGGTTGGTGAAACGGGAATAGATGTAGCCGTCCTGTTCGCCTGCAAAACGGCGTGCGGCGGTTTCGCAATCGGGCTGGGTGAAGCTGGAGGTCAGGAACAAGGCTTCGGAGTTTTCGCCGTACTGCGTCTTGTCGACGGCGGCGCGAACCGCCAGCGTGTCCAGATGCAGGCCTTGTGGCAGATGGGGTTTGGTAGAACTCATGACAGGGCAATCAGTCAGCAGAATTGGGCAAAGCCAGGCGAGAGTTATCGCTGTCGCCCTCCTCCTGGCCCATGCGGTTTTGGTTAAGGCGCACGATGTCTTCCAGCGACACATCGCCAGTCACATAAACGCCATCGAAGCAGGATGCGTCAAAGCCCTGAAGGGCGGGCGTGCCGCTCAACGCGGCCTGACGCACGGCAGACTTCATGGCCTCCACGTCCTGGTAAATCAAGGCATCGCAGCCAATCAAGGCACGCACGTCCTCCACCGAACGGTCATGGGCCACCAATTCGGTGGGGGTGGGCATGTCGATACCGTAAACGTTGGGAAAGCGCACCGGAGGTGCCGCACTGGCCATGTACACACGACGCGCACCGGCATCGCGCGCCATCTGCACAATTTCACGGCTGGTGGTGCCGCGCACGATCGAATCGTCGACCAGCAGCACGTTGCGGCCTTTGAACTCGCTGCCAATCACATTGAGCTTCTGACGCACGGAGCGTTTGCGAACACCCTGTCCCGGCATGATGAAAGTGCGACCGACATAGCGATTTTTCACAAAGCCTTCGCGGTACGGTTTGCCCAGCAGGTGCGCCAGCTGGGTGGCGCTGGGACGGCTGGATTCGGGGATGGGAATGACCACATCAATGTCTTGCGGCGGCACCGTCGAAATGACACGCTTGGCCAATGTCTCGCCCAGGTTCAGGCGCGCCTGGTACACCGAAATGCCGTCCAGCGTGGAGTCAGGACGGGCCAGGTAAACAAATTCGAAAATGCAAGGGTTCAGGCTCGGCTTGGCCGCACACTGCTCGGCATGGACCTGGCCGGCCAGATCGATGAACACCGCCTCACCTGGTGCAATGTCACGCTCAAAAACATGGCCCGTGCCTTCCAGTGCCACCGACTCGCTGCCCACCATCACCGTCCCATCCTTGCCCCGCCCCATGCACAGAGGACGAATGCCAAAGGGATCGCGGAACGCCAGCAAACCATGGCCAGCAATCAAGGCGATCACCGCATAGGAGCCACGAATACGCTGGTGCACACCACGCACAGCAGCAAACACATCTTGCGGTGCCAGCGGCAAACCACGCGTTGTTTTCTCCAATTCGTGGGCCAGCACGTTGAGCAACACTTCAGAGTCGCTTTCGGTATTGATATGACGGTGATCTGAGGAAAACAGCTCGGCTTTCAAAGCCTGGGCATTGGTCAGGTTGCCGTTGTGCACCAGCACCAGGCCGAAGGGTGCGTTCACATAAAACGGCTGTGCTTCTTCTTCGCTGTAGGCATTGCCTGCCGTGGGATAGCGCACCTGCCCCAGACCTGTCGGCCCGGGCAAGGCCCGCATGTTGCGGGTGCGAAACACATCGCGCACCATGCCCTTGGCTTTGTGCATGAAAAATTTGCGATCAAGCTGGGTCACGATACCCGCAGCATCCTGGCCCCGATGCTGCAACAGCAGCAAGGCGTCATAGATCAACTGGTTCACAGGTGCGTTGCTGACAACGCCGACGATTCCACACATTTAGGGGAGGTACTTTCCAAAATCAGCCGGCAAAACCGGCTTCAAAAAATGCAACAACTGCGTCAAGGCTTGCGCCCCTTGCGACTGGCGCCATGTGGCGGTGTCCTGCACAGGCGTCATGCCAGCAATCACCGTGATCACCAGCAGGAAAATCATTCCGCGCAGCGTTCCAAACACCGCGCCGAGCATGCGATCCAGAATTCCCAGCCCGACGGCTGCCACCAGTTTTTGCAGCACCCAGCCGGACACAGCTGTGAGGACCAGAACAGCCAGAAATACCACCACGAAGCCGGCCAGATACCGCAGTCCCTCACTCGCCCCCTCCAGGGGAAGGCGCGCGCCCACATCAGGCGCAAACATCTGGGCCAGCAAAAAACCAGCGATCCAGCCAGCCAGCGACAAGACCTCTCGCACCAGCCCGCGCCACACCCCCATCAGCATGGAAGCCGTCAGGATGGCAAGCAGGATCCAGTCCAGTGCCGCCATGAACTTAGAACGTCAGCAGACTGGCCTGCAATTGCAGGCTCTTGGCCTTGGCCAATGCTTTTTCAGCTTCCGCTTTGTTGGTGTAAGGCCCCATGCGTACACGCGTGCGCTTGCCTTCCTTGGTTTCTGCTTGCTGGGTGTATGTTTTCAGACCAGCCTTTTCAAGCTTGGCACGCACCTCGCGCACTTTGGCATCTTCGGCATAGGCTCCCACCTGGACGACATAGCGTGGGCTGGCCTCCTCTTTGGTCGCATGCGATTCCTTGACGGGCACCACCGGCGTGGCTACAGGCACAGGTGCCACGGAGGCCGCTTCCTTGACGACTTCCTTGGACGGTGTCGTCGCGGTCAATACTTCTTCTTTCGGGCTCAAACTGACGGCAGGCGCAGGTTCGATCGCTTTGCCGTCACTCTCGCCTGGGGCTTTGGCCAGCGCTGGCGGAACCGCCCCGGGGGCCACTTTGTTCTTGTCGGGAATATCGATGGGAATGTCCACCGACACAGGTCGGGGCTGGGTATCAAACAACAGGGGAAAACCCACCACGGCCAACAATACCAGCACCGCCGCACCCATCAAACGCTGGCGCGCGCGGCGACGCAAAGCTTCAAGGCTTTCAGCAGGCGAGGCATTGGCCAGCGCCTCGTCGCTACCGACCCGACCCGGCAATCGAAATTTGAAAAAAGCCATGAACTTAAGTATTCAAGTGTGGCGCATCCAGGCGGGGAATCCCCGCTTCGAGAATGCCACCCACTGTGTAGAAGGAGCCGAAGACCACGATTCTATCAGCGGGGTCCGCTGCAGCGACGGCCGCCTGCAATGCCTCTGCAGGGCTGGCATGACAGCTCACGGACGCATCGTCGCGCAATCCCTGCGCGGTCCAGGCGGCCTTCAGATCCAAGGCCTTTGCAGCGCGTGGGGTGGGCAAATCGGTGAAGTACCAGGCATCGGCCAAAGGCGCGATGCGCGCGAGCATCGGCGCCACATCTTTGTCGGCCATCGCCCCCATGACCAGGTGGGTACAGGGATAGAACCCCATGGCGTCCAGATTTTCCGCGAGCACGGCCACGGCATGGGCATTGTGCGCCACATCCAGCACCAAGGCGGGCTGGCCTGGCACGATCTGAAAGCGCCCAGGCAAAGACACCATGGCCAGGCCATTGCGCACCGCTTGCGCCGTCACCGGGATGCGCGAGCGCAATGACTCCAGCGCGGCCAGCACCCCCGAAGCGTTCATCAACTGGTTGGCACCGCGCAAGGCGGGGTAAGCCAATCCACTGTAACGACGGTCACGGCCCGCCCAGGACCACTGCTGTTTGTCACCCGCGTAATGGAAGTCGTGCCCCATGCGCCACAAATCGGCCCCGACTTCCAGCGCCCGATCCAGCACGCTTTGCGGCGGCACCGGATCGCTCACGATGGCTGCACGACCGGTGCGAAAAATGCCGGCCTTCTCGCGGCCAATCGACTCACGATCATTGCCCAGATAGGCCATGTGGTCGAGATCGACACTGGTCACGATGGCACAGTCCGGATCGATGATGTTGACGGCATCCAACCGCCCCCCCAGCCCGACCTCCAGGATCACAACATCCAATGCGCTGGCAGCCAGCAGGCTCAGAATCGCCAGCGTGGTGAATTCGAAATAACTGAGCGTCACATCGCCCCGCGCCAACTCCACCCGCTCAAAATGTGGCACCAGCGCTTCACGTTGAGCGATCTCACCTTTGACACGGCAACGCTCTTCGAAATGCACCAGATGAGGTGAGGTGTAGACCCCCGGGCGATACCCGGCCTCCAGCAAAATGGCTTCCAGCATCGCACAGGTCGACCCTTTGCCGTTGGTACCAGCCACGGTGATCACAGGCGCATCAAACTTCAGGCCCAGGCGGTCTGCCACCGTCTGGACACGCGCCAGCCCCATGTCAATGGTGACAGGGTGAAGGCGTTCACAATGGGCAAGCCAGTCGTCGAGATTCATGAGGGAATTGTCGCCGAGTCTTCGCCTGCACGTTGAAATCGGGCATCATGGGTGCATGAAAAAATCACCGATCGATGTCTACGGCATTCCCAATTGCAGCAGTGTCAAAAAAATCCGTGTCTGGCTGGACAGCCAAGGCCAAGGGTACGCATTCCACGATTTCAAAAAGGAAGGTGTGGACCCTGCAGCTTTGGACCATTGGTTGACCCATGTCGGCTGGGAAACCCTGCTCAACCGCAAAGGCACAACCTGGCGGCAGCTCGATCCGAGCGTCCAGGCTCAGGTGCGGGACAATGCCAGCGCACGGGCCTTGATGCTCACCCATCCCAGCGTCATCAAACGCCCGGTACTGGTGGCGGGATCGGCACGCTCGGTCACTGTGGGGGTCAACGAGGACACCTGGTCTCGCGTTATTTCCTGAATTGGCTTAGCTTGTAAGGATGCCTCCATGAAAACCACACCCATATCTTTCTCGTTGCTCGCCCTTGTCGCATGGGCCAGTGTGGCCGCGCAAGCACAGGAGGTGGGTCGCGTGATCTCCAGCACACCGGTGATTCAGCAAGTGGCTGTTCCGCGCCAGGTTTGCACCAACACCCAGGTCGTGTCTCCTGGCCAGAAATCAGGTGCCGGCGCTGCCATGGGCGCCATCGCTGGTGGTGCCATTGGCAACAGCATGGGACAGGGCACCGGTCGTGCCGCAGCGACCATGCTGGGCCTGTTCGGTGGCGCCATGCTGGGTGACAAGGTGGAAGGCGCCCCGGCGCCAGAGGTGCGAAATGTCCAGAACTGCACCAACCAGGTGTTCTACGAAAACCGCACATCGGGCTACCACGTGGTCTATGAATTTGCAGGCAAGCAATACACCGTGCAAATGCCCAGTGATCCCGGCCCCACCGTGCGCCTGCAAATCACCCCCGTGGTATCAACGCCCTCCGCCACACCGGTCACCTTGCCTGCAACGCCCATGCCCAGTGCACCCATGGGTGTCCCGCCCATCGGCTCCGCACCGCAAAGCTGAGCACCTTTCCACGGTTTCGACCATGGCGCCCTGCGGTTCACGCATGGCGCCATTTTTCATGCATCACGCGCTGGTGGGTGTCCTAGAATGGAGGGTTTCCAAACGACACATTCATCATGACGAAAGCAACTCAAGCCGCAAAATCCGGCAACGGTCCGAAACGCGTGGTCCTGGCCTATTCCGGTGGCCTGGACACCTCGATCATTCTCAAGTGGCTGCAGGATGAATACGGCTGTGAAGTCGTGACTTTCACCGCCGACATCGGCCAGGGCGAAGAAATCGAACCAGCGCGTGCCAAAGCCATCAAGATGGGCATCAAGCCGCAGAACATCTTCATTGAAGATCTGCGTGAAGAGTTCGTGCGCGACTTCGTCTTCCCCATGTTCCGCGCCAATGCGCTCTACGAAGGTGAATACCTGCTGGGCACATCCATCGCCCGTCCGCTGATCGCCAAGCGCCTGGTGGAAATCGCACGCAAAACCAAGGGTGACGCCATCAGCCACGGCGCCACAGGCAAGGGCAACGACCAGGTGCGTTTCGAGTTGGGCGCCTATGCGCTGATGCCCAACGTCAAGATCATTGCACCCTGGCGCGAGTGGGACTTGCTGTCCCGCGAAAAACTGCTGGCCTACGCCGACCAGCACGGGATTCCCGTGGACTTCAAGAAGCGCAAAGGCGGCGCCCCCTACTCCATGGATGCCAACCTGCTGCACATCAGCTACGAAGGCGGCATTCTGGAGGACCCGAATTTCGCGCCCGAAGAAAACATGTGGCGCCTCACCGTCAGTCCGGAAAAAGCACCTGGCAAGCCACAGATCATTGAGCTGACCTACGTCAAAGGTGACATCGTGGCCATTGACGGCAAGAAGATGAGCCCCGCGCAAGTCCTGACCCATCTGAACCAGGTGGGCGGTCGCCACGGCATCGGTCGCCTGGACAAGGTGGAAAACCGCTATGTCGGGATGAAGAGCCGCGGCTGCTATGAAACCCCCGGCGGTACCATCCTGCTGGCCGGCCACCGCGCCATCGAGTCGATCACCCTGGACCGCGAAGTGCTGGCCCTCAAAGATGACCTGATGCCGCGCTATGCGCGTCTGGTCTACAACGGTTACTGGTTCAGCCCCGAGCGCGAACTGCTGCAAGGCCTGATCGACGCCTCGCAAGCCACAGTCAACGGCAAGGTACGCCTGAAACTGTACAAGGGCACCATCATGTGCGTAGGCCGGGAAAGCCAGACCGACAGCCTGTTTGACACCCGCATCGCCACCTTTGACGATGACGGTGGCGCCTACAACCAGGCCGATGCTGGCGGATTCATCAAACTGAACGCGCTGCGCATGCGCATTGCAGGCAACCTCAAGGCAGCCCGCGCCAGCGCAGCCAAGAAGCCAGCCCCCAAAGCCAAGAAAACCGCAGCCAAGCCTGCGAAAAAGAAATAAGCGAGTGCATCCTATGACCACCGAAAAAATCGACGGCATCAGCGTCACCACCCAGGCGAATGTTTATTTCGATGGCAAGTGCGTGAGCCACGGCATCACTTATCCCGATGGCACCAAGAAAAGCGTGGGCGTGGTTCTACCCTCCAGCCTGACCTTCAACACTGGCGCACCTGAGATCATGGAATGCGTGGCCGGCTCTTGCGAATACAAGCTCAAGGGCAGCGATGCCTGGGTGCGCTCAGGACCGGGTGAAAAGTTCAGCATTCCCGGTAACTCCTCGTTTGACATTCGCGTCACCGAGGCTTATCACTACATCTGCCACTTCGGCTGATCAAGGCCAGCGTCGTCGCGCGCGCAGCGCGACGACCTGCAGGAAGTTACAGCGCCAGGCGGGCGCGCGCTTCCTGGTATTCGCGCTTGAGACGCGCAACCAGCTCGGCCGTGGGCACCACTTTCTTGACCGCGCCAATCCCTTGGCCGCAGCCCCAGATGTCTTTCCAGGCTTTCTTGGCATCGCCACCAAAGTTCATCTTGCTGGGGTCGCTCTCCGGCAGGTTCTCCGGGTCGAGGCCGGCGTTGCGGATCGATGGCGCAAGGTAATTGCCATGCACGCCGGTGAATAAATTGCTGTAGACGATGTCGTCTGAGGTGGAGTCCACCACGCATTGCTTGTAGGCGTCCAGCGCACGCGCCTCTTCGGTGGCAATGAAGGCCGAGCCGATGTAGGCAAAGTCAGCGCCCATGGCCTGCGCAGCCAGAATGGCGCCACCGTTGGCAATCGAACCGCTCAACGCGAGTGGGCCGTTGAACCATTCACGAATTTCCTGAATGAGGGCGAACGGGCTCTTCACGCCGGCATGGCCGCCAGCCCCTGTCGCCACGGCAATCAGGCCATCTGCGCCTTTTTCAATGGCCTTGTGTGCAAACTTGTTGTTGATGATGTCATGCATCACCACCGCACCATAGCTGTGTGCGGCTTGGTTGATTTCCTCCCGTGCGCCCAAAGAGGTGATGATCACTGGCACCTTGTATTTCACGCACATTTCCATGTCGTGGTCCAGGCGGTCATTGCTCTTGTGCACGATCTGGTTGATCGCAAACGGCGCTGCGGGATTGTCGGGGTGGGCGCGGTTGTGAGCTGCCAGGGTTTCCGTGATTTCAGCCAGCCATTCATCCAACTGAGACGCAGGCCGTGCATTCAACGCAGGCATGGAACCGATCACGCCGGCCTTGCACTGCTCGATCACCAGCTTGGGATTGCTGATGATGAACAACGGCGAGGCAATCACCGGGAACTTGAGTTGACGCAGCGTCTGCGGCAGATTGGACATGGTGTCTCCTGAAATATTTTTTATGGAAAAGAAACTCAGAATGCTTCCAGCGCCATGGCGATCACGCTGTCTGCACCGTCCACGATGCTGTCACGCATGCCAGGAATCTTGCTCAGCAGGTGATCGGCGTAAAAGCGCGCCGTGGTGATCTTGGCTTGCAGGAAGGCGGTGTCGTCCCCCTGGGCCAACAAATCCTCGGCCACGATCAGCGAACGCGCCAACTGCCAGCCGGCCATCAGGTTGCCAGCCAGCATCAGGTAAGGCACGCTGCCAGCAAAGGCAGCATTCGGATGGGTGGAGGTGTTGGCCACGATGAAATCCACCGTCGCCTCAAACGCCTCACGTCCTGCTTTCAGGCGACGGGCCACAGCCTGGCTGTTCGCGCTGCTGCGCTTCGCCAGAGCAGCCTCGGTCTGCGCAATCTGCTGGGCGATGGCCTTGGCCGTCTGGCCACCATCGCGCGAGGTTTTGCGCCCCACCAGGTCGTTGGCCTGGATCGCTGTGGTGCCCTCATAGATGGTCAGAATCTTGGCATCGCGGTAATGCTGGGCGGCACCGGTCTCTTCAATGAAGCCCATGCCGCCATGGATCTGCACGCCCAGGGATGTGACGTCCAGGCTCATCTCGGTGCTGTAGCCCTTGACCAGCGGCACCATGAATTCATAGAAGCTCTGGTTCTGACGGCGCACCTCGGCGTCCGGATGATGGTGTGCGGCATCGTAAGCCGCCGCCGCCACGGAGGCCATGGCACGGCAACCTTCGGTGTAAGCGCGCATGGTCATCAGCATGCGACGCACATCGGGATGATGAATGATGGGCGCAGAAGCCTTGATGGAACCGTCCACCGGTCGCGATTGCACGCGGTCACGCGCATAGGTTGCCGCGCGCTGGTAGGCACGCTCGGCCACGGCAATGCCCTGCACGCCCACGGCATAGCGGGCAGAGTTCATCATGATGAACATGTATTCGAGGCCGCGGTTTTCCTGGCCCACCAGATAGCCGATGGCGCCACCATGGTCACCATATTGCAGCACTGCCGTGGGGCTGGCCTTGATGCCCATCTTGTGCTCGATGCTGACACAGTGCACATCGTTGCGCGCGCCCAGCGAGCCGTCGGCATTGACCAGGAACTTGGGCACCACAAACAGGCTGATGCCCTTGACGCCTTCAGGCGCGCCGCTCACGCGTGCCAGCACCAGGTGCACGATGTTCTGCGCCATGTCGTGCTCACCGTAGGTGATGAAAATCTTGGTGCCAAACACCTTGTAGGTGCCATCAGGCTGTGGCTCGGCACGCGAGCGCACCATCGACAGGTCCGAGCCCGCTTGCGGCTCGGTCAGATTCATGGTGCCGGTCCACTCGCCGCTGATCAATTTTTCAAGGTAGATGCCCTTGAGCTCATCGCTGCCAGCGGTCAGCAGCGCCTCGATCGCGCCATCCGTCAGCAAGGGGCACAACGCAAAACTCAGATTGGCCGAATTGAGGATTTCGCCACAGGCCGCGCCAATCGCCTTGGGCAGGCCCTGGCCGCCGTAGTCCGCCGGATGCTGAAGACTTTGCCAGCCGCCTTCGCAGTACTGCTGGTAAGCCTCCTTGAAACCTGGCGTGGTTGTCACCACACCGTCTTTCCAGCTCGAGGGGTTCTTGTCGCCTTCCCAGTTCAGGGGCGCAACCACGCCCTCGTTGAACTTGGCGCATTCCTCGAGCACCGCCTGCGCGGTTTCCAGGCCTGCGTCCTCGAAACCGGGGATGGCGGCAATCTCATCGATGTTGGCGAGATGCTGCAAATTGAACAGCATGTCTTTGACAGGTGCGGTGAAGCTCATGGCGAATCCTCAATCAAACAGTCACTCAGAGTTTGCCGACCAGTTCGGGCACGGCGGCAAACAGATCGGCTTCGAGGCCATAGTCGGCCACACTGAAGATAGGTGCTTCGGGGTCTTTGTTGATCGCCACGATCACCTTGGAGTCCTTCATGCCGGCCAAATGCTGGATGGCACCACTGATACCGCAGGCCACATAAAGTTGCGGCGCCACGATCTTTCCGGTCTGTCCGACCTGCCAGTCGTTGGGGGCGTAGCCCGCATCGACCGCAGCACGGCTGGCACCCAGGGCAGCGCCCAGTTTGTCGGCCAGGGGCGTCATCACTTCGTTGAATTTTTCCGAGCTGCCCAGGGCACGGCCACCCGAGACAATGATCTTGGCAGCCGTGAGTTCGGGGCGATCGCTCTTGGCGATTTCACTGCCCACGTAGCGGCTCTTGCCACTGTCGGCGGCAGCGGCCACTGACTCGACAGCAGCACTGCCACCCGATGCGGCGGCGGCGTCAAAGCCGGTGGTGCGCACGGTGATGACCTTGACGGCATCGCCGGACTGAACCGTGGCAATGGCGTTGCCGGCATAGATCGGGCGCTCAAACGTGTCGGCGCTGTCGACCTTGGTGATGTCGGAAATCTGGCCCACATCCAGCTTGGCTGCGACCCGCGGGGCCACGTTCTTGCCAGCCGCCGTGGCAGGAAACAGGATATGGCTGTAGTTGCCGGCAATGGCCAGCACCTGGGCAGCAACGTTTTCAGCCAGGCCATGGGCCAGCGCGTCGCTGTCAGCGTGGATCACCTTGCTCACGCCGGCGATTTGCGCCGCAGCCTGCGCGGCAGCGCTAGCGTTGTGGCCGGCCACCAGCACGTGAACATCGCCACCGCAAGCCAATGCCGCAGTGACCGTGTTGAGGGTTGCGCCCTTGATGGACGCATGGTCGTGTTCAGCAATCACGAGAGAAGTCATGTCAATTCATCCTTGGCTTAAATCACTTTGGCGTCGTTCTTGAGCTTGTCGACCAGGGTGGCCACATCGGGCACCTTGATGCCGGCGCTGCGCTTGGGCGGCTCGGTGACTTTGAGGGTCTTGATGCGTGGGGCCACGTTCACTCCGAGGTCTTCGGGCTTGAAGGTGTCCAGTTGCTTCTTCTTGGCCTTCATGATGTTGGGCAGCGTCACATAGCGCGGCTCATTCAGGCGCAAATCGGTGGTGACAATGGCGGGCATCGACAGCGACAGCGTCTCCAGGCCACCGTCCACTTCACGCGTCACCTGGGCTTTGCCATCCACCACTTCCACTTTGGAGGCAAAGGTGGCCTGGGGCAGATCAGCCAACGCGGCCAGCATCTGACCAGTTTGGTTGCAATCGTCGTCAATGGCCTGCTTGCCCAGAATCACCAGCCCCGGCTGCTCTTTGTCCATCAGGGCCTTGAGCAACTTGGCCACAGCCAGCGGCTGCAACTCTTCGGCGGTTTCCACCAGAATGGCGCGGTCTGCACCGATGGCCATGGCTGTGCGCAAGGTTTCCTGGCACTGCGTGACACCACAGGAGACAGCGATCACCTCGGTGGCCACGCCCTTTTCCTTCAGACGCACCGCCTCTTCCACAGCGATTTCGTCGAAGGGGTTCATGCTCATCTTCACGTTGGCGATGTCCACGCCTGTGTTGTCCGATTTGACGCGCACTTTGACGTTGTAGTCGACCACGCGTTTGACAGGTACCAAGACCTTCATGGGTTAGC
>JACCDW010185057.1_pt1 | contig 14056 bp, 11 predicted proteins | sample 7449781 | NCBI WGS metagenome assembly JACCDW01 (sample SAMN15323449, study PRJNA562643) | freshwater metagenome | isolation source: river surface water | place: USA:Blue River Watershed | collected 2017-08-18 | reverse complement strand
CCATTTCCAAATCATATTCATACTTTCGACCACAAGGTTCAGCATCATAATACTCCGCCAATCTGGGTGAAGAGTATGCATCCAATCTCGCAAAAATACCCTTGTCCACCACCGCAATATCAGAACGGTTCAAGACCACAGGTACAGGAACGACCATCGCAAATTCCTTGACGTCGCCTTTGAAATCACTCCCCATGGTGATCACAGTGTAATCACCATTTCTAACCAAAATGACCTCACTCCGATTATTGAACAATGTGGCGTCTGCTTTGGCGACATAAAATCCGCAGAACGCAAAGGCTCCCAAGCCCTGCATCATCAGCGCAAGCGCGATTAAAAAATTCCAATTTGGTTTCATATTGTATTTGATTTAAAATTTAATTGCCAATTCCATTTTTCAGACTTCATCCAATAATTGATGAGCGGCACCATTGGTGTCATAAAGAACAATACCCAAACTGGTGCCGTTGGAATAAACATCAGATGTTGTACATAAAATGTCATTCCACCCAAAGCCGCGGCCCATATTAAGCGAGCTGAACGATTTTGAGGCGTGGACATGGGATCTGTTATCATGAATAGCGCATACAACCAAAAAGTGCCGGTATTAAACTGATGCCACCATACTTCAATGTTCCAACCTTGATAAACGACGAAACGCAGGAAACACAATGCTGCCAATGTCAACCCAAACACCAAGGCCATATCCCAGCGCTGTGCGTTGCGCAATACCAACGAGCCAATAACCACAATACACAATGGAATGGCCAAAAAATGTCCCCACTGACCAGGAGAAACCCATGCCTCATCGGTCAATACAATCAACACAACCATTGCGAAATTGGCCGGATTCCAAAAATGATACCCCTGCCAGCGAAAGAGAAACTTTTGACCAATCGCCAAGGCTCCGGCCGTGACCATCAACCATGGATCACTAACCCGCAACAACAAACACAATCCCAAACTGGTTATCAAACTGGAACGCAAACTGGAAGAATCGGGCAAAGCCAAATACTTGATGGCCAAATTCTGAAAAAGAAAACAAGAAAAAATAACAACAGCAAATGAAAATATATATTCATCCCATCCCAGGAAAACGATGCCCGTCAATAAGAAAGTAAGTTGTCCTGTTATTTGAAAGTATCGGCTGTCAATACTTGAAAATCTTGTTGCCATTGCCTCTTTTTTGAGGCTGTACAACACGAATTAGATTTCGTTCAATTTCCTTCCGAAAAAGAATTAGAAAGGTCACGCAAAGCTTGATCCATCTGCTCAAAATTCACTTCATCATAGCCCTCAGGGCGAACAAAAACGGAAGGATCTTGCTTTTCAAACTTCACTTCTGTTGCCCTCAATCGCATGCGCTTACCATACATATTCACCTCATAACCCATAAGCACACCTTCCAACCCTTCAAATTTATTCCACCAGTTGTTGTCCTTAAAACCAATTTCATTGGTTGAGTATAGATCTATCGTAGGCAAACTATCAATCATAAAATGTGCAATGGTCTTTTTGCATTTGAATCCCGCAATCTCCATAGTTTCATTGGTGGGCTCCAATCTCACGTCTGGATAGCGCTTCAACCAATCATGCACATTGGTATGGTGCATGTGTATCACTTTTTTGTCACTAAAAGATTTGAGGTAATGTGAAAAAAATTCGTCTTTCTGACCTATGAAAAAATCCGTACTTACCACACCGTATGCAGAAGATAATACCGCGTGAGCCAGCTCTTCATTGAAGTAAAACATCATCTCTTTCGGATAAAACTGTAGCATCAAACCTGACTCGTATGGAAAGGTAACTTCATACTTGATATAACCTTCCTTCTTACTATGCAAGAAGGGCAAAGATGCATCTCCACATGAAATCAATAACGAGTACATTAACGTTATTGCAACAACCGCCAACCAATTTTTCATTGCTGCTAATTTACGTCAGAATAAAACGTTAAAATGAAAAAACGCCCCGAAGGGCGTCTTTCTATTTCTGCTCGAATACCAACTCCAGCTGATGTTGATCGATATGCTTCCGCAAATTGATGAGAGCATAGCGCATCCTGCCCAAAGCCGTATTGATGCTGATATCCAATCGATCTGCAATTTCCTTGAAACTCATGTCCAAATAGATGCGCATTAAAACGATTTCACGTTGCTCTTCTGGAAGCACATTCAACAACTTTCTGGTTTTATCCAAAACCTCGCGCTTGTTCCAGCCTTGCTCGACATTCAACTCTCTATCGCTAACCAAAGAAAGTGGATCAAACTCATCCGTTCCTCTCTGGATAGGCAATTTCTTTTTTAGTCTAAAATGATCGATGCACAAATTGTGCGCTATTCTCATTACCCAAGGAAGAAACTTACCCTCTTCATTGTACCCTCCAGCTTTCATGGCGAAAACTGCCTTCATCAAGGTATCTTGAAAGATATCTTCGGCAACGGCTCTGTCTCTAACGACCATAAAGATTTTTCCGAAAATTTTGGATTGATATCTGCGCAATAAAAAAGCAAATGCAGATTCGTCTCCTTTTAGGTAAGCAGACACCAAAACTTGATCATGGGTTGAAGCATTGTAACACATATTGACCTCCTGTTTTTAAGGGTTAATAAACCATTTAAAGAGTAGAGTTCAATCCGATAGGCGTGTTACTTTTTTAGAATTATAATCACGAATATAACAGAAAACTTTCACAACACAAAACATTTTTTTTCGGATGAACCAATTGAGCACGCATTTGTTTGAATTTTGCAGAATGGCTACCCAAAAAAATATCCGTGTTGAAGGCGCTAGAATGCACAACCTGAAAAACATTACCGTTGAAATTCCAAGAAGATCTTTGACTGTAATCACAGGACTTAGTGGTTCTGGTAAAAGTAGTTTGGCATTTGACACACTTTTCGCTGAAGGTCAAAGAAGATATGTCGAGAGTCTTAGTGCGTATGCCAGACAATTTCTGGGGCGACTAGACAAACCCGAAGTGGATAGAATTACAGGAATAAGCCCAGCTATCGCCATAGAACAAAAAGTTACTTCCAAGAGTTCTCGCTCGACGGTAGGAACAACCACAGAGATCTATGACTACCTCAAATTGCTATATGCCCGAGTGGGCAAAACCTTTTCGCCCATTTCGGGCAACGAAGTAAAAAGACACACCACCACCGATGTAAAAAAATTAATGGCCAAGCACAATGGCGGAAAATTTCTGATTCTCGTCGATTTGAGTGACAAAAATTGGTCTGTGGATTTGTTGGTTCAAAAAGGTTTCAGTAGAATTTGGGTAAAAGATGAATTGCAAAAGTTGGAAGATCTTCCATCAGAACAACTGTTGGAAAAAGGATACTTGATTATCGATCGTATGTCGATGGATGTTGACAGCGAAGACGAGATGAACAGACTTTCCGATTCTTTAGAATCCGCTTTCAAAGAAGGAAATGGGGAAATGACACTTTTCCATGCAGACGAAAAAAAGTACCACCACTACTCCAATAAGTTTGAGCTTGATGGCATGACTTTCGAAATTCCTTCCCTTCACTTTTTTTCTTTTAACAATCCAATAGGAGCTTGTAAAAAATGTGGCGGATTTGGAAGCATCATTGGTGTAGATGAAAATTTGGTTATTCCTGACAAGCGTCTCTCTGTTTACCAAGATGCAGTGCAATGTTGGAAAGGAAATGTCATGAGCGAGTGGAAAGACCAGTTGGTTTTAAGTGCAAAAAAATCCAACTTTCCAATCCATAAGGCCTACAAAGATTTGAGCAAAGAAGAACGCGAAATGCTTTGGAATGGCACATCTCATTTCCATGGTATTTATGATTTCTTTCAATTCTTGGAAAAGGAAGCATACAAAATTCAATATCGCGTTATGCTTTCACGCTATCGCGGTAAAACAACATGTCCCGATTGTCAAGGTACTCGACTTAGGAAAGACGCTACGTACGTTAAAATACACGGCATGGACCTCAGCACCTTGGTTCAAATGCCCATCAAGGAGGTTTTGCATTTCTTTAATCAGGTAAAATGGACAAAACAAGAATTGGAAATTGGGAAAAGAATTTTTCAAGAGATTACCCAACGATTGCAATTCTTGATGGATGTAGGACTTGAATACATCACTTTGAATCGATTGAGCAGCACACTAAGCGGCGGAGAGAGTCAGCGGATTCACTTGGCCACCAATTTGGGTTCTTCATTGGTGGGTTCGATATACATACTAGACGAACCGTCTATCGGATTGCATCCCAGAGATACTGAAAAACTAATTGGTGTTTTAAAACAACTCAAAGAACAAGGAAATACAGTGATTGTAGTTGAGCACGATGAGAAAATCATGCTCGAAGCTGATCACCTTATCGATATGGGGCCAGAGGCGGGCTCATTGGGAGGACAAGTCGTTTATAGTGGTCCTGGAAAAAAACTTCTGCAACACAAGGAATCGTTGACCGCTCAGTATTTGAATAAAGTCAGAAAAATTGAGCGAAAGTCTCCTTCCATCATTGGAAAAGATTTTATCACCTTGGAAGGAGCCCACGAGAACAATCTCCAGCATGTTGACATTCAATTTCCCCTTCACGCACTCACTGCCATATCTGGTGTAAGTGGATCAGGAAAGTCGACGCTGATAAAAAATATTTTATATCCCGCTCTTTCACAGCACGTGGGAGAACCCATCAGCGGGTCCAATAAATACACGCAACTTGGCGGCGCATTGAAAAAAATAAAGCACGTCATTTTTGTCGATCAAAACCCAATAGGTAGAAGTTCGCGAAGCAATCCCATCACCTACCTCAAAGCTTACGACGAAATCCGAGAAATCTTTGCTTCGCAACCAGGCTCCACACAGCGTGGATTAACTCCTTCTCACTTCTCTTTCAACGTGGATGGCGGAAGATGTGAATCTTGCCAAGGAGAAGGTGTACAAACTGTTTCCATGCAATTCATGGCTGATGTACAATTGGTTTGCGAATCCTGCAGAGGAAAAAGATTTAAGGACGAAGTCATTGAAGTAGAATACAACGGAAAAAGCATTGCCGATGTTTTGGAATTGACAGTAGACGAGGCCATCGTTTTCTTTGAACATCCCACTTCGCGTATTCACAAAAACCTCATCACCAAGCTTAGACCCCTGCAGCACGTAGGTATGGGTTATGTGTCATTGGGACAAAGTAGTTCTACGCTAAGTGGTGGAGAGGCACAACGAATCAAACTTGCCAGTTTCTTATCCAAGAAAAATCAAGAACATACCTTGTTTTTGTTTGATGAGCCATCCACAGGTTTGCATGCACATGACGTATCCAAATTGATGTCAAGCTTCGAAGCGCTGCTCAATGAAGGGCATACCATCTTAACCATCGAGCATCACACAGATATCATAGCATGTGCAGATTGGATGATTGAATTGGGTCCAGAAGGCGGAAACAAAGGAGGGCAATTGATTTTCCAAGGACCACTTAAAGAATGCAAAAAGAAAGGTTCTAAGTCGGTCACTGCGCAATATCTCAACCTATAAAAAGTTCATTGATCATGAAACAGATTCAATTACTCATTTTCTCTGCCCTTGTATGGATGAGCTGCAGACCTTTACCAGAGGCACAAACAAGCAATTTACAGATTGACAACAAACAAGAAATAAAACAAACACCAATGAAAACTGAAGAAGAGTGGAAACAAGTATTGACCCCTGAACAATACAGCGTTTTGAGAGAAAAAGGAACGGAAAGAGCATTCACAGGTGAATACTGGAACCACCACGAAAAAGGGCAATACCATTGCGCAGGATGTGGCGCTCCCCTGTTTGAGTCATCCAGTAAATTTGATTCGGGATGCGGCTGGCCAAGTTATTTCAAACCCGCTCAAGAAAGTGCTGTCACTGAACATTTGGATAAATCCCATGGCATGATTCGCACAGAAGTTACATGTAGTAAATGTGGAGGTCACTTGGGTCATGTGTTCACCGACGGTCCAGCTCCAACAGGTTTGAGATATTGCATCAACTCAGCATCCATCAAATTCGAACCTAGCGAAGGGAAGGTGAAATAATCACCATTCCACCATGGTTGCACCTTGGCCATATTGCTGCCATGATGCATCTCTGTATTGACATTGCGGATAATAGTCTTTGAGCATGCGTCGGATCTCGCCTCTCAATACCCCCTGGCCCACACCATGAACAAAGACTATTTTCCTGATTTTGTCCTTAATGGCAATTCGCATCATCCGCTCAAAATGCTCCAATTGAATAGAAATGATTTCACCATTGGTCATGCCTTCATGCGAGTGGATGAGATGGTGAATGTGCAAATCGACTTCCATCAACTCCCCTCTTCTGCGCTCTGAAGTAGCCAATTCATTTTTATACAGCAATTTAAAATCTCGGTTGATTCTTTTCAAAGCTTGCTCGTGGGTATTTCTCTCCAAATGCACTTGAACGTCTTGTTGCGAATGCGCATATCGCTTGGCTTCATACTCCATCGACTTAACTTGCACCAATTCAGCTATGGGATGCGGAAATGAAAAACCACTTTCGTCTTCTACCATTGCCTCGCCCTTCTCCCAGTCGATTTCTGTGATGGTACCTTGGCCTGCATCATTAAGAAATCTTACCAAATCACCTTTTTTCCATTCTGAATTCATCTGACAAAGATAATTTTAATTGAAAATGGAAGGTTTAACAAGAAAGAAATCATTTCATGATTAGATTTGGGACATTCATCAAAATAATTATGAAAGTAGAATTGGAAAAAATCATCACCGTATCGGGAAAGCCAGGACTTTTTAAAGTCATTAGCGGCGGAAAGAATGTGGTGATTGCAGAGTCGTTGTTGGACGGTAAGCGTCACCCCATCCACTCATCACAAAAAGTAAGTACATTGTCCGATATCAGTATGTTCACGACTGAGGAGGACATTGCATTGCGTGAAGTATTGGAAAATGCTAAAAATGTATTCAATGGTGAGGCCGGACCAAGCCACAAATCATCTGGAAAAGAAATCCGTGAAGCCATGCTTAAGGTTCTTCCCAATTATGACCAAGACCGTGTATATGAAAGTGATCTAAAGAAATTCTTTCAATGGTACAATCTTTTACAAAGCAAATCCATGTTGGATTTTGCAGTTGCCGCAGAGAATGCAGAAGAAGCGGAATAATTGAATTCAATGTCAATAAAAAAGCCTCGAAATTTCGAGGCTTTTTTATTTCATTACACGTCCATTACTTGATTCCGAACATCAAGCAAGCGTAGTAAAACAATGCACCCATAGCCGCTGAAATTGGAATTGTAATAATCCAAGCCACCAGAAGCTTACCTGTCACACCCCACTTAACTGCACTGATACGCTTGGTAATACCAACCCCGATAATCGAACCGGTAATGGTGTGTGTGGTACTCACTGGAATACCTTTAATTACTTCACCACCCAATTTCCATGGGAACTTCATCCCTTCTGTAAAAAACAATGTGATTGCACCTGCTGTTTCAGCAGCTACACCTTCGAAAGGTGTAACCTTGGTAATTTTATTACCCATGGTTTTTACAATCTTCCATCCACCACTCATTGTTCCGATGGCTATTGCAGCATAACAAGCCAATGGCACCCAATTCGGCATCTCTTTCATCGTGCTAATGTTGCCGTTGGCTATCAAAGCAATGGTGATAATACCCATTACTTTTTGAGCATCGTTACCTCCATGACCCACACTGAACGCTGCAGAGGAGAACAACTGCAAACGTTTGAACCAGTGGTTGGCTCTGGAGTTATTCAAAGAACTCAAGAACAACGTGAACACACCCATAACTACTACAATGAATCCCAATAATATCCACTTAAAATTGCTACCGTGGAAGAAAACCTTCAACCAATAAGTTTCAAAATCTGCTTTCAAATTGGAACTATCAAAACGCTCTTTTTCTTCAGCATCAGCACCGATTTTGTGTGCTTCTGCAATGGCAAAAGGTGTCTCAATTTTCTTCTTCAATTTCTTCTCAATGGTAGAAGTAACCTCAGCATTCACCTCCGTCTCCCCTACCTTTTTCATATAGTCTGTGCGAACAACATATATTGTACCTGACTTGTCTTCAGCACCTGTGCTATCCTTGCCTGCTTTGATTACTGGAGAATATTCCTTCAGCGTAACCTCATCGGTAATCTTAAGTGCTGACTTCAATTTCTCTTTATCCACCTTCTCTTCGAATACCAGGGTATAAGATGCACCGCCATTGAAATCTTTTTTGAATTCAAGGGCACCCCAAACCAACCAACAAGTACCTGCAATGATTGCCAAAGAAACCAATTTCATCCAAGGTCCTTTTCTGAAAGAATTTAAAAACCAAATGGAAATGAGGTAAGCCATGATCATACCCGTTACTGGTGCTACCACAATGAAGATTGCGGTTGCACCCACAACACCACCTCTAACGGCCTCCCAGCCGAAAGCAGCAACGAAAGCGCCGGCAAATCCGCCAATCAAAGTATGTGAAGAAGAAGAAGGTATACCATACCACCATGTAATCAAGTTCCAAGCAATGGCCGAAAGCAATCCAGCAAAAATCATTGGAAGAGGATGCATCTCTGGTGAGGTAAACTGATCCTGAACTGTTTTTGCAATGGTATTGGCCACACTGTGATCCTTGAAAATAAAGAAAGCCACAAAATTGAAGAACGCTGCCCAAACTACCGCCTGAAACGGAGTTAAGACCTTAGTAGACACCACCGTTGCGATTGAGTTGGCCGCATCATGAAAACCATTGATGAAGTCAAAAATCAATGCGAGCGCAATGATGACAATTAAAAAAGTTGAATATTCCATAATGGATTAAGAATTTTTGACCAAGATACTTTCTAAAACGTTGGCAACATCCTCACATTTATCAGTGGCCGTTTCCAAACTACTTAAAACTTCCTTTTGCTTGATCAATACCATTGCATTGTCTTGCTCAGAAAATAAACGCGCAATTGCCTCATCAAAAATATCATCAGCGTGATTCTCCAAAGAATTGATACGCACAATAGCATCACGAACACGTTGTGCATTGCGCATATTGCGCAAATCACGAATGGCAGTGTCGATTTCAACAACTTGCTTCAACAACACTTCACTCATCATCTCCATGGGCTTACTGAATTCCGTAACACCATACAATTGAATTCTTGATGCACAGCCATTGATATAATCCGCAATATCATCAATACTCGCGGCCAAAGCGTGAATGTCCTCACGATCAAAAGGAGTAATGAAATTATCTGCCAATTCCAAGAAAATCTTGTGCGTCATTTCATCTCCTTTGTGCTCCAAGTCGCGAATATCACGAATGATTGCAGAAAGTTCATTCTTGTCTGTTGCAGTAAACAATTGATTGAATTTCTTTGCTTGTTCGACCAAATTAGCCGTATCCTCAGCAAAAAGGTCAAAGAACAAACCGTTCTTAGGAACCATAAACGAGAAAAGTGAACTGATTTTCATATGATTATTTTTTGGCAAACTAAGACCTTAAATGTTATGCCAATGTTAAGAGAGCGTTGCTTTTATGAAAAATATACCCCTCTTTCAATGTGTTCAAATTAAACGAGCTAATCTCCTTAATTATTAGCACACTGCTACCATCGCGCAAGATTTGATTTTACCACACAACAAACAACTCAATCTATCTCCATAACTTTCCCTTAACAAACACATAACTCTCGTTTGACATACAAATGATTTGCAGCGCTATAGTTTTGTCGACCATAAATTATATGTTATGCGAATCTTAACTACGTATGCGTTTCTGTTCATTGGATTATTTGCATCTGCGCAAACAGCACCAAGCACTACCTCTGTAAACACAGACAAACCCAAAACCGAAGAAAAAAAATGGTTTGAAAAAATGAAATGGAGCGGTTATGCCCAGTTCAGATACAACAGACTGCTTGAAAGCAATCCCGACTTTAAATGTGAATCCTGTGACAAATCATGGGGGGATAACCAAAGTTTCTTCTTTAGACGAGCGCGTCTAACCTATCAGGGTTATGTCACAGACAGGGTATTTGCATATGTGCAAATGGACTATGCGTCTATAATAAGATCAAAAGCTGATCAAACAGAAAACTGGAACTTTGTTCAGTTGAGGGATGCCTATTTTGATTACGGGCTAGATGCAAAAAACGAATACCGCATTCGTATTGGTTTAACCAAAGTTCCATTTGGTTTTGACAATATGCAAAGTTCCTCGGTTCGCCTTCCTATGGATCGCTCGGACGCATTAAACAGCGGTGCTCCTAACGAACGAGACATGGGAGCCTTCTTCTTGTGGTCGCCTGAGAAAATTAGAAAATTGCAACGAGATACTTTAACTTCAAATGGTTTGAAGGGTCACGGCGATTATGGTGTATTCATGATTGGTGTATACAACGGACAAAGCGCCAACAAACCTGAATTGAATGACCAAGTCCATGTTGCTGCAAAGTTGAGTTATCCAATTCGAATAAAGTCTCAAATTATTGAGCCCGGAATCAGTGCTTTTGCTGGAAGATGGGTAATGGGTCCTGATTTGTTGACTACTGGAGTTATTACCACAACTGACAAGGAATACGATGATCAGAGAGTAGCAATTGGAGTTGTCATGCAACCCAAACCCATTGGAATTACAGCTGAATACACCAAAGGAAAAGGTCCAGAATTTAATCCAACCACCAAAACGATTGAAACCAAAAACTTAGAAGGCGCATATGCCACATTATCATATCGAATCAACAGCAAAAAAGCAGGTATTATTCAGCCCTTCTTCAGAGCACAATATTATATCGGAGGTAAAAAGTTAGAAAAGGATGCACGCCATTATCACGTTAACGAATGGGAAGGTGGTTTTGAATGGTTGATTAACAAAGGTGTTGAGGTAACAGCTTCATACTTAAATGGCCACCGCAGAATGTCAGATCTATCTGCATTAGACTACAACGAAAGTGGTCATTTGCTAAGACTACAAGTTCAATTCAACTATTAAGTTTTACGAAATTCATTTGTTAATCCAGTGTTACGCAAGTAGCACTGGATTTGTCATTTATATACAATTTTTTAATCTTCATCTAACATTGTAGTCATGCGATTTCTATCACATTGCGATTGAATGAAGCGCACAAACTACGAAGATACCAACCTGCATCTACTGGCTACCTTGTCCAAGTCTATTGGACATCCTGCCCGATTACTGATACTTAAGGCCCTGGCTGAAAAAGGCGGGTGGATTGAAGGTGAAATCGTGAGTATTCCTGATGTTGCGCCGACAACAGTTATCCAACACCTTAGAGAACTCAAGCGTGTGGGCCTAATCAAAGGTCGCATTTTTGGTGCACAATGCAAGTATGGATTGAATGAAGAAGTACTGGAATTATTTCAGAAACTTTGGTCAGAAATGATGGGAAGTATCCACCCCCCTCAAAGCACCTCTTAACAAAGCCTTAATTTCGCGGTCACAATCTCTTTTTCTAGATGGTCAAATTTTGCACCATGCTGAAAAGATTAATTTTATTGTGCACGGTTGCTTGGATTCAAGGTCTATTTGTACAAAGCCAAGCACAAGATCTCAATTCCAAAACTTTTGTTGCTTTTGGAAAAATCAATGAACAGAAAAAAGGTGAGCCTGTAATCGGAGCAATCGTTACAGCCGTTGGTACGGGATATGGAACTGTCTCCGATGTCATGGGTGAGTACAGATTAGAATTACCCAACGGAACCTATACATTGGAGTGTCGCTTGATGACCTACAAAACGGTTCAAATTTCCAATGTAGTCATTCAAAATCAAAACGTCGAAATCAATATCGTACTTGAAGATGATGCCAAAGAAGGCAGCACCTTGGTTATTCAAGATGTAAGAAAGACGAACAATGAAGCGGCTGTATTGATGGAAATGAAAGAGGCCAAGTCCGTAGTCAGCGGGATGAGTGCAGCTCAAATCGCGAAAACCCAAGACAGAGATGCTTCTCAAGTAGCGCGCAGAATTCCTGGAGTAACCATCGTAGACAATAGATTTGTGATGGTTCGTGGTCTGGCTTCACGATACAATTCTACCATGATCAATGGCATTATTGCTCCCTCATTAGAATCAGATATGAGAGCCTTTTCTTTCGATATCATTCCTTCTATGGCATTGGATCGTTTCCTGATTTACAAATCACCCAGTGCCGATTTACCAGGTGAATTTGCGGGTGGTGCAATCAACGTCATCACCAAAAACATTCCAGACGACAAATTGAGTATTGATTTCAGCTATACCACTGGATACAGACAAAACGCCACGGGTCAACCCTTCTACACCAACGTCAATGACAATGCAGAAAAATGGGCCAATGGTGCAGCGTCAAGATCTTTGAGCGAGAACTTCGTAGACAACGTGCGCAACGTAAATAGCATCGATGAGAAAATTGCCTTGGGCCGATCATTGGGAAATACTTGGGCATTGCAAGAAAAAGCTGGAGCACCCGATCAACGTTCTTCATTCACCATTGGAAATCGATGGAAATGGCAAGATGTGTTGATTGGCAATTATACCGCTGTCAATTACAGCAGAACCCGCATGCTTCAAGAAGGTGAGCGTATGGATTACAATGAATATGATGCGGTAATTGGAAAAAGTGATACTGTATTTCATTACAACGACAACAATTACATGGAAACCACTCAACTCGGTGTGTTGAACAACTGGGGATTGCGATGGAAAACAGGAAGTGCTGAAATCAAAAACTTCATCAACCAAAATGGACAACAGTCCAACACGTTGCGCAACGGGATCAATATCGAAGAAGGGAACTACAGAAAAGAGTACAGCATGCGATACACGCAAAGATTGGTTTACTCCGCTCAACTAGGATTCCAACAAAAAGTACTCAATAGAAGAGGCAATGTATCAGGATCATTTGGATTTGGTACAACACAAAAACAAGATCCAGATTGGAAGCGTATACGTTATACAAAACCAACAGACGGGTCCGATCCCAACTTTGCCGCATACATTCCATTCAGTGCTCAGCCATTTTACATGGGCCGTTTGTTCATGGATTTGAATGAAAACGTGCGCACCTACACATTGAACTACGAGCATCAAATGTTTGCAACAAACAAGGATCCAGAAAACCAACAATGGGCAACCATCAAAGGTGGATTTTACTTGGAAAACAAAGACAGAATATTCTCATCGCGCAACTTGGGATATGCCATTGCCAATTTCATGAACTTTGATTACACGATGATTTATCAGCCCTATGATGAAATTCTGAATAACGCCAACATCAATTCAACTACTGGACTGACATTGGATGAGGATACTCGAGGTGCAGATAAATACATTGCGCAAAATGATTTGTTGGCGACTTACTTGATGACCAACATCCCCTATAAAAATTGGAATATTACTGCTGGCGTGCGCAGAGAAGACAATCGCCAAGCGCTTCAAAGTGCTGACATCACAGGAAATCCTATTGAAGCCAGAATTGATAGTGTAGTTTATTTGCCCTCTTTGAACGTATCCTACAACCTTTCCAAGAAAACCTTGTTGCGCTTTGCATATGGCAAAACCATCAATCGTCCTGAATTCAGAGAAATGGCGCCGTTCTCCTTCTATGACTTTGACAACAACTTTATCATTTCCGGAAATCCAAACATTCAGTTCTCCACCATTAAAAACATTGACTTGAGATGGGAACACTACCCAAGTACGAGTGAGGTTGTAAGCGCAGCATTGTTTTATAAGCAATTTGAAAATCCCATTGAGCAATACTTCGTGCCTGGTGTGGGTTCAGGAGGTACCAGAAGCTTCATGCCTGGAAACGCGCTAGCCGCAAGTTCATATGGTGCTGAAATTGATATTAGAAAATCTCTAGGTGAATGGATCAATAAGCCGTTTGCTAAAAATCTAGTAGTTGTTGCCAATGGCTCTTACATTATCTCAAACATTGAACTTTCTGCAGCCAGTATCGAAACAGGTTTAAATCCCAATCGTCCCATGGTCGGTCAATCTCCATACATCGTAAATGCTGGTTTGTATTATGACAATGATTCTACCGGATGGCAAGTGTCTGCATTGT
>JACCDW010963864.1_pt1 | contig 14057 bp, 15 predicted proteins | sample 7449781 | NCBI WGS metagenome assembly JACCDW01 (sample SAMN15323449, study PRJNA562643) | freshwater metagenome | isolation source: river surface water | place: USA:Blue River Watershed | collected 2017-08-18 | reverse complement strand
TTGGTCAAGAATTCGACTGCGGCTTTTCCATAAGGAGCAATTTCAGGTTTTGCTAATGCCACTTTATTGGCACTAATGATGATTTTCTTTAAATCATCTTCTTTCAAACTGAGTTTTACGCCCTTACTTTTATTGGCAATCATGGCCAATCGACCAATTGCATACACCTTGCCGTCATCTACTGTGAATCCTTCTTTACTTAAGATAAGAGGAAAATTTTCATCAGCCGATATAAATAAATTGAAGGGTGCGCCTTGCTGTATTTGACGCGTTAAATTACCTGATGCGCCATAAATGATTCTGAACTCTTGCCCTGTGGTGGCTTTGTATTGCTGGTAAATATCTTCCATGGCGGGCTTCATGTTGGCAGCAACCACAATGGTGGGAGGATTGGCCCAAGCCAGATGAAGCCCAGATATTAAAAATAGGCTTAGTAAAAACCGCTGTATTTTCATGTTGAATTGATGCTAATTATTTATGAGAATTGCACCAATTTTGCAACATAAATGTATAAAGGGATACCCAAAATGATATTGAATGGGAATGTGATTCCTAATGACATGCCCATATATAGAGCTGGGTTTACTTCAGGCAAGGCGTGACGCAATACAGCTGGCACAGCGATATACGATGCACTAGCAGCAAGAACCATCAATAGAATTGATTCCCCTAGCGGCAAGCCGATTAAGGTAGCCAAGCCGAGTGCCACGGCAGCATGTATGAGTGGTGCACATAAGGCATAAATCAGGGTAATTGGCGGCTTACCCTTGAGGCCTCCAAAATTTTTAGCTGCCATGAGTCCCATATCTAGCAAGAAGAACGCCAACATGCCCTTGAATAAATCAATCGAGAACGGTGCCATGATTTTTTGACCATCATCACCACTGACCAAGCCCACTACCATCGCGCCCAATAAAAGCAATTGAGCACCGTCTGTGAATGACTCATGCAGCACTTTTGATATACGAATCGGCTCCACAGCATGAGTGGATGCCGCCCTCGCTTTATTTGCCAAAAGAATCGCTAGGATGATGGCGGGTGACTCCATCAGAGCCATGGCAGCAGCCATATGTCCACCAAATGGAATACCAGATTGATCTAACGCTTGAGTGGCAGTGATGAATGTCACGGCACTCACAGATCCATAGGTGGCAGCCACAGCAGCAGAATCATAATGATTCAACTTCGTCTTCAAAATCACATAACCGATTAAAGGAATAATCACTGCCAAGAAAATTGCCAAGCCTAAAGCCAAGGCAATTTCTAATGTGAACCCCGATTTATGTAGGGCAAATCCACCCTTCAATCCCAAAGCCATTAATAGATACAGAGACAAAAATCTTGCGATGGGTTGAGGTATTTCCAGATTGGATTTAACAGCACCAGCGAATGCTCCAAAGATGAAGAAAAGAATGGCTGGGTCTAGGAAATTGCTCATAAAGTAATCATAGATGTTTTTTTAATAGCATCCAATTAACCCCTATAAATTTAAGGATTAATTACTGATAGGATTATTAACAACAAAAAACAACCGAGGAGCAAATATGAGCAAATGTTGTGAGTTGTGTAGTTCAGATAATCGCATTAATCTGCAAAAAATTGATGCAAAAAATAATGCTCAACTTAATATTTACTATTGCTCTGATTGCAGTTTTGTTCAACAAAAAAATATTCCTAGCGATGAAGAACTAAATATTTACTACTCTCACAACTATAGACAAGACTATAAGAGCATCTACTCACCCAAACCTAAATATGTCCATCGTGCCGGTCTAGCTGCTATTGATCGGATTAAATTTCTAGAGTCACATATCCAGCTATCCAATCAGACTCTCCTAGATATTGGCGCGGGCGGCGGTGAGTTTGTATACATAGCCAACAAACGAGGTCTTCAAGCGAGAGGTATTGAACCAAACGTAGGCTATTCAGAATTTTCTAAAGAAGAGTATGGCGTTGAGGTCAAGACAGCTATGCTATCTGAGGTTGAGGATGCATCAGCAGATATTTTGACGCTATTTCATGTGTTTGAGCATATGGCAAAACCACATGAGGTGATGAAGAAGCTTTATGCAAGCATTAAAGATAATGGCTATTTATTTATTGAAGTTCCCAATATATTGCAAGCCGATGCATCGCCTCACAATATCTACTTCAAGGCTCACCTCTTTTATTACTCAAGATTTACGCTAAATAGTTTAGCTAGTCGTTATTTTGAACTAGTTAAAGTTGATGATCGCGGCAACCTAAAAATGTTGTTTAGAAAAAAATCCATCCCGAGTGAAAACTTTGAGTTACCCACTGCAGAAAATATTGATCTGGCAAAAAATAGAATGCGTCAAAAAGGATGGCTTGAGTATCTATTTATTGGTGGAGGCATCCTAAAACCATTTTCAAGAATTGAGAAAATGATTATTGAATCTCAAGTCAAAAAAATGTCGCCAAAGATGATTCTAGATAACTTATACAAACAAAGGCATGAATACTCAAAGCCATGGTCAAAAAGAAACATCAAAAGAATTGGCGGTTGGTCAAGTGCCGGCGGCTTGGGATTGTTATGTTTTGAGGTCTTTTGCTAAAGAACAATCACTAGTCAATTACTAAGTTAGGGGGGGCCTACCGTGGCACGGCCTCTTACTGGCTACAACTTGGTCTTGAATAAAGACCATCCCCTATACAAACTAAATAAGCGTAAAAATACAATCACCGCAAATGTAACCACCTCAGATGTGTAGATAACATTAGTCAATGTCATCAGACCCACGTACAAAAGACCGCCCAAAAATGCAATGACGGCATAGGGTTTGTGATCAAAGAATAATTGTGGTTTTTCGCCACACACAATATCTCTTAGAACGCCCCCAAATGTCGCAGAAATTACTCCCATCAAAATAGTCACTAACCATGGCAAGTTTTGTTGAGCTGCAACCTGAATACCTAAAATTGTAAATAGAGCCAATCCAACAGCATCTGGTACCTCAATCATTCTGAGGGTGTAGTCAACATGTTTATTTCTGACAAACCAAACAGCGACTATGACCATCGCTATGATGACTAATAGCCAGTATGAGTGCTCAAACCAAAACAAAGGTCTTCTATCGAGAAGAATATCTCTCAAAGTGCCACCACCAAAAGCAGTTAAGCCTGACACCATCGCAATACCGACAATATCCATTTGGCGTTTAAAACCCGCCATCATCCCTGAGATTGCAAATGCCAATATGCCAATAATCTCCAAGAGATTTTGCACATACAAAAAGGTTGATTGATACAGCATTTAATTGGAAATGAATTGAGTGAGCTTGATTACTTCAACATTCTCCGAAGACTACCATCACGGATCACATAATGATGCCAAAGACTTGCCGCAACATGAAGAGCCACAAGCAAATAAAGAGAATTGCTCAAAAGTTCATGAACTTCTTTAATGATTTTTTTAATTTGCCTATCAGGCGATATGATTTCTGGGAGCACATAACCCAAGAATGAAACTTCCTTGGCGCCAGCCTGTAAAAGCAAGATACCTGTGATTGGAATGGCCAGCATCAGGACATAAAGAGCTACATGAACTAACTTCATCAAACTAACCTGCCAATCAACCTTACTCTCAGGCAGCGGTTGCTCAAAGCTTAGTCTGCTGATCAAGCGAATAAATAAAAAGATTAGGACTAATTGGCCAATAAAAACATGTAGATTCTTTAGTTCAGAACGTAGATCAGCACCTTTCGGAATTGCCTCTCGAACTTCAATACTGATCGCAGCAACGGCAATCAGAAAAAACATCAGCCAATGAATAAGAATTTGTAACTTTGGATATCTTTGTATAGTCATTCCTAACTATAGCACTGAGAGATTGGCCTGCCCAGCACGATTCGAACGTGCGACCTACGCCTTAGAAGACGCTAAAACCTTGTAAATTCATAAGCTAAACAATAACTTACAGTACCGCGTTTCTGGTGTTACATAGGCAGTGAATTTAATGGGGTCATATGGCGTTATATGGGGGTTTTATGTGACATATATGGCATTGACACTGTTTTAATGGGGAAATTAGGTGTGTTTTAACTAATTCAATGGGTAAATCAGGTGTTCTTTGGGTGAAGTAATGAATAAATGTCGGGAAAACCGACATTTATTAGTTAAGACTAGAATTTGTGATCAATTGCTCATCAAATGAGTCAAATTCATGAAGATGACCCCTATCAGACAAAGCGCCTAATGGATTTTTTTGATGAACAACATTGTTTCTTCCTATTCCGTAGTACTCAAAACCAAGGTTAGTCATCATGATTGGGTCATATAAATTTCTACCATCAAAAATGATTTTTTTATTCAATCTCAATCCTATATCAATAAAGTTAGGACTCTTAAATGATCGCCACTCTGTCATGATGAGCAATCCATCTGCGCCGAAAACTGCCTCATCAGAGCTTTCAACATAGCTGATGTTTTTAAGATAGTCTGGGGTCAAATGCATATCAAAACTCAATGACTTCTTAGCCTGATCCACGGCCACTGGATCAAAAGCCTTTACTCTAGCCCCTCTTAATAATAGATTCTTTATTACAACCAAACTTGGAGCTTCTCTAACATCGTCTGTATTTGGCTTAAATGCTAGACCCCAAACTGCAAAGGTCAATCCACTTAAATCATCGCCATATTTTCTTATAACTTTCTTCATTAATATGTTTTTCTGAAGGTCATTAACTTGATTAACAGATTTAATAATTTTTAAATCTTGCTCAACTTCATTACCCATATTAATTAAGGCAGATACATCTTTGGGAAAACAACTGCCTCCATAACCTGTACCGGCGTATAAAAAATCGTAACCAATTCTCTTATCAGAACCTATCCCCTGACGAACACACTCGATATCAGCTCCTAAATGATCCGCAAGATTTGCCAGCTCATTCATGAATGAAATTCTTGTGGCTAACATTGCATTGGCAGCATATTTCGTTAACTCTGCACTTCTAACATCCATATAGTATGTTCGCTCGTGATTTCTATTAAATGGACTATATAAGTTCTTCATCATGCTTTTTGCAGTTAATCCAGAGGTATCGTCATTAGTGCCAACAACAATGCGATCAGGCCTCATAAAGTCATCAATTGCTGCCCCCTCCTTTAAAAACTCAGGGTTTGATACAACTGAGAAATTTTCAGTTGGTAGCTCACGAATCATTAATTCTTTTTCTATGGCAGATTTAACTTTGTCTGCCGAACCCACTGGTACAGTTGACTTATTCACCACTACCTTAAATCGGTCCATGTGCTTACCGATTGTTTTAGCGACCGCTAAAACATGACTTAAATCAGCCGATCCGTTTTCATCAGAAGGAGTTCCAACAGCAATAAACAATATGTCGCCAAAGACAATAGCATCAACTGGGTTAGACGTGAAATAAAGACGATTATTGTCTCTCCCCCCAGCAATTAATTCTTTTAAACCTGGCTCATATATAGGCACGTCTCCAGCATTGAGCAAATCAATCTTTTTTTGGTCCACATCAAAACAACAGACATGGTTACCTAATTCAGCCAGGCATGCACCAGTAACCAAGCCTACATATCCAGATCCTATTACCGTAATTTTCATGATTTCCCTAAGTCATATTTTGGTAATAAGTTTGCTAGTCAAAAATGAAAGATAAATATCAATTCGATGACAAACCCGTGAATTTATGAATGACATCAACTTGTCACATTAATGTTGGTTAATCGAATTTTGTTTTTGAGCGCACAAATGGAAAAAAAATATTCAATTGAAGATAACCCGCACAAAGGCAATAAGGGTATTGCGCGCGCCTTCCGCGCTGCCGTAAATTCATGGAATGGTCTAAAGTACGCCTACAAAGAGGAAAGCGCATTTAGACAAGAGTTAGCCTTAGCAATCATTCTGATACCTGTGGCCATTTATATCCCCTGCTCTAATATAGAAAAAATATTACTGATTAGCTCTCTCTTTCTTGTTTTGATTGTCGAATTATTAAACTCAAGCGTAGAAGCAGCAGTTGATCGAATTTCATTCGATATCCATGGTCTATCTAAAAGAGCAAAAGACTTTGGTAGCGCTGCAGTTATGTTGGCTTTAGGTGTCTGCGCTTTAACTTGGGGATATGTTTTAATTGAAACGTATTTCTCTTAATCAACAGTCATTCCAACGAGAATTAAATTATTTTTTCTAAGGCCGTCTAATGAGTAAATTTGAAGATTTAGTAAAAAAGATACAAGAAGACAAAACCTTAAATCTAAATGATTTAAAAAAACTAGACTACGATCAAGTAGAGCTATTACTGGAAGAAATTAAAACATGGTGTATCTATGCAAATGGAGACACCAAAAAGCTTAAAAAATATCTAAAAGACAGCAAAGAGTAGCTTTAAAAAAGCTACTCGCCTACTTTTTTCCCATCAGGCCGCCATATAGCGATAGTTGCTGAGCGAGGCCTTGTAAATTTCTCTCTATCTGGCCAACTAGAAACTGCCTTGGGCTTGGCGGGATCTGAACGCTCAGAGGGCGACTCACCGGGATGCTGAATATTAATAAACATGGTTTTTAAATCGGGAGTCATATCGATCCCAGTAATTTCGCAACCCTTGGGTCCAATCAAGAAACGTCGAAACTCTTTTGTCGCAGGATTTGAGGCATACATGGCGTTGTTTGGTAATTTGGCGTAAGGACCTACACCCAGTGCTGAAGTAGAAATATCAGTTTGTGTCCACAAAATACCTCTTCGATCAAACCACAAACCATCTGGGGAACCAAAAGTATCTCCAATGATATTGCCGCGAAGATGAGGTTGAGTATTGTGTGGGTCGCCAGCCAGGGTGTAAATATTCCACTTAAAAACTGTTCCGGAGCTATCCCCCTTAGCTTCAGACCATCTCACAATATGTCCCATAGCATTTGATGGTCGAGGGTTTGCCGCATTCAAAGGCAGCTTAACTCCACGATCAGTATTATTGGTTAAAGTGACATAAACATCTTGATTATGTGGATCAACTGCAATCCATTCAGGCCTATCCATGGGAGTAGCCCCCACAAAATCTGCTGCTAAGCGCGCATGAATCAATACATAGGCCTGACTTGGGAACCCGTTTTCTGCTGTTAAACCATTCCTATTATGTTCAAGTGCAATCCACCTGCCCGTTCCATCAGCGTCATATCTAGCCACATACAAGGTGCCGTCATCTAAGAGTGACTTATTTGCATCTTTATTGGCTGAATTAAATTGTCTCTTCGACACAAATTTATATACGTACTCGCTCTTCTGATCATCCCCCATATAGACAACCACTTTATTATTTTTCGCAATCGTTACAACTGCCCCTTCGTGCTTGAATCTACCCAACGCAGTTCTTTTAATGGGCTGACTCTGAGGGTCTTGCGGATCAATTTCCACGACCCAACCGAATCTATTGACTTCATTAGGATGTTTGTCCAGATTGAACCTATCGTCATGCTCGTGCCATCTGTAACCAAAACCTTTGCTATCAATACCAACGCGAGACTCTTGCAAACTTGGCTTATCAGATTTAACAAAATAACCGTTGAAGTTTTCTTCGCAAGTTAGATACGTACCCCAAGGAGTAACTCCATTTGCACAATTATTTACAGTACCAAAGACCAGTTTTCCTGTTGGGTCATACTGAGTTCTCATCAATTCATGGCCAGCTGCAGGGCCACTGACTAAACAAGGAGTGTTAGCTGTAATTCTTCTAGCTCGACTATCTGCAACCACAAACCAATCACCGCTGGCAGACTTTTCAATCACGCAAATACTCACGCCATGAGCCGCCTGTGATTTCTTCACCTTTTCAGACGTCCATGGCTCCATACCACCTGGATGTAGCAGGCCATCATCCGTGTATTCATGATTGGTAACCCAAATCCCTCTAACCGAACTATTTCCATTCACTGGTAGAGGAAAAAATGCACACCCATCATGGTGCATACCAAATTGCTTTTCTTGATCCGATGAACGATCAGATACATCGGGTGAGATGTTCTTTGCTTTACCATCAATCGAATCACCCCAAGCAGCTACTACAGCCCACTTGTAACCATTGGGTATATGAATATCATCATTAGCCAAACTATATGGAACTGATTCGAATCCAAATAATGGTTCATTTTTATTTGCCCGCGCGAAAATATCTTGGCTAGCAAATAGTGCTGATATGGCTGTTGATATGAGGATATTTCTGCGCTGAGGGTTTGCCAACTCAGTCAAGGACTTTTTACCTGTTGGATTAACTACTTTGGTATCAAACTCATTCATATAGAACCCAATAATGGCTTTAGAGTTTTTATATTGAATAACTAATATGACAAAGTTATGAATTTAAAAGTTTTGATAAATTAAGTTTTAGATATAAAAAACCACCCCGCAGGGTGGTTTTTGTTACTTGAAAGGGTTTTATTTGTATGACTCTTTGGTGACCCATTTGATTTTCTTCATCATTTTTTTAAACGCTTCTTGCTTGATTTCTTCGCGCACAAAGTCAATCATCATGTCAGTCTCATCTGTGTGCTTTTTCGGCAGTTGAACCTTAGCCGAGGCTTTAAATTCTTTAATCTTGCCTTTTTGCATCACCACATATCTAACTGAGCACTTACCCACAGGCAAATCGTAGGTTTGATTACAAACAATTAGCTGAGGATCTAATGTTCCTGCATGGGCCAAAATATGGTCCTGAAGATCATCTAATGTGTCAGGAGAACTAAAAAGAGTGAACCCTTCAAATGGATTCTCCCATTCTGACTCATCTGAATACCATAACTCTTTAATCTGATCTTTCTCATTAAGGTCTCTTGCCTCATCAGTACTCAAACCAAAAAAGACTCTATATACTGAATAATTATCTCCAGCACCATGCTTCATTTCATCAGCAATAAATCTTTTATTGATTTCAGCGTTTAGACCTTCAACTTGAGCGTCACCAGTCAAAGAAAAACGATTCACGTAAGTTTTAGCCATAACATCCTCTTAGTTGGTAGTTACCTAAGAATAACTTAGATTCATGAAACTCATCGTAATCAACCTGCCGAATTTGATTTATTAGAAACCCAAAAGAGCATTAACAAAGCAGAGCTCATTGCCAAGACGCCAGAAAAACTGAAGGCATACATTGGACCAAAGGACTCATATAACCAACCAAAAATAAGTGAGGCTGGTAGTAACATTATTCCGCTCACTAAGTTAAACCAACCAAATGCTGTACCGGTTAAACCAACCGGGGCAAGATCAGCTACTAAAGCCTTCTCAACACCCTCAGTAGCAGCCTTAAATAACCCATATAACGCAAACAAACCAAACAAACCCCAAATCGATAAAGCATTCTGCCCCATCCCAAAATAAAATCCCGCAAAAACTAGCCAAGCAATCAGTATGAATTTTTTTCTATCAAAGCGGTCTGATAAGCCGGATAAAGGCGTCCCAAATAATGTCGTTATTAGAGAGACAGCCGCCCAAAGCAATGGAATCTGCTCTTGAGGCACACCCAGTTCTTTCGCCCTTAATAACAAAAACATATCAGATGAATTACCCAGTGTGAACAAACCCAGAACCAGTAAGTATTTTTTTAAACCTGCTGGCATCACACTGAAGGACCAACTGAATTTAACGACACCGGGTGAAATGTCTGATTGAGGGTCTTTTATCGCTAGAGTGAGCATTAAGGCTATGCAGGCAGGAAGTAAAGCCCACAAAAATACCTCCTTCAACGGGACACCAAGATATAGCAAAAATGCAGCGATGAGAGGCCCCAACACTGCGCCAGCATTATCTAATGATCTATGCAGGCCATAAGCAAGACCTCTCTCACTAGGCGCAACACTTAGCGCTAAAACCGCATCACGCGGCGAACTTCTCAAACCCTTGCCAATGCGATCAAAAAACCTGATTACTAGAATCCAAACCCAAGAGCTGGCAAATGCGAGTAATGGTCTTCCAAAGCCTGCCATGCTGTAGCCTAAAATCATCCAGGGCTTGGCTTTGTGATTTTTATCAAAAATAGCGCCTGAAACCAGCTTAAAAATACTTGCCGTGGCCTCAGCCACCCCTTCAATCAGACCAATTACCTTAGGACCAGACATCAATACTGAGGACAAATATAAAGGTATGAGTGGGTATAACATCTCACTCGCAGAATCATTCATGAAGCTAATTAAGCCAATTAACCAAACAGTTTTTGGAAGTTGAAAAATTCTGCTCAGCATGATGGGCTCATCAAATGTCGATTGATATAGTCGTATTTACAACTAATCACCACACTTTTTTTACCTTATAGAATTTTTGTAAGGCCTCAAAAGACTCTACTCGTGTGCGTGTTTGCTCTGCTCTTAGCCAACCCATAGCAAACAATATATTGGTATCTAATAATAAATGCTGCTCGGATTTCTCGATTGCTACGCAAATATCGTTGTAATTTCCTAAAGCTTCAGAAACTTTTCCAAGACTCTTTAAATAAATTTTGTAACGCTTTTGATCACAAAAATCTTTAAAGAATTCTAATGAGTAACGCAGTCGTTTCAGGCGCTTACGTAATTTGTGACGGTGCTCATCCTGAATATTCATGAAATTAAGTGCTAATTTCTTGGTATCTTTTTGAACCTTATCCAAATCCTTTAAAACTAAAGGCTTCAAACGGCGAACCAAAGGATCCATTTTTTGTAGAGATAGCGATAAATCGACTATGGATAAACAGAATAGTTGAAAGCTCTTTTGCTTCAAAAACTGCTGTGGATGTGGCAAGTCTTTGACCGACACTAGATTCATATGTGGTGCATTAACTGCTGCCAATGCCGGCCTTAACTTTTCATCTAGAAAATTTAAATCTCGATATGCACCCAATTGCGCAAAGACGGTCTCAAGTTCTTTGAGATCATTTTCAGTAAAAAATACTTGAATCAACCCCAAGCTTTTCATGGCTGTTTTAAGTCGCCTTAATCCCACACGGAGTTGATGAAGGTGCTCATCAAAATAAAGCAAACCTGTGTTAATTTCGCTAGCATTTGGCAGAATTTGACTCAAGCAAGAATTAAGTAATGCAGCAGATAATGCGCCATCATGAGCCTGCTTGATACGTAGCTCTTTAGCTCTTGTGGGTCGAGCGCCATCTAAACCATTTGCAGCAATATAACCTCTTTGAGCTTTACTTCTGGTATCGATAATTAGACCGAAACGTCTCACCAAAGCTTTTGCATGATTAATCACCACACGCTCATCTCCAGATTTCAGCTCAATCTCTATTTCTGAAACTGTTACAACTTTCTCTAGACCATCTTTTAGATAAGCTTTAATTTCTCCACAATCAAGTGCGTACTCTAGTAATGCACCACGTGCCTTCACAAGAGCTGTACGCCTCCATATATCGGTTTGATACCTGATACGCAAAGATAAAGGATCAAGCTTCTCCTTTTGCAATACTTTTGTGAGCACATCAAAAGCTGGATGACCGGTGTGCAACTGCACATCTAAAGAGGGTATACCTGTCCCGACATGACTAAGGGTTACATTGTGTTCTAAGCGCTCAAAACCTGAAGAGGTCGGAGCCTTTAGTGTTTGCACCCAAGATCGCCCTTCTTTTCGTATACGAAGGGCGATACCAGAATTGGCTAAAGTGAAATAGTCGGTATCAAAGTAAAAAGCCTGAAGACGTTGTCTACGCACCCCACCTTTGGAAATTAGTAACTTTTCTAAGTCTGGAAATTTTTCAACGGGAAGCGCTAGCTTTAATTCAAATTCATTCATCGCGACTTAATCTTGATTAGATAATTTATTATCTCACCTCTATTCAGGCATATAAGTGCAAGAGGTACCTTTCCCATGCATCACTTGATAAATGCTCAACTCGAATTTATCGAAAAGAAGCATATTTTCAAATTCTGTGATTGGCACTTGAGCTAATCTCTCCTCATATTTATTCTTAAGCGCCTGATCTTCAATATTTATTTCCGTTTTCTCTAAATAAATATCACCAATCTCCGCCAATATGGGATCAGGTATGTTGTAGTAGTTACCATCCACAGACTGCAGTGGCAATGTGCCACTAGCCTTATATATTAATGTAGCGTAGTGATAAATGGTCCGCAAGATGACCGTATCTGCACCACATCTGTACTTTGTTGACTCTTCGTAGGCTTTAAAGCAATCAAACTTTACTAACTGTGGTTTTGGCATATCGAATTGATAAGCAAAACTTATTTGCGCTTATTCACGCGATCTTTAAATGCTTTACCTGCAGTAAATTTAACTGTCCTTGCTGCTGGGATTTTTACTTCTTTACCAGTTTTTGGATTTCTACCAATTCGAGCAGCGCGATTACCAGAGCTAAATGTTCCAAAACCAATTAATTGAACTTTGTCACCTTTCGCTAATGTCTTAATAATTGTCTCAATAGCCGCGTTCAAAGCACCTTCAGCATCAACCTTATTGATATCGGCACCTTCTGCTGCTTTTGCTACCAACTCCGCCTTATTCATTTGTATCTCCATTTAAAACAGGGCGAAGTATATGAATAATCAAGAAAAATTATGTGAAGAATTTATGCATGAATGATGTATGTAATATATGAACACTGTATAGATAGAGTTTGCTTGGAATTGATACTAAAAAATATTTTTTAACTTAATTAGCAGTCGCGAAATATGTCATAACCAATATTTCAGACATTGGTATCAATTCGAGACCCTGGAGTCAACTGGTAAAGACAGATTGGGTCATGAATTATCAGGAAAACCGGAACTAGCCAAGCTGTGCTAATTGACTTTGAGCTTTTTTGATTTTCTGCCTAGCTCTCTCGGCCTTGACAGCTTCTCTAGCTCGCTTAGCTTGATCTTGTAGTGATTTAATTCTTGCCTGCTCTGGAGTCAGTGGCCCTTTGATGACTTCACATACTTTCATATCTACCCCACTTTAACTGGAATAGATATCACATTATTCACCCCAAACTGTTGCTGCAACAGCAATCGAGCATGAGTTGAGCTATCTGCATACACAACAGTTTTAAGGGTGAAGCCACTGACTTTTACTTGAGCTTGATATCTATTCATACAAGTATTTAGCTAAGATTTAAATGCACTGCTCAAATGCTTGCTAGCTTGCTGAATTTGCGCATCTAATGCTCCCTCTTCTACAGCTTTTTTCAATTGCTCAATAGCTTTAACTAAATCAGCAGCACTATCCACCTGAACACTCATTTTTCCCTTAGCCAATTCAAGAATATGGGAGCCATATTTCACTGAAAAACAGACTTTCCCCTCATCACTGACAAACCACCAAGGTTTTAATCGTTTAGGAATCTCTATTTGTTTACGCTGCCCTGTTTCTCGATCTGTATAGCTACGAAACCTAGTGACCACAAATGGTGTTCCATCAATCTGGCTTTTAGCCAACATCAATTGCTCCCATAATCGACTAGATAACTTATTTCGTCTAACTTGAATCACGGCCATGTGTCGTTGCTTGATATCTGCCACAAGATTTAAGTTTGCTAATGCACTCATCACGCTCTCCTTTGGTTTAGACAAGTCACAAGTTATGGCCTTTTTAAGTAAAGAACGACCTATTTTTAATCTGAGATTTTTTTGACTAATTTTTCATAGAAAAAATGGGGGTTTTATTAGCAAGAGATAAATATTTACGAGTCGCGTAGTGAGTCGCATTGAAGTTGCATAAAGAAATAGTTGCTGTTGCAAGTTGCAGTTTGAGGACAAATGAGTAACTCAGATCGCAACAGGCAACTAGGCGACAGCAACGAACCTCTTGGATCTGCTACTCCTCTGCAACACACGCGACTTCTTTCACAAATTAAAGGAGATCAACATGAAAGAAATCACCATCCGTTTATGGGAAAACAAGAAGTTTGGTACTACCTATGGCAAAGGACTTTATCGCAGAGCTATCTACAACGGTACAGCAGAAGTCCTATCACCCTACGCCAAGTATTTATTGGATTTTGAGCAGATCACATCCTGGTTTCATCTGGCTAAAACACCGGTACACATTGACATGCTCAAACAACTAGCCGATCAACCAGAAAATGAAGAGG
>JACCDW010332652.1_pt1 | contig 14058 bp, 14 predicted proteins | sample 7449781 | NCBI WGS metagenome assembly JACCDW01 (sample SAMN15323449, study PRJNA562643) | freshwater metagenome | isolation source: river surface water | place: USA:Blue River Watershed | collected 2017-08-18 | reverse complement strand
CCAGACTCTAGTTCAACAGTTTATACAAATGTCACTGGCACAAACTATAATGTAGGTTCAGGATTTACTGTAGCCAGTGTATCCAGTAGTAGTATTAGTTCAAACAGTATAGGAACTAACTATGTTGTAGGTGATGTCTTAACTCTATTAGGAGCAAACATTACCGGCGGCACAACTCCAACAAACAACATTACTATAACAATCGACACCGTTGACGGCCTTGGCCAAGCATATGGTTATACTAGTTCAGGAACAATACCACAAGTTTGGCCAACTAATAATATCAACGACGGTGGTAACGATCAATACGATACAGCTAACTATATTAGAACCAATCTTGCCGATCGAATATCCTATAACAATGGCGCGACTGTAGTAGACGGAACAGCAGCATTTGGCACAGGAAGTTCTTACAGTTTTGTTTACAACACCGGAACATTTGGTCTGTTTGCCACAGGAACTAGTGTTACCTTTGTCGAAACCAATGGTAACAGCGGTGCTGACAGCAACAGCATTACTGATTCAGGACATATTTACGGTCCAAGCACAACAACATCAACCTATGACAATGCTGTTACACACCTTAATCTTGTAGGTGATGTTTATGCTGGTCCGCTGGTAACTTTTGTAAAAGCTGACAATACCAATACTGTTGACATTATAATCGCAGACGATGGTGATGGAGCAGGTGTTGGCATTACTAGAGGCGAAGAAAACGGTATATACAATCCGTATAGAGAAGACGGTTGGGACAGTGATGTTAGCCCTAGCGGCACACTATGGAACATAGATGGATGGGATGATTTAAGAGATGTAGAGTCAAGGACCTACAGAAACTTATATGCAGCATTTGGTAGTGGCGGATTAGGTAATAAGATTGTAGGTGCAGAGTGCGTGATGTATCTGCCAGACAATGGCAAATACTATGCTGTTAAATTTACGCAGTGGACACAGGGCGGTGGTGGTGGCTTTGCCTACACTCGCAGAGAACTAGATCTCGAAAGTCTACAAGAAGGCATACGTTTCAACGACGGTTCTGTATTGAAATCCGCAGCAGGTATAGGTCGTGTTAAACTTGAAAGTCCGGGCAGTCGTAGAATTGAAGAAGTCTATGGATTTAAGCAAGTCGTAGTCACTGAAATAATTACTACCGATCTAACTACTACAGCATCAAGAAATGGAGTAGATACAAGCACAATTTGGATTGACTCTACCGCAACTACTATAGATAACGTGTTAAGCGATACTGGTGCTGCTGGCATATGGGAGTCTAACACTATAGAGTTTAGTTTAGACAATTCTACTTGGTATAGGTGGAACGGTTCAACGGCCTCCAGCGGCACTGAAAGAGGTTATAGTGTAACTCTTCCTAGCGGAACCTTAAACTACAATTTGGGCAATACTGTCTATTTTAGATATAAGACTGGCGGAGAGCCTGTGATATGGTGGGATAAGAATGAACTACCCGGAGGGGCAGGCTACTTCCGTGGTGCTGTTATAGACTATCATGCCTACGATCGTAATGCAGGAACATTAGTTGGCACCATACACATTGTCGATGATAATGGTAACGAACATGTGGCCCACACCGAAGTTACTAGTGGCGGCACTGAAAGTGAAAATGTAATACTGTGGCTGCAGGACAACGAAGGCCAACTCAAGTTTAGACGTATAGACGGTGTTGGAACTACTATAAAAATACAGTGGACTGCTAAAGTATTCTACGGTTCAGAAACTTGGGATTAATTAGGGGCAAAAATAAATGACACGAGTAAGAAGACTAAACGTAAGTCAAGTTGAAGGTGGAGAATCAAACGATAACAATACCAACAAAATTCGCCCCTACGGTGAACTTGCTCTTTATGTTGGTGATAACAATAAATTAGAACTGTTAATGTTTGACGGTGTCCGCACACATGTAAACAGCAAAGTTTTAAGCAAAGGCACATTCTACGGTGGAGATGCCGACAGCAGTGACGGATTAAATTATGATTCTATTAAATTAGTTCCTGATGAGTTCTTAAGACGAGACGGTAGTGACCAATATGTTATCATTGAACCTACAGGCGGCGAACCAGGACATGTTCACATTAGAGCCGGTGGCTCTATAGACCAAAGTAGTGCTGACTTGTTTTTAGGTGGAGAGCAACAAAATGTGCGTGTTAGCGATACCAGTGATCGTGTAACTATTACTACAGATCTTCAAAACACTTGGACATTTAACGGTAGTGGTAACTTAATATTGCCGGGCAGCAGTAACGGTATGATAGGTGAGAGTGAACCCGGATTAGTAGTATTCAGCGACCTCGGTTTTGCTGTAGTAACTAACGCGGCCACTACATCTAGCCAGTCTTGGATATTTGATACAGATGGTGGTTTAACATTTCCTAGTAATCTGGTTATAACTCCTATAGGCAATTTTGCTCCAGTAAACGGAACATTCATTACTCAAGCTCCTGGTGAATATTTAGGTATAGTTTCAACAGGCGACGGTGGCGGCGGTCAGATAGGTTGGGCAGAAAATGCCTTTGCTCCAAGTAGGACGGCCGCATTAGCATTTAATGCCGGTAATGCTGGAGATGTGGATATCATAACCGGTGACTACACAGGGACTGTTTATACTTGGATTTTTAGAGCAAATGGTATTCTAGAATTACCTGGCGGTGGGGAAATTACATCCAATGAAATCACCAATGAAGTATTTGGAACTACAACAACTTCTTTAACATTAGTTCCGGCTGGTGCTACTGACCCAGGCCAGCGTTTAGAAATATACTCTACTATCGGAGGAGAAGGTAATCATTTACATCTAACTTCTGGTAGCACATCTACTGAACTATATTTAGGCAATGATTCTCAATATGTTAAATTAGGATCAATGGGACAAATAGAAGTTAGTGCCCAGAGTGGTTTGACTTTGCGGGGGCAGGGAGCAATGTCTTATGCCTACCTAGTGTTACCAAACAATGTTGATTCGTCATCAACTATGGTAACATTGAACAATTCCAATGGAGATGTTTTGATACGGGCATCCCAACCCGGTGACCCAGCTCCTCAACAATGGGCTTTTGGTAAAGATGGTAGTTTAAAATTTACAGATAGCACATCAACTATTAGAGCTCTTAATACAACCACCGACGGCCTACCAGGATTGAGTTTATTTGCTCCAGAGAGAATATACCTTGGCATTAGTGGCACAAGCACAAATTGGAGTTGGGACTTTAGAAACTACGGTCAAAGTGACTACTCTACAGATAAAAAACCTGCGGTAATGTTGCCAGGCGGTAGTGTGATCGAGGAAGACCTAACAAACCAAGCATTGAATAATGGAATGGCAGGTCCATTGACCGTAAGCAGCCAAGATAACTTAACTTTAAGAGCTACTCAATTAGCAATAGATTTATCTCCAGAATCAATTTACGATTGGGTGTTCGGTAAAGATGGTAGTTTAACATTTCCAAACGGAACTACCCAGACTACAGCATTTGTTATTGGAACTGCTCCACTAAGTTCCACATCTACAGGCACAGCAGGAACAATTGCATACGATGCAAGTTATTTTTATGTTTGCACCGCAACCAATAGCTGGCAAAGAATTGGTTGGGATCCAACACCTTGGTAAATATTAAATTATGCGTATACTAGACTTAATCGAATCAGATAATACTATTAGAACTGGAGATGTATTTGCTCTAGAGCTTGATAACGGACTTCTTATAGAATCTGTTATCGTTGGATTTATGAATGACGGAGTTGTTATTCAAGGTGATGACACGGTGTTATCATATCTATCACATACCCCTGTCCAAGAATCTATTACTAAATTCACTGAGATGCAGTTAGCTATTATGGAAGGTGGTGGTAGCATAGAAGAAGCAGAATACCAAGGACGTAAAGTTCCGCTCGGTAAACGTATGGCAGGTGATGTTAAAAAATCAAAAGTCTATGTAAAAGGACCTAAAGGTAATGTAGTCAAAGTTAATTTCGGCGATAAGAAAATGAAGATTAAAAAATCTAATCCTGCACGCCGTAAAAGTTTTAGAGCAAGACATAACTGTGATAACCCAGGGCCACGTTGGAAAGCACGTTACTGGTCCTGTAGGGCCTGGGAGTAATTATGCTATTAAAAGAATTTTTTAGTAAACCAATGGAGTTAACATCTCCCCATAATAAAAAAGATCAAAATGATCCTAAAATGGATGATAATTTATTTTGGTTTATTTTAGATCACGATCGTCTACATAAAGATTATTTTTTCCCTATTGCTAAGAAATTAAAAGGTTTAAAAGAATGCGGCGATTCAATGATCTACGAACTTTTTATGCCTATGGTAGTTAAAGGTTGTAAAGAATATTTTTCTGATAAAAAATTAGACGGTCGTCTAAGTAAACAATTTCCATTAGAAATGAGAGAAGAGCTGTGCAAAAGATTATACGATCACTACAAAGAAAATATCAACAAAGGTAAATTTAAATTAGGGTAAAACAATGTTTCTAAAAGAATTCTTTAAATCACCTAAAAAGCCTGTAACTGAAGGCGGTAATGTGTCTAGCACCAGCCCAGGCTGGCAAGGTGCTGCTGATCAAGAAGCAGAAGAAATTGATCTAAAAATTCACGATCGTGATTTTATGGTAGGACAGTTGAGAACTTTACTAGCTGCCCAAAACGAATCTTTTAAAGCAGCATATGGAAAATATATTTGGGAACCTAAACTATTAAAGTCTGGACAGATGTTTAGTGGTAGTAGTTTAACATTCTTTGATGTCAAAGGTGTTAACACACAAGACTTCATGAACAAGTTAAAGAAGACTAAGGTCGGCGACATTGATACACAAATTGATCAAGACATGGGAGACGAAGTTACTGCCTGGTTAAAAAGCATTATCGGTCAAAAAATTGGCAACGGAACGTTCTTAGGATTTAACAGCAGCTTATCTAGTATTTGGTTGTTAGATGATCCTCAGGTTCGTGTTCAAGTAGACTACGAGCTAGGCCCATATGATCCCAAAACTAAGTCTCCTACAGAATGGTTTGCTTACAGTCATAGTTCACACTACGACGATATGGCAGCAGGCATTAAAGGCGTATTTCATAAGTATATCAATCGTGCTCTAACACATGCTCAAACTAGCACTAAGTATGTTGCTCGTGTGCTTAAGAAGGGTGTTAAGATCAGTGACGAGCCTGTAACAGACAGCGATTATAGCTTTGCTGTAACCAGCGCACAGGGCGGTGGTATGAGTGTGAAATACAAGCCTTATATCGACCCTGCAACCGGCCAGCCAATGGAAAAGGATGGTATTCCTGTTATGCAACAGTTAGATCCAAAAGATCGAGACTACATCCAAAATTTAGATCAACAGTTTCAAATGAACTTTGGTCGTAAAAGAACAGCAGCAGATCAAAAACTACAAGGCAGCTTTGTTGGCACAATACAGTTAATGAATAAGGCATTTACGCCAGAGCAGAATGAAGCAGTAGCCCGTGCATTTTTAGATATTCTATTCGGTCGTGGCGCACAAATGATTACCAAAGACGATCCTGCTAGAGATCGAGACACTAAGTTTGCTGCGGTAGATGCTATGCTGTTAGGTGGTAGTGGCATCAAACCCTTAAACTTAACCGACGGTAAAGGCATGAGACAAGAAGCTGTTAAGATGGCTATGGACTATGCTGATGCCTTTAATGCAAAAAAAGCAGGTAAAGCTTCTTCCGATACTGAAGTTGCAGAAGATACAGATGCAGCAGCCGCAGCAAAGCCAGACTATGCTCGTCAAGGTATCAAACACTTATACAACAGACTTCCCGATGGTCGTGTTAGTAGTGCAGAAATGAAGAATGCTGACTTTTTGGAAATTGCCAAAGCCATTGCAGCTAACGGTGGCAAGCTCGATGGTGTGCCTATCAGTTTGAAAGTAGATGGAGCGGGCATTCGATTTGGTAAGGACGAAAGCGGTCGACCTTTTTTCATGACCAGCAAGGTCACTACTCCATTGTATCAAGATGACGTAGGTTATTTTACCAGCTTTGGTCAAGAAAAGGGACAGGATGCAGAGCAATTGGCTCGCACTAAAAACTATGATGATGCACTGGCATTGATTACTGGCAGCAAGTTTATACAATCGCTGCCTGCAGACACTATTGTCCAAGCAGAGATGATGTATAATCCTATGGCACAGAAAACTGACCAGGGATTAAAATTCGTTAATATCCCCTACGATCCTAAAAAGTTAGGTAAGCAGATGACACTTGTGCCTTTTGTATTCAAACAATACAGCACAGGTGACGAAAGACCCGATGCTGATAAAATCAAAAAGCGTTTGTTAGCAGCAAGTGATAGCAACATTAAAATTGTCAGTAATAATTTAGAACAAAAAGGTATTAACGTCAGTAAGATTATTAATCCTATTTTAAATTTAGATCCCAAAGACAAAGCCAATAAGCCTGCGTTCGATCAAGCTAAACAAGAATTAAGTTCGGCCATTATTGATAATCCTAAATTAGCAGGCAAAGATATTTTAGGCGACAACATGGAAGGTGTTGTTGTTAATATGCCTAATGGTCAAATGTTCAAAGTCACTAGTCAGCAGATGAAGTCAGCGATGGCTGCTAAAATGGCACAACCGGGTGCAAAACGTCAAGGTCCCCTAAAGACCGCAGTAGTAGCAGTTGGTAGTTTTGCAGGACACTTAGGACACGAAGACTTATTTAATGCAACAATTAACAAGGCTAAAGAACTAGGCGGTGATCCTTATCTGTTTATCGGCAACGCAGTAGGTGCAGACGATCCTATTCCAACAGACGTTAAGGTGCAGACATGGCATAAACTATACCCGAAGTATGCTAACAATATTAGTGCTGTAATGCAGGGCGGAACATTATTGCAGAAGGTCAAACACGAATTGATCAACCCAATGCCAGGCAAGCCTCCTAAGTATGACAACATTGTTATCATGGTAGGCGAGGATCGTAAAGATATGCCTATTGCAGGTGCGTTAATGAAGGCAGTTAATAAGTTTCCGGGCTACGAGCATGTTAAGGTCAGTTTGGAAACTATCCCAAGAACACGACCTATAAGTTTTACTAAACTACGCGATGTTCTAAAAAATCCCAATGCTACTTCAGAACAACAGTATGCAGTATGGGCGCAAGGTTTTAACGCACAACAATTAGGTAAAGATTGGATATTAAATCTTATGGACATCTCAAGAAAAGGCATGGGTGTATCTGCACCAAATAATAAACCAATAGCACAGCCTACGGTTAAACCTGTAGCACAACCTGCACCGCAGTCTATAGCAGAAGTAAGATTGTTTAATGCGCTCGTTAGGCCTAGTTTACTAAGAGAATTTTCTAGCGATGCAATATCTAAAATTGCATCATTGAACAATATCAAAGACATAAACAAAATTACAGCAGGGCAAATACTTAAATTACCTAATGGTAAAACTTACAAAGTTATGCCCGGAGATACCTTGTCAAAAATTGCGGCAGGGCAATTGAAGGATCAACCTTCAACAACACCTCAGCCATCTATTAAACAAGGACCAAATCCTAATATAGGTCAAGATACAAGACAGCGAGCACAGGCATTTGTCGGTCAACAAACACCAGATGCAGGTGCAGGAAGAGGTTTAACAAATCCACAAGCTGCACAACCTAACAAGCCAACTCAAACAGGAGTTCGAAGTGGGCCTAACCCAAACATAGATCAACCAACAAGAGATAGGGCTAAAGCGGCTGTTGCTAAAATTTCTAGCGAAGACGATATCATGAATATGGTTAAGGATCATGAAGGTGTAAAAAATAAACCATATAAAGATACAAAAGGATTATGGACTGTAGGAGTAGGTCACTTGATTGGTGATGGCAAGACTCTTCCTCCAGAATGGAACAGAACATTTTCAGATGCGGAAATAATGAATCTGTTTAAAAAGGATTATCAGCATCATAAACAAGCAGCAGAAAAAATTCCAGGATTTAACAATCTAAATATGAATGGCCAAGCTGCTCTAATTGACTTAACATTTAACATGGGTCCAAGATGGTGGAAGGCTTGGCCTAATTTTACAAAAGCTATGCAAGCAGGAAACATAGATCAAGCAGCGAATGCATTAAAAAATAGTGCGTGGTATTCACAAGTTGGTAGAAGAGCACCTAAAATTGTATCTCTTTTACAGAGTGGAGATCAAGCAGTAGCCGAAAAAATGCTACCTAAGAGCGCATTTGCAGGCAGTGATAAAAACAAACTAGGCCCTGCTGCACATTTAAAAGGCAAAATGAAACGTCCTGCACAACAGGGCGATCTTGTTGGTGGTATGGAAGAAGAAAAGCAACGCCTAGATCCTAAATGTTGGAAGGGCTATCGTAAAGCTGGAACTAAAATGAAGGGCGGGGTTCGAGTCAATAACTGTGTTCCAGTAAGTGAAGATATTGAAAGCATCATGGCTAGTTTACTAGAACAGATTATTAAAAAATGAAGCAGTATTACATTACTAAAGAAAACATGATTCAAGACAGTCCGGATGACTGCTACCTTGCGCCCGAAGATCCTATTCATGCACTTAAAGTAGTAAGCTATATGGGCGGTTTAAATGCTACAGAACGACTGCACGAATACAATGCCAAGACGGCAGAAGCTAATCGAGTTAAGTCAGGTGCTGTAGATAAAGCAAAGTTTATGAAAGACTATAATATCAAACCAGGAACACCTGCTTGGTTTGAGCTATGGTTCGGAAAAAATAAATAGTATTATGGAACAACTACATCAATTAGCTAAGATTGCTTTTGCTAGCGAATTTAGTTTTTATTTAAAAGCACATCAATTCCACTGGAACGTAGAAGGAATGTTCTTTAAGCAATTGCACGATCTTTTTGGAGACATCTACGAAGAAGTTTTTGATAGTATCGATACATTTGCAGAACAGATTAGAAGCTTAGGTTCTTACATGCCAGGAAGTTATACACGTTTTAGTATGTTAAGTCAAATTGAAGACGAAACAGAAATGCTAGAAGGTAAAGCAATGGTTGCCGAACTCTTAAAAGATAACGAAAAAATGAAAGTTATCTTAAAGAAACTGTTTGAAGCCAGTGAAGCAGCAGGCGAACACGGATTCAGCGACTTTGTTGCAAGTCGCATTGATGCACATGCAAAACATGGTTGGATGTTAAGGGCAACACTTAAATGAGAGCACGAGAATTTATTGTTGAACGCAAGGGCGGAAAAATGACCAAGCGTCAGCAAAATCCTACTCGCGGCATAAACAAATACACCGACGACGATCGCTGGAACAGTGATTACAAACTATATCGTCTTGGACTTGCCATGGCTTCAACTGATGGAAAAGAAATTCCAGACATGGACGAAGAAAGCTGGGTAGGACGTTATAAGACTCTACATCCATATAGTCAAAAAGAACAAGAAATGATCAACCTGGCTGGAAAAATGGTAGGTGTAAAAATACACGATCCTAATCACGGCGACATGCGTAGTCGTGAAACAGATGATACATATACAGTAAGCCCTGTAGCAAATTGGAATAAATCATGAACCAAGAATTTAAAAAAATTAAATCCAACGAAGAAACAAGATATGTTTTAGAAACTGCCACTGCTGGTGCAACCAGTTCGGGCGCTGTTGCAACTTCTGTAGGTGGAATGGGTAAAATGCAAAAGCGTAACCCAGACAATATTCTTGCACAAGAAGCAGATACTATTAAAGTTCCAGTTACACAAAAACCTCGTCAAGGCCCGCTAAAACCACAAACAGGCGGTGGCAAGCATCGTGATAAAAAGAAAGAACAGAAGCAAGGCAAAGAAAAACATCGTAAGCCATTTGCTGAAGGTAATCACGAACCAGATCACGAAATTAGCATGGCTAGTAATGAACTAAAAAGTATTACTAGTGATGCCATGAAACTATTAATGTTAATTAAAAGATATAGTGAGATGGAAGGCTTGCAAGCGTGGCAACAAAGTAAGATTACTAAGGCCGCAGATTATCTTAACAGTGTATTACAAAGCATTGGCGGTGAGCAAGGTGTGGCGGAAGGATTAGATCCAAACAAAAGAGCAAGACTCGATGATCTAATTAATAAATTTCAAACTGCAACTGATCCAAGTTACGACGGTTATGGGGTAGACGATCATTACGATCCAGAAGAAGTTATTAACCAAATCAGAAAAGAGTTTGGTGATAAGATTGCTAGTCAAATAGAAGCTGGTGCAGATAAGATGCACTTTCCTCGTGCAGGACATCAGCACGGGTATGATCCGCTAAGTTGGAAGAAACCGGTAGATAGACAAACCAAAGCTGGTAAAATGTATAAACAAGATAGTGACTATAGGAAGAACACTATCAAGAGTCGTTACTCATTATCTGGAAAAAGCTCAACTCAAGAAGAATCGACCTCTAACGAAATATCTATTAATGGCAAACCTGTAGATCTTCGCAGTTTAGAAATCACTGGCATTGATCGTCGTGACTATCCTGACTTTGTAGACGCCTATTTTGATAGCGGAAATTTTGCAGACGGCACACCCATGTCTGACGAAGAGTTAGATCAACTACGAGACGAGCACGGTGATCTAGTAAACCAAATGGCACACGATTCTCTTTATGAGTCAAAATATAAAGAAGATGTTTACACAGAGAACCTTTTTAATATGCTATCCACTAGCCTACAGGAAAAAGCAGTCAGCAAAGCACAACAGAGATTCATGGGCATGGTCCACGCTGCACAAAAAGGTGAAAAGCCTGCCAGCAAAGAAGTTGCTAAAGCTGCAAAGGGCATGGGCAAGAAAGATGCCAAAGACTTTGCATCTACCAAGCACAAAGGCCTACCAGAGAAAAAGCCAAAAAAATAAGTGAGCAGGATCCACCAGGCGATCCGACACAGGAACCTGCTCAAAAAACTAAGCCAGTCGGGCCGCAGCCTAAACTAAAGCCCAACATGCCTTTTGACTATTGGAAAGAGCGTTTCCAAACTGCTGATCCAAATCGTTATCATCAGTTTAAGAATAAGACTCCGGAAAAGAAAGATCAAATGGCAGCAGCAGCCTATTATGATGCACGACAGCCCAAGGCCAATAAGAAATGAGAATATCTGATTTACTAGAAGGGTGGAGCAACAAATACAAAAGCTCAATTAACTGTTCAAATCCTAAGGGATTCAGTCAACGAGCTCATTGCCAAGGCCGTAAAAAGAACGAAAATGTTGACTTAGATGAAGCAGAGAGTGCAAATAAAAAAGAAGCAGTTCGTCGAATACAAAAGATGTTAAACAAGAAATTTGATGCTAATTTAGATATCGACGGTGTGTTAGGTCCTTTAACACTTCAATCAATAAACAAATTTATGCCCTCTGCAAAAATAGGACTTGCTGACGAGCCAAATAAAACTACGGCTGTTCAAGGTAAAGAAATAAAAAAGAAAGATATAGAAGAAAATTTTGCTGATGGTAAGAACCCGCAAGATAAAGGTGACAGTAAACGTCACGGTGTTCCTACCAAAGCCAGTGTAAGCACACTACGTAAGGTTGCCAAGCAAGGCGGACGTAAAGGACAGTTAGCACATTGGATGGCTAACATGAAAGCAGGAAAGGCTAAAAAGAAATGAGAAACTTAATTAGACTCGTTGAAGCCGCAAACAAAGGTTGTCCTGTTGCTACGCACGACATTGATGTTAATCTAAAGAACCGTCAAACGGCCATAGACGAATATCACTACGGCCCAGCCAATCCTAACAAGCCAGAAGATTATTGGAAGAAGTCCGCTAAAATATTTGGAGTAAGCGAAGCAACAGTCAAAACAATGCTGTGCGGTAACTGTGCTGCCTTTGATGTTAGCGACAGCATGAGAGAATGCATTGCTAGTGGTATCAAAGGTGATGAAAAGAATATTGATTCAAACGCTACAATTAATTTAAGCGACCTTGGATATTGTAACTTCTTACATTTTAAATGTGCAGGTAGTCGTAGTTGTAAAGCATGGGTAACAGGCGGACCTATTACAGAAAAAGACAAAGGCAAGAAAGCAGATTAATATGAGATTCAAAGAGTTAAACGAAATTAGTCCACCAACCTTTAAAGGTAGTTTAACTCCTGACCTACTCAAAAGTAAAATGTGGCTCTGCAACAATCTAAAAGAGTTAGGCAAAACTAAATTTTCCTCTATCTATATATTAGGATCTTGGTATGGTAGTATGGCTGTAGTGTTAAATCGCTGCGGAATAGAATTTGAAAAAGTTATAAATGTAGATCCTGACGAAAAACATATTGCAATTTCTCATAAGGTTTTATCAGCATTAGGCATTAATGTCCAAAGTATGCAGAAAGATGCCAATACCTTAAACTACAAACAGCTGAATAAAGATAGTTTAGTTATTAACACATCCATTAACGATATCAAAGGCACAGACTGGTTTGATCGTTTACCAGAAGGAACACTAGTTGCTTTACAAAGTCGTAACAATGCCAATGGAGTCTACGATACAATTGAAGAAGTAGATCAAGAATTCTTCTTATCGGATACACTTGTGTTAGACGAACTAACACTAGAAGATCCGGAAACACAATATCAAAGATTTATGAAAATTGGTGTTAAATGATTTGACTCTACTAGTTCCTTTAGTATAAAATAGTGTATTAAAGGAGATTTTATGAGTAAATCATTCGGCGCCCCAGAACAAGCCAAAATCAAACAAATCGTTTCTGAAGGTGTTACAGTCATGCAGGAGATTCAAGATCTCACTGAAGGACTCAACGAAACTATCAAAGCAGTTGCACAAGAGCTTGATGTAAAGCCCAGCGTGATCCGTAAGGCAATTCGTATTGCACAAAAAGATCAATGGGATCAAGTATTCCGTGAATTTGACGACCTCGAAACTATTGTTGACATTAGTGGTCATGCAAATCGTCGAGAAGATTAATGTATTTTATACGTAATGTATATAATTGGGCAAGGGCTGATTACCGAGAATGGCCTACCCGATTTACATTAGAGATTTCAGCATGGCTGATGAGTTTAGGCTGCTCTTTAACATTAGCAGCAGGCGCAACTGATCCGCTGTTTTTCTACTTGTATCCAATATTCATTCTACAGTGTGCAATATTTGCATGGGCATCGTGGACTCGTCGTAGCACAGGTATGGTGGCTAACTATCTACTGTTAGTCACTATTGATGTAATTGGCTACATTAGATTGTTAAATACGTAAGAGAAAGGTTTGATCAGCCATAAGTGATCAAAGAAAAGGTAAGCCGGCCATAATCGGTAGGAGAAACTATGAGTTATGTCGATGCCATTTGGGATCGCGACAAGGATACCGTCTTTGTCGTTGAACGAGATCCCAAGAAAGGTAGAATTTATCAAGAATACCCAGCTAGGTATATCTTTTATTACCCTGACCAAAAGGGGAAACACAAATCAATCTTCGGCGAAAATTTAAGCCGAGTCATTTCAAGAAGTTACAAAGACTTCCAAAAAGAGCAACGAATCCACAGTAGTCACAAACTTTATGAAAGTGACATCAACCCTGTATTCAGAAACCTCGAAGAAAACTATCTAGGCAAAGATGCTCCTAAACTCAATGTAGCATTCTTTGACATTGAGGTGGACTTTGATCCAGAGCGCGGCTATGCTAGTCCAGACGATGCATTCATGCCCATTACTGCGATCACTGTCTGCCTACAATGGTTAGATACTCTAGTAACTATGGCTATTCCGCCAAAGACTCTAACTGTAGATCAAGCCAAAGAACTGGTCAAGGACTTTCCTAATACCTACATCTTCGAAACAGAAGGTGAGATGTTGGAGATGTTCTTACAGCTGATCGACGATGCAGATGTGTTAAGCGGATGGAACAGCGAGGGTTTCGATATTCCCTATACTGTAAACCGTGTGACCAAGGTCTTGAGCAAAGAAGACACACGCCGATTCTGTCTTTGGGATCAATATCCCAAGAAGCGTGAGTATGAAAAGTTCGGTAAGACTGCTATCACCTATGACCTAGTAGGTCGTGTTCACCTAGACAGTCTAGAACTGTATAGAAAATACACTT
>JACCDW010372679.1_pt1 | contig 14064 bp, 13 predicted proteins | sample 7449781 | NCBI WGS metagenome assembly JACCDW01 (sample SAMN15323449, study PRJNA562643) | freshwater metagenome | isolation source: river surface water | place: USA:Blue River Watershed | collected 2017-08-18 | reverse complement strand
TGTCAGCGTTGGACATCAGGAACGCAGCGTCATCCGGCGAACCGGATTTGTAGTTCTTCTGCGCGCCAGATCCCGCTGCAGGGCCAGCATCAGCGCTGGTGCCCATGCCGCCGAAGATAACGTTCAGCAGCGAGCGGTTCATCGCCTTACACATGATGTAAGACAGAATCGCACCTGACGAACCCACGAGCGAGCCCGCGATAATCAGCATCGGATTATTCAGCGAGAAACCAATGCCCGCGGCGGCCCAGCCCGAGTAGCTGTTAAGCATCGACACCACGACTGGCATGTCTGCACCACCAATCGGGATGATGATCAAGACGCCAAGCACAAACGCGATCAAGGTCATGATCACAAAAGGTGTCCAATCCTGAGTCACCATGAACCAGATGCCGCAACCGACCATTGCAATTGCCATACCAAGGTTGAACATGTGTTGCCCGGGGAAGACAACAGGCGCACCTTGGAACAAGCGGAACTTGTATTTGCCCGACAACTTGCCAAACGCGATCACTGAACCAGAGAAGGTGATGGCACCGACAAAGGTACCGATGAATAACTCCAGGCGGTTGCCGATTGGAATTGGCGCGCCTTTGGCCGCAATATTGAACGCATGCGGTTCAGCCACAATTGCGACTGCAATCGCGACAGCGGCCAGACCAATCATGCTGTGCATGAAGGCCACGAGCTCAGGCATTTTGGTCATTTCAACGCGCTTAGCCATGACCGTACCGATGGATCCGCCAATCAATAAGCCAAGTACAACCCAACCCAAGCCGATCCCTGCTTGCCCCTCGCGCGCCAAACTGACAATCAGCGCGGCTGTCGTCAGCACAGCAATCACCATACCCGCCATACCAAAGGCATTGCCGATACGCGAGGTCGTGGGGTGAGACAAACCTTTGAGCGCCTGGATGAAACATACCGAGGCGACCAGATAAAGCATCGTCACAACGTTAATGGAAATCATGCGTGACCTCCAGTACTTGCTGCTTTGTCTGCTGTTTTGTCTTTAGGTGCTTTCTTTTTAAACATCTCAAGCATGCGACGCGTGACTAAGAATCCGCCGAAGACGTTGACCGCAGCAAGCGCCACAGCAAACACGCCCATACCGCGTGCTAGGCCACCTTCTGTGAGCGCGGCCGCCAACATGGCACCCACAATCACGATCGCTGAGATCGCGTTGGTCACAGCCATCAGGGGCGTGTGCAGAGCAGGGGTGACGTTCCAGACGACGTGGTAGCCGACATAGATTGCCAAGACAAAAATGATGAGGTTCACCAAGGTAGGATCAAGCGCATCCATTATTTTTTCCTTAAATTTTTGCCAGCTTCGCAGACGAGGCAGGCTTGAACAATATCGTCATCGCGCGCAATCGCAAGATTGCCTTCTTTGTCGATGATCAGCTTCAGGAAGTCCAGTATGTTGCGTGAGTAGAGCGCTGAGGCATCGGTCGCAACCAAGCCAGGTAAGTTGGTCAGGCCAACGAGTGTGACGCCGTTTTCTTGCACGACCTGGCCTTTTTGCGAGAGAGGGCAGTTGCCACCGCGCTCGACAGCCAGGTCAACGATCACCGAGCCTGGCTTCATCGCACGCACTGTCTCTGCCGAGACCAGCGTCGGTGCGGGACGCCCAGGAATCAGCGCAGTGGTAATCACGATGTCCGCTTGCTTGCAACGCTCAGATACCAGCACAGCCTGACGCGCCATCCAACTCGCTGGCATCGGGCGTGCATAGCCGCCTACACCTTGCGCGATCTCACGTTCTTCGTCGGTCTCAAACGGCACGTCGATAAACTTTGCGCCAAGTGATTCAACCTGCTCTTTTGCAGCAGGGCGCACGTCCGAGGCTTCAACTACGGCACCCAAACGCTTTGCTGTCGCAATCGCCTGTAAACCCGCAACGCCCGTACCCAAAATCACAACGCGTGCGGCTTTGATCGTGCCCGCAGCTGTCATCATCATCGGGAACATGCGTCCGTAATACTGTGCACCGAGCAGAACGGCCTTGTAACCAGCCAAGTTTGCCTGTGAGGACAAAACATCCAAGCTTTGCGCACGGGTGGTGCGAGGTGCCGCCTCGAGCGCAAAGCCCGTGATGCCGGCTTGGGCCATCGCGTCGAGGCCCGCTTCATCAAAGGGATCCAGCATGCCGACCACGGCCGTGCCGGCTTGGATTTTGCCGAGTTCGGCCCCGTCAGGTGCGCGCACTTTGAGAATCAGCGCGGCAGAGAGTGCTTGCGCCGCATCGGTGAGCTGTGCGCCCGCTTGCTCGTACGCCGCGTCGCTGTAGTGCGACGCCAGGCCAGCACCGCGTTCGACCAAGACTTGGTGGCCACCGGCAACGTACTTTTTAACCGTTTCAGGGGTGGCGGCAACCCGGGTCTCGCCATCGCGTGTCTCGCGCGGAATCCCAATGCGCATAGACTTCTCCAATAAGAAAGAAAATGAATCCCTGATTTATACACCATCGCACCCAGCTTGCCCCGTAGCGCGATCGCAGATCCCGACTACAATTTCACCCAATATGACTGATTCAGCCCAAAGTAAGCATTCCAATGCAAAAAAACGCGTCGTGGTCGGCATGTCCGGCGGCGTTGACTCGTCTGTCACGGCCTGGCTTCTGAAAGAGCAGGGCTATGAGGTCGTGGGTCTTTTCATGAAGAATTGGGAAGACGATGACGACTCGGAATACTGCTCAACGCGTCAAGATTGGCTAGATGCCGTCAGCGTGGCTGATGTTGTCGGTGTCGATATTGAGGCCGTCAACTTTGCTGCTGAATATAAAGACAGAGTGTTCGCGGACTTCTTGCGCGAGTATTCGGCTGGTCGTACCCCAAACCCAGATGTGTTGTGTAACGCAGAGATCAAGTTCAAGGCGTTTCTGGACCATGCCATGTCACTGGGTGCCGATCACATTGCAACCGGTCACTACGCACGTGTCCGCTCAGTTGAAAGCGCGGCTGGACCACGCTTTGAGTTACTCAAGGCCTTGGATCACACCAAGGATCAGAGCTATTTTTTGCATCGCTTGAATCAGGCACAACTATCGCGCACGCTTTTCCCGTTGGGTGAGATTCCCAAAAGTGAAGTGCGTCGCATCGCCCACGAACTCAAACTATCGAATGCGGCCAAGAAAGATTCCACTGGGATTTGTTTCATTGGCGAGCGACCCTTTCGCGAGTTTCTGAATCGCTATCTGCCGACTAAGCCTGGTCCTATCTTGACTGAGGCGGGCAAGCAAGTCGGTAAGCACCACGGCTTATCGTTTTACACGCTCGGTCAACGCAAAGGCTTAGGGATTGGTGGTGTGAAAGGCCATCAGCATGCTGATGGTACGGGCCCGGTCTGGTATGCCGCGCGCAAAGATCTTGAAAACAATGCGCTGTATGTTGTGGAAGGGCATGACCACCCCTGGTTGTTATCTGACACGTTGTCTGCGGATCAGGCGAGCTGGGTGTCTGGGGTTGCCCCTGACGCGGGTGGCTATGCCGCAAAGACGCGGTACCGTCAGGCGGATGCACCCTGCGCCTTGAGCGGTGCGACGGCAGAGGTTTTCGGTTTAAGTTTTACAGACCCGCAGTGGGCCGTGACACCTGGGCAATCTGCGGTGTTGTATGACGGTGATGTCTGTTTAGGTGGCGGAATCATTGCCAGCTAGGTGGCAATGTGATCTGCCCGAAGAAACTATTTAGCTGACGACCGGAACCGTGTCGATAAAGCTCTGGCGCAAAGACAACTTCGCGTAAAGACGGGTCAGATTTGGTGCGTTGTCACGCCACGCGATCTGGGGGAAGCGAAAGTCTAGGTATCCCAGCAGCACACCTACGGCCACGTCAGCCAGGCTGTAGCCAACACCCATGCAATGTGTCTGTGTGCCTAGATCATTTTCCATTGCAGCTAAAGCTGCGTGAATCTTTCCGTACTGGCGGTCGATCCATTCTTTGCTTTGCTGTTCGGCGGGGCGTTGCAGCTCTTTGACGATAATGATCGCAGCATCAAGTGTGCCGTCGGCAAGGGCTTCCCAACATTTGACGATCGCGCGCTCGCGGCCTGTTTTGGGAATCAGATGGCTGACAGGGGAGAGCGTATCGAGGTATTCCACGATCACACGCGAGTCGTACAGGCGCGTGTCATCATCTGTGATCAGGCAAGGCACTTTGCCAAGCGGGTTGTACTGCGCTGCTTTGGTATCGGCGGCCCAAACGTTCTCTAATTGCAACTCGTAGTCGAGCTTTTTTTCAGCCATCACAATGCGTACTTTGCGGACGTAGGGGCTTGTGAGGGATGCAATAAGTTTCATGTAACCGACTAAACAAAGATTAGCTAAAGTGCTTTAACTGGGGGTGCTTCCAGCGAAAAGCATACGCCTTAGAGTGTATCCGCTAGGATGGGCTCAATGGCGTGTGCGGGGGAGTGATAAACTTCTTTGCATCCATTGTGTTGTTTTTTTGTCGTAAATCCCACCTATGAAAACTAATTCATCCTTGAGCTCGCTCAACGCCGTTTCGCCGCTCGACGGGCGCTATGCCTCGCGTTGTGACGGTTTACGACCACTTCTGTCCGAGGCAGGCTTCATGGCGCATCGGGTCGAGGTGGAAATCGCCTGGTTGATCGGGTTGTCTGAGGCGGGCTTACCCGAGCTACCGGCTTTTAGTGCTGGTGCAAGGGCTAAGTTGTTGGGCTTGGTATCCAACTTTTCTGAGGCAGATGCCGAGCGAATTAAGGATATTGAAAAAACGACCAACCACGATGTTAAGGCCGTTGAGTACTGGCTTAAAGAGAAGGTCGCGGGCGACGCCGAACTCGAGCGGGCGGGGGAGTTCATTCACTTCGCCTGTACGTCAGAGGACATCAACAACACATCACACGCTTTGATGCTGGGTCGTGCTCGGGATGCGGTTGTCTTGCCACAGTTGCAAAAGGTTTATGCGGCGGTGCAGCATATCGCGAAGGCGCAAGCGGCTCAGCCCATGCTCTCGCGCACGCACGGTCAGCCTGCTACCCCCACAACCTTGGGTAAAGAGTTCGCCAACGTCGCCGCGCGACTGCGCGATGCGATTGCAAACATCCAGGCCGTTGTGCCGCTCGCCAAGATGAACGGTGCGACCGGTAACTACAACGCCCACGTTTCGGCCTACCCAGAAATCGATTGGCCTGCGTTCAGCGGACGCGTGCTCAAGCAATTGGGTCTGAAGCAAAACCCCCACACGATTCAAATCGAACCGCACGACTGGATGGCAGCGTTGTTCGATGCCATTGCACGTACCAACACGATTTTGATCGACTTGAATCGCGACATCTGGGGCTACATTGCGTTGGGTTATTTCAAACAGCGCCTCAAAGACGGCGAAGTAGGGTCATCGACCATGCCCCATAAAGTGAACCCGATTGATTTCGAAAACTCCGAGGGCAACCTCGGCATGGCCAACGCCATGCTGCGCCATTTGTCTGAGAAGCTGCCGATCTCGCGCTGGCAGCGCGACCTCACGGACTCGACCGTGCTGCGCAACCTTGGCGTGGCTCTTGGTTACTGCCTGGTCTCTTACGACGCCTGCTTGCGTGGTTTGGGCAAGCTTGAAGTCAATGCGGCCGCGATTGATGCCGATCTGGATAACTGCTGGGAAATTTTGGCAGAGCCAATTCAGACAGTCATGCGCCGTTACGGCTTGCCCCAGCCCTATGAACAACTCAAGGCTCTCACGCGCGGCAAGGGTATTACGCAAGAGGCTTTACGAGAGTTTATTACTGGGTTGGCGTTGCCTGCCGACGCGAAGGCTCGTATGCTTGCATTGACGCCACGCAGTTACATCGGCTTGGCCAAGCAATTAGCCGTCGACGTTTAAAGAAATTACCCCTAACCTAAAACGCTATCTTCCCTTCCGGAGTCGCATCATGAAAAAACTATCGCTCGTATTGGCAGCAACAGTTGTCTGTGCACCGCTTTGGACGAGCTCGGCGCATGCTCAATTCGCCAAGCCTGAAGATGCCATCAAGTATCGGCAGTCTGCCTTCTCCATGTTGGGCACACACATGAGCCGTCTGCAGCCTGTGCTGAAAGGCCAAGTAGCCTTTGATGCAGCTGCGGTTAAAGCAAACGTTGCCGTGATTCAAACTCTGTCGACTTTGCCTTGGTCTGCCTTTGGTGCTGGCACGCAAGGGACAAGCAGCGCCAAGCCTGAGATTTGGTCAGACGCTGCAGGCTTCAAAGCGGCTCAGCAAAAATTCGAAGCTGCTGTCGTGAAGTTATCTGCGGCTGCTGATTCAGGCGATTTGAACAAGTTGCGCTCAGCAGCGGGTGACGTTGGCGCAAGTTGCAAGGCTTGTCACGATTCTTATCGCGCTAAAAAGTAATTCTCTAAATTAGCGCCGCATTAAAAACCCCGTCGTTCAACGCTGAACGACGGGGTTTTTCTTTTGACTTGATTGAGCTGTTTAGCTCAACAAGAATGGCAATACCGTTTGCACATATTGCTCTGGGATTTCCGTTGGAGGGATATGCGCACAGGGTAGTGTGACGAGTTTGCTACCTTTGATGCGCTCAACTAAAGCCTGGCCCCGCGCAAGCGGTGTGGACTGATCAAAGTCCCCAACGATCACTAAGGTCGGAACCTGGATCTGGCTCAGACGTGGATAGAGCTCCATATCGCGAATGGCTGAGCAGCAGCCGATGTAACCCTGCGGTGCACCCGTCAAAACTGCATTACGAACACGTTGTAGACCAATCGAATTTTTCGTAACAAAGTCAGGCGTAAAAAATCTGCCGAGAATGCCATCCACGACCGCGGCCATCCCACCTTGTTTGATCGCCGTAATGCGCTGATCCCACGTACCTGCTGGAAACTCAGCGCCAGTGTTGCTCAGAATCAGGCGGCGCAAACCAATGGGGCGACGCGCGGCGAGTTCCATTCCTGTCATGCCGCCCAGGGAGATGCCACAGAAGTCGTATTTTGTGAGACGCGCTGCTGCAATGACTGCTTGCACATCGTCGGTCAATTCATTCAGCGTGTAGTCGCCTGCGGGAGCGTCTGAACCACCATGGCCGCGCGTGTCGTAGCGCACCACATAAAAGTGTTTGAGCAGTTCATCAAGAATCGGATCCCACAACGTGTGATCTGTGCCCAGTGAGTTACTCAGCACGAGGGCAGGGAGGTCTGGATTGCCATCGGTGCGCCAGTAGATCCTGCAGTTTGCGTTGTTTAAGCTTGGCATAAAAATTGTCCCCGTTTCTTTTGTTTTAAGTTGATTTAATCGGCTTGTCGTGCCGGCATATTTTTTGTGAGACCGATCTTAGCAAAAAGAGTTCCCAACGCTTGTGTGGATAGGGCTTAGCTGAAGCTTGGACCAAACTGTGCAGTGGCTAGCCACCAGGCTATACAGGCAAGCACTACAGCGAGAACCAAAGCACCTACACGAACACGCCAATCGTCCTGTGCGGGTAGGGTGCCAGCGGTCAGGTTGTTGCTGTTGGCGTCGCCATGAATCATCGGCCCGACCAGTCCGTGCCCTTTGATGGTGTAAAACGCGATTGCAATAAGGTGTAGGCCAAGTAAGAAAAAAATAGCGAGCTCGCCGAGTTTGTGGACGCTTGTCAGCTGCGCGACCAGGTCGTTACTCACCAACACCGATAAGGGGCCTTGGTACATGATGTCATCGGTTGCGAATAGTCCCGTGCTCGCTTGCAGGAGCAACATACCTAGTAGAGCGTAGACCGACCACGCGCCCAAGGGATTATGCCCGGCCTGGTGCTGCGTATTTGAAGAGGCGTTACACAAATAGTCCCAGGCAGCGCGAATACTCGGCAAAAAAGAGCTGAACCGTGCATAGCGAGGCCCAATCAGGCCCCAGATGATGCGAAACACCAGCAGAGCGAGGGTGGCGATGCCAAAGTTCATGTGCCATTGCATCCAGTTACCGCCAAGCTTGACTGTCACGAGCGCGCCTACGACGCACACAACGAGTGCCCAGTGAAAGACACGGGTGGGGAGGTCCCAGAGGCGGGTTTTGGAAGCTGTTTGTTTCATCGGTTTAATGTATCACCGTTTTGCGCTGCAACATAAATGTCATGTGCCGCTGATACCGTGCACAGATAGGTAATTACTTCGGCTACGATAGGCACCAAAGTCAGTCAGCCAGAAGAGCGATATATAAATATGACAGCAGTGTTATTTGAGCAGGTCGGAAAAAATTGGGGGGCGACTGCTGCCTTGCGTCCAAGCGATTTGTCGCTTGAGCAAGGAGAGTTCTCTGTTTTGCTCGGCCCCTCCGGATGCGGCAAGACCACCACCTTGCGTTTGATTGCAGGTTTAGAAACACCTTCCTGTGGTCGCATCAAAATATTTGATCGTGATGTCACCGAGGCGGCACCCGCGCAGCGCGGCGTGTCAATGGTGTTTCAGAATTACGCCCTGTTTCCGCATCTATCTGTTGCTGAGAATGTTGTCTTTGGTCTGAAGATTCGTCGCGTTAGTAGCCAGGATATCGGAGCGCGTCTTGCGCGCACGCTTGATCTATTGAGCTTGAGTCATTTGCAGTCGCGCAAGCCTGGTGAGTTGTCGGGCGGACAGCAGCAGCGTGTTGCGTTGGCACGCGCCTTGGTGGCCGATAGCAAACTGTGTCTGATGGATGAGCCGCTATCCAATTTGGATGCGCAGCTGCGTCAGGAAATGCGCCACGAGTTGCGTGCCTTGCAGCAGAAACTTGGTTTGTCGGTGGTGTACGTCACGCATGATCAGACCGAGGCCATGAGTATGGCCGATCGCGTGGTGTTGCTGCGCGATGGACGGATTGAACAAGTTGCCACACCGACACAGATCTATCAGCAACCTGCTACTCGGTTTGCCGCACAGTTTATTGGTAGTGCGCGCATGAACATGCTCGAACTCAAAGACGGCAAAATCGCCGGTACAGACATTGCCTTGCAAGCTCCAGCCGGAGCAACCCATGTGGGTGTGCGACCTGAAGATGTGCGGCTAGGTGGTGCGCACCGCCTATCGGTGGACCACACGGAGTTCACCGGTGCAGACTTGATGTTGCATGCACGCGCTGGCGATCAAGTGATTGTGGTGCGGGCTGAAGGCAAGCATGCGCAGCAGTTGCAACAAGACATTCAGCTGGGTTGGGATGTGTCGAGCCTGCATTGGTTCGATAAAGATGGTTTGCGTATCGTTAGTTGAACTCTAAGGAGATAGTCATGAAACAAATGTGGACTCGTGCTGCAATGGTTGCAGCAGGTCTCTGTGTCAGCGCTGCGGCGATGGCCAAGACCGAAATCTCGTTTTATTTTCCAGTGGCTGTGGGTGGCCCGATCACCAAGATCATTGACGGCTATGCCGCACAGTTCAATAAAGAAAACCCCGACTACAACGTGACCCCGGTTTACTCGGGTACTTATCAGGAAACGATTGTTAAAGTCCTGACCGCACACAAGGCAGGTAAGCCGCCAACTTCAGCGATCTTGTTGTCGACTGATACGTTCACGCTGGCAGACGAGGGCGCCATTGCGCCAATCGACGACTTCGTTAAAACCGACGCAGACCGCGCCTGGCTCAAGAGCTTCTTCCCCGCTTTTTTGTTGAACGGCCAGTTTGATAACAAGACCTGGGGTGTGCCATTCCAGCGTTCAACTGTCGTGCTGTATTGGAACAAAGAGCTTTTCAAAGAAGCTGGGCTCGATCCAAACAAACCACCACAAACCTGGGCCGAAACCATCAGCATGGGTCAGAAGCTGACCAAGAAAGATGCTAGCGGCAAGGTCACACAGTGGGGCATTCAGGTGCCTTCGAGCGGTTTCCCTTACTGGTTGTTCCAGGGTTTCAGCACACAGAATGGCGCTATTTTGGCTAATCCGGCCGGTAATGCGGTGAAGTATGACGACCCCAAAGTCGTTAGCGCTTTGCAGTACTGGGTTGATCTGTCGCGTAAGCACGGTATCCACCCACCGGGCGTTGTAGAGTGGGGCACCACGCCACGCGACTTCATGGAACGTAAGGCTGCCATGATCTGGACCACAACGGGTAACCTGACTAATATTCGCAGCAACGCCAAGTTTGATTTCGGTGTGGCCATGTTGCCAGCTGGTGAGCGTCGCGGTTCGCCTACAGGCGGCGGTAACTTCTTTATCTTTAAGAAGGCCACCGTAGCTGAGCAAACGGGTGCTTACAAGTTTGCCCAGTGGCTGACCCAACCCGAGCGCGCTGCACAGTGGAGCATCGACACCGGCTACGTGGCTGTTTCGCCTGCTGCCTATGAAACGCCTGCACTTAAAAAGTACGCTGCAGACTTCCCACCCGCACTCGTTGCTCGTGATCAGTTGCCACACGCTGTCGCTGAATTGTCGACGCATGACAACCAACGCGTGACCAAGGCCTTGAACGATGGCTTGCAGGCAGCTTTGACTGGTGCCAAGACTCCTGAGCAAGCCATGAAGGATGCGCAGGCCGAGGCGAACCGTTTGTTGCGTGGTTATAAGTAAATGCAGTTAGGGTTGCGTCACGTCCAGGCCTATTTATTGCTGTTGCCCGCTTTTGTGTTCTTAGTGGGCTTCACGCACTATCCGGCTGTGGGCACGCTGATCGACAGTTTGATGTCGACGCCGCGTGCCGGACGTGCCGCAGTCTTTGTCGGCCTAGAGAACTATGCCGTCATGATCGACGACCCTACCTTCTGGAAGTCGTTGCGTAATAATTTTTGGTTTGCCGTAGTGACCATTCCGGTCTCCATTGCCTTATCGATCGGAATGGCGTTATGGGTCAATGACAAGATCGCAGGTCGGCAGTTTTTACGCTTGTCGTATTTTTTACCGACAGTTTTGCCGATGATTGCTGTTGCGAACATCTGGATTTTTTTCTACACGCCTGGCTACGGCCTGATCAATCAAGTCATACAGCTCTTTGGTGGGCACGGTCAGAATTGGCTAGGCGATCCTAATTTAGTGCTGGGCTCTGTGATCGTCGTGGCGATCTGGAAAGAGGCCGGTTTCTTTATGATTTTTTATCTTGCTGCCTTGCAGACGCTTAGCCCTAGTTATAAAGAGGCGGCGCAGATTGAGGGGGCGAGTGCCTGGTACTTCTTTCGGCGTGTGCAATGGCCGCTGCTGATGCCCACCACCATCTTTGTGTTGGTCAATGCCCTGATCAACGCCTTCCGTATGGTGGATCACATCATTGTGATGACCAAGGGTGGACCAGATAACGCCTCGTCTTTGTTGCTGTTCTATTTATATGAGGTGGGTTTCAAGTTCTGGGATCAGGGCTATGCCTCGGCACTAACGGCGGTTTTGCTGGCATTGTTAGCGCTGATCGGCTTGTTTCAGTTCTTTGTGCTTGACCGCAGGACGCACTACCGATGAGTACGACTCTTAACAGCGGCGCGCGCGTAGTTCGCACAGGTGGCTTAGGCGGGCAAGCCTCGCTGCTCTCAACGATCGGTGCCTGGTGTCTCGCTTTGTTGTGGATCATGCCGCTGCTCTATGCCTTTTGGGCCGCTATTCATCCTTCAGAGTTCGCGACCAAGCTGTCGCTGACCGCACCGCTGACACTAGATAATTTTAAAGCCGCTTGGGATGCCGCGCCTTTCGCGCGCTACTTTTTAAATACCACGCTCTTGGTCGCGACCATTCTTTGTATGCAGCTTGTACTGTGCACGCTTGCAGCTTACGCGTTCGCCCGATTTGAATTCTTTGGCAAGAACGTATTATTTTCGTTGGTGCTTGTGCAGCTCATGGTGATGCCAGAAATTCTTTTGGTACGTAATTATCAGACGCTCAGCCATCTAGGGTTGGTAGACACCTTGTTTGGCATCGGGTTGCCTTACTTTGCCTCGGCCTTTGCAATATTCTTGTTGCGACAGACCTTTAAAACCATCCCTAAGGAGCTGGTAGAGGCTGCCGCGATGGAGGGGGCGTCGACCATGCAGATTCTGCGCCACGTCTACATACCGCTCGCAAAGCCCGTCTATCTGGCGTTCTCGCTTGTCTCGGTGAGCCACCACTGGAATAACTTCTTATGGCCGTTGATTGTCAGTAACTCTGTCGAGTCGCGTCCGCTCACCGTGGGTCTACAGGTGTTCTCATCGAGTGATCAAGGGATTGACTGGTCCATCATCACTGCGGCAACTTTGCTGACCTCTGGTCCCTTACTCATCGGCTTCTTGTTGTTTCAGCGGCAGTTTGTCCAATCTTTTATGCGAGCAGGCATCAAGTGAAAATTCTGACTTGGAACGTGCAGTGGTTTAAAGGCCTAGATGAAGTCGTCGATATCAAGCGCGTGATTGAGCACGCCCGCGGCATGGCGGATTTTGATGCGATCTGTATGCAAGAGGTGGCTGTTAACTATCGCGCCTTAACCGGTGAGACCGAGCCAGACCAGATCAAGGCCTTGCGCGCGCTCTTACCAGGGTTCGAGGTTGTGTTTAGCCCCGCCGTCGATGAACTGTCGCCGTGCGGCGGATTTCGTCGGCAGTTCGGTAACGTGATTGCCTCGCGCGTGCCGATTCGGCAGATCCAGCACTTTGCGCTCCCGCATCCGCCGGCCGCCGCTTCTGAACCCACCCCCAGCATGCCCCGCATTGCCTTGGATTGCACCCTGCAAGCCCCCTGGGGGCCTGTACGTCTGATGACCACACACCTTGAGTACTACAACGAGGCGGCGCGTCATGCCCAGGCGCGGGCGCTGCGCGAGCTGCACTTGCAGTCGTGCGCACTTGCGGCGCAACAGCCCAAGCCGCAACCTGGTTCGCCGTACGAGCTCAAACCCCATACGATGGATGCCTTGCTCTGTGGCGACTTTAATTTTGAATACGACAGCGCCGAGCATGCGTCCATCATTGAGCCGGGGTCCTCAGGTGCCTGGGTGAACTCTTGGGAATTCCTGCATCCTGGCAAGCCTTACCCTGCGACTTTTAGAATCTTTGATAGAACCTATGGGCCCGAGCCCGTTGGTTGTGATTTCTTTTTTGTGAGTCCTTCGTTGGGTAAGCGCGTGCAAGATCTAGTTGTTGATCAGCAGACCCAGGCCTCAGATCACCAGCCCGTCGTGATTACGCTGCGGGACTGAGGCGCGGCACTAAGTTAGATCACCACGTTGCACCAAACGCGCGCACTGCTTCGGTGCGCGTGTGCACGTTCCTGTGCAAACGCTGTGCATAAGCTGCCTCAGTGCCCGCCTCTGAGGCGTATTTTTAAAGCTGGCACATAACTTGCTGTACCCCTTGCAGATTCTTCAACCAAAGGGGTGCACGGTATGTCGATTTTCTCAAATCCATTTGATTCGAAAGTGCGTTTGCGTTGTGCGTGTGGCCAACATGCCTCCGATGCTGAGCACCAGGCCAGTGTTTCTTCAAGTGTGGGCGACTCGGTGGAAGCTCAGCAAAATCGTGTGGTTGAGCAGGCAGTCATGCGCGCTGTGTTCCCCCAAGACGCTTTGCGTCGCAGATTTTTGCAAGCAGTAGGTGCGCCCACAGCGATGGCGGCGCTGTCGTCCATCTTCCCCTTGGCGTTAGCTAAAGAGGCTTTCGCGCAGGGTGGCAAACTTGAGAAGCCAAACCTCAAAGTGGGCTTCATACCAATTACCTGTGCCACCCCCATCATCATGGCGGACCCGATGGGCTTCTATAAGAAGCAGGGCCTTAGCGTTGAGGTCGTCAAGACTGCAGGCTGGGCGGTGATTCGCGACAAGACCTTGAACAAAGAATATGACGCAGCACATATGCTGTCGCCCATGCCGTTGGCGATTTCGCTGGGCGTTGGTGCAGCACCCACCGCCTACACCGTGCCCGCGATTGAAAACATCAACGGTCAGGCGATCACCTTAGCGACCAAACAGAAAGACAAGCGCAATCCGAAAGACTGGAAGGGCTTTAAGTTTGCAGTGCCGTTCGACTACTCGATGCACAACTATTTGCTGCGCTATTACCTTGCAGAAAACGGTATCGATCCAGATCGTGATGTGCAAATCCGTGTGGTGCCACCACCAGAGATGGTCGCGAACCTGCGTGCAGACAACATCGATGGTTTCTTGGCACCTGATCCAGTTAACCAGCGCGCAGTCTACGACGGCGTGGGCTT
>JACCDW010352002.1_pt1 | contig 14064 bp, 14 predicted proteins | sample 7449781 | NCBI WGS metagenome assembly JACCDW01 (sample SAMN15323449, study PRJNA562643) | freshwater metagenome | isolation source: river surface water | place: USA:Blue River Watershed | collected 2017-08-18 | reverse complement strand
TCAAATCCACAAGCTACACATTGCCTTCGGGCTTTGACGGTGAGCGCAAGTTCTGGATCAAGGCGATCGCCTCACCCGGCATCTACAGCGACACGCCCACTTTCGTCTCGACCGTGGTGGCCCAGCCCCAAAACGCCAACCTGATCCTTGAGCGCGATGAACAGGCTGGAGGCTTTTCTGGCACCAAGCACTTCGCTTCAGTGGTCACGGTCAATGGGCGCGATGTGCTTCGCATGAACACTGGCGCGCGAGTGGCCGAATACCTGTTTGAGCTGGATCTGGTCTCGCCCATCAGGGCGCAAAACACGCTGCTCAGCAGCCTGGGTGCTTCGGTCGATGACCGCACCACATGGCAAGAAGCTGACTTCGTCTGGAGCGGTGATGCCGCCCGGCGGCAATGGACCTACGACGGCGCGATCGCCAATGTGGATGCCCGCATCCAGATGGCACGCCAGGATGCCTTGCAAGCCGGTGAGCTTTACGGTTGGCGGCTCAGTGGATCGGTGGCGGGCATCGGCAACCTGATACCCAGCCAGTCGGCAGGCGTCAGTTACGCAGACGGCCGCTATGGCGATGGGCTCATGGTCAAGGACACCACCCAGGTGACCTGGGGTGTGAACATTCCGCAGGTGTTTCACACCTCGTTTTGGTTCATCCCACAAGAGGTCACCACCTGCGTGATCTGGAAGGCGACAAGTCCAGGCAGCGCATTGCTGTTGGGCTATGACGCCCAAGCGCAAGCGTTCTTTTTGGAAGACCACTTGTCCAGACGCGTTGCGCTGGCGTTTGAGCTTGAGGCATCCGATCGAATCTGCCTGGGGGTGTGCCAGACCCCCACAGAGCGCCGTCTCTTTGTCGCCAAGATGGGCGCTGATGTTCGCTCGGCCAGTGCTGGGCTTGAGCCTATGGGTGGGTTCACAAGCTTGAGGCTTTATTGATCCGGGGAATTGTCCGTTTTGCTGCCCGTTTTACTGACCGCTTTATTGCCCGCTTTGTTGCCCTCTTTTGCAGATTCAGCACAGCCATCACAGGTGCCGCACTCGAAAGGGTAGGCACTATTTTTTTCATCACTTCACTTTCCAAAAACCTACTTTCAGGCACCACATGATTGACGAAACCATGCAGTTGCAGGGGGCGATGACCCTCATTGTTCGCCGCGCCAGTGGCGACATCGAAACCGTTCACAAGGACAACATCATCGTGAACGTTGGCTTTGATTTCATCGCCGACGCGATTGGCAAATCAGCCAACCGCCCCTCGGTCATGGGTTTCATTGCTTTAGGCACAGGCACCACGGCGGCTGCGGCTAGCCAGTCGGCGCTGGTCTCCGAGCTCGACCGAAACGCCGCCACTTACGCGCATACGGTTGGCACCAAAGCCTTCAGCTTCACAGCGGACTTTCCAGCGGGTGACGGTACAGGGGCGATCACAGAAGCCGGGGTGTTCAACGCAGCTTCTGGCGGCATCATGCTCGACCGGGTGGTGTTTCCGGTGGTGAACAAGGGAGCGGATGACAGCCTGACCGCAGTGTTCACCTTCACCATGAGCTGATCGCCATGCCCGAGACGGTCACCGTGGGCGAGTCCCAAGGGCCGCGCTACACCTGGGCCAGCGCCAATTTCACATGGTCCAGTGCCAGTGCAGGCAAGTCTTGGCTCACGGCCTACCCCACTGTTTATGTGGTGGCGGTAGCTGCCACGCTGGCTTGGGTGGAGGCGTCAAACCGCCAGCACGGCAAGCGTCTGAGCGAAACCGTGTCCCTTGCAGAAACCCGGCGGCTTCAAGTCGCGCTGCAAAAGACGGAGTGGCTCGGGTTTGCTGGCACCTACTATGACTTGATCACCTATGTCCTGCGCTGGGTCGAGTCGCTTGGGGTGGCTGAAGGCTTTTCCAAGTCGAGCCGCAAGTCTGCGAATGAAAACCTCCAAACGCTGGACGGCTTGGCCCGCTCGGCGGTCAAAGCACTGCAAGAAGGTTTACCTGTCACTGAAGGCTTGTCCCGTCAGATCCGTCAAACGCACGCTGAGAGCCTGCCGATCGCATCAGCTTCCGCTCGGATAACCACCAAAGCACTGGCTGAAGGGATGGTCTTGAACGATGGCCTGGATCAGGCATTCAGCAAACGGGTCATCGAAGCACTGAACTTTGCCGAAACCTATTACGACCTGATCGCTTTCATCCTGCGCATTGGCGAGGGTCTGGCTTTAAGCGATCAGGGCATCAAGCAATTCCAAAAGCCAGTCGCTGAGGTCTTGAACACAAGCGAGCAGCTCACCCGCCAGTCTGTCAAACAGGTGGCAGAAGCTCTGGCGTTTGCTGAAGTCTTGGGCCGAACCGTGGCTTACAAGCGCTTCTTGCATGAAGGGCTGGGGCTCTCCGATGCCCTGCGTCGGGCGCTTGGCCTTAAGGCCCAGGAAGCCTTGGCCCTGGCCGAGCAGTACCGCCGGCACGCCAACGGCGTGATCAGCGACATGATCGTGGCCAGCACCGAAATCACCGAGGCCAATTTTGCGGCCATCGTGGAAGCCGGTCATCCGCCGGGCTACACGGACTTCCGCGATTTCATCCAGGGCGACTACACCTACCAGCGTGCGATGTTCCGGGCCATCTTGAAGTCCAGAAACTCAGACCGGGGTTTTATCGATGCGCTGCGCGTGACGGTGGACGTGCCAGATGTCTTTGATCGCGGCACTGTGCAGATCAGCGATGCGGCAGCGGGCGCAGTCATTGGCTTTGCTCGCAGTTTCAGGGTGCCCCCCGAGGTGACCATGACCCACAAGGGGGGCACGGTGGTGGCCATCCCCCGCTTGGCCAGTGCAGTCACCCGTACAGGGTTTTCTGCCCTTTTGGAAAACACCGCTGGCACGCGCTTGACGGGCACCTTCACCTGGATCGCGCAGGGCTATTGAACCCCAGTCATCAACCCCAGCCATTTGTCCAAAAATCACCATGCAAAACTTCACCGACATCCCGTCCTCGCGCACGCTGTCTGACTCGCTGATCGAGATCCTGAACAACGACAAAACGGCGATTTCATGTAACAGCGGCACCACGTTTCCGACCACCAACCAGCAAGTGGGCATGCTGTGCTACCGAACGGACCAGCTCAAGCTCTACCAGCTGATCGGCACCAACCCGGACAACTGGCGCTTCATCATGGACCTGGCCAGTGGGATTGATGCCCAGTTCGCGGCCAAGCTCAATGCTGCGGCATACACCGCTGCCGATGTGCTGGCCAAACTGCTCACGGTGGATGGCTCCGGCTCAGGGCTGGACGCCGACCTGCTTGACGGTCAGCACGCCAGCGCCTTTGCCTCGGCTTCGCACAACCACAATGCCGCCTATCTGGGCATCAGCGCCAAAGCGACGGATTCGGACCGATTGGACGGCTACGACTCCTCGGCCTTTGTCCGCTCGGTCAACGGTGGCGGCCCCGACGCCAACGGCAATGCAACGGTCAGCATCGATCTGTCTGGCCGAGTGGCGCGCACTGGCGACAGCATGAGCGGACGCCTGACCTTGCCCAGCCAGACTGTGCAGAGCACTTCGCCCACGATTGACTTTTACGACACAGACCAAGGCACCACCCGTTACCTGAACGTCAACAGCAACCTGATGGGGTTTCTGAAAACCGACGGCAATTGGGACATGTACATGAACAACGGCGGCTCCATGTGGACCGCCAACTACGGCTGGTTGCATGACTATTTTTTCAAACAAGTGGCCAATTGTGGTGGCACTGGCTATGCCATCAATTGCTATGGCAGCGGCAATATCACAACACGGCATGACTACGAGTTGATTGATGAAGGCGGTCAGCTTCGCTTGCGCACAGTGAGCGTGTTGGCCAATTGCAACTGCAACTGCAATTGCTGCGGCTGCTGATGTGGAGCTCGCCCATGAAAACCATCCGCATGCCTTACCCGCTGCAAAGTCCTGCAAGCCCCAACAACGCGCAAAGCACCAACAAAGTCCGCATTGAACTTATAGATGGTGATTTTTACATTGAGCATCTGCTGCCAGCGTATGAAATGGCGCTGGATGAATCGGGTCGTGTCATTGACGAGGCAGCGCAGCCCACCCTGTCAGGGTACCAAAGCGCTTTTGTTCATGCCCTCCGGCAAGCCGAATTGCAAAAGCTGGCACAAGACCCCGGCAACGCTTACACAGTCTGGCTCTTTGCCTTGCGCCAAGGAGAGAAAGAGCCGGTGTGGATCAACAAGTTCGCCCAGACCGCGCTGTCCAAAGAGGGCTTTCGGCAGTACTGGAACCAGCAGCCCATGCTGGTTTTGGCCCAGTTTTGGATTCCACCTCTGGGCCTTGAGCCCTCGCTGGTGCTCATGTGCTCGCCACAAGATGGGCGAACCGAGGTCAACGGCTTTGAGTTTGACGCAGAGTGGCCAAGCAATTCGGTGGCCATGACCATGGCGTTCCCTACTTTCCGACTGACGGATGACGGGGGTGAGCCCAGACGAATCCGCGTTTCGGTTGTGGATGACAAAGGCCAAGTGATGCCGGTGTCAGGGCAGGTGCTCCTCAGTACGACGGCTGGAGCGTTAAGCAACGGCCGCCCCCAACTTGAGCAAGGGCTCGCCCTGGTCACGATCTTCGGCGCAGACCCCGGTGCCTTGGTCAAGATCAAGCTGGGCCTCAAGTGGTACAGCGGTGTGCAGGAGCTGGAGGTGCGGATATGAAGGTGGATCTGCCGGCTCGTGCGCGCTTTGTGCAAAGGGTGGACGAATTCACACTGCCGTTGGCCGTAGAAGTTTTGGCTGAGCCAGACCGCCTGAGCTGGCGATTGTGGGAACCGGTTCAAGGCCATCCCGCACTTGGAGCCGTGACAGGACGCTCCTATCCTCAACCGACCACCACGGACAGCGGGAACCCAAATCCAGGTGACCTCAGATTCGGAAACCCCAGTCCCTATCTGTTGCCGGTGCGCCAGTGCATGCCACATGCTCACCAGGAAAAGATAGAAGGACACATGTGGGGCCTCATCGATGAAATCGCCCTGGACCCAAAGGCTATGCGCGCCAAGCCACGCATGTACGGGCAGCACTTGAGCGACTGGGCCGCCTGGATGTTTGTGTTGTGCACGGACACTTGGCGTTTTATGACCCCTTTCAATCGGCATGTGCTCACGCGCTGCAGTGGGGTGGACAGTGAGGGCTTTACCGCCTTGTCCCTGCCACTGACAAAAGCTCGAAGCAATCACTTGGTGGCCGGCAGTTGCCTGGTGCCTTGGCATGAAGCACCGCTCAGCGGTCAGATGGTCCTGCGCATCAATGCTTACCCAGGTGGTCCTGTCTGGACCCATTTGCAGGTGGACGAACGCGTGACTTATGCCAAGCCAAGCGATGCGCTGGCCGGACATGCCCACACCATCACCTGGCTGCACGAGCATTTACCCAAGCTCACCGTGATTGCGCCGCCAGTGGTTTCACCAGACCAGTGGGTGGATCTGCAAGTTCGTGCTTCAGAGCCTGCCGATGCGTGGCTGCATATGCATGCCGTTTCTGGTTATGCCCCACACCGACGCGTTCGCATGCAGGCAGGACGGGCCCACGCGCGGGCCATGGCCCTTGGACTGCGTCCAGGTGAAAGCCTGCAACTTCAATTTGGATTAGGGGCCGTCAATGCACTGGCCCAAGGAGTCGTTCATGTCGTTTGAAATATCTGACCATGCCTCGCCACCCATCATGGCGGTGGCTACACAAGCCAGCACAAATCCAGGCGCAAATTCCGCCGCTCAAGAAAACCACCCAACGTCATCCCAACGTTGGATTTTTTCTTTGTGGCCCAGCACTGTGCATGTGCAACCCTCAAACTTGCCTCCCGCGCTGCTTGAACGGTTGGTGCAGGCCGTCCTCAGGGAAGACGCTGTCCACCGCTGGGGACCTGAAGCTTGGCAGTGCCGCAGCCACGATTTGCTGCAGGGCGGCTTATCGCAGGCCGATGGTCTGCAGGACATGTTGGCGGTGGTGCGTTCGCACTTGCAGTCCATCTGGGGAACTTACCGCTATCGGCTGAGTGCGCACATCATGCGCTGCCAACCTGGATTTCATGTGGCTGAGCACATTGCAAGTAGCCGTGCGGGACTGAACACGGTGCTGTTTTTGCAAGCGGACTACCCAGGCACTGACAGCCCCAATGTGCGAACGCCCGGCTGCATGGTCATCGGCAATCCGGCCAAACGGGTCAACGAAAGCCTGCTGCCCTGGGAAACGCCAGTGCATTTCCCGATTACCCCGCAGCCGGGGTTGATGGTGACCATGCCACTGTGCACACCGCATGGGTATTTCCCGCTGCGCACCCAGGCCCGTGACACCTTGGCGATCGAGTTTCACTCGGTGGCAGAGCCGGAGGCTGACCATGCTTGATGCTCGAAGTCCTGTTTCATTCGCCGATGACGTCCTGGATTCCAGCACAGCACAGGCGCTCATCGACTGGCTGCAACAACTGCAGTACCGCTACTACCGCATCACCAACAAAAACGAACCGGAGCCTTTTCCGATTTGGCACCGCGAGTTGTTGGGGCGTGACTGGCCCATCAATCAGGCCTCTGACTACAGCTGTACGCCGCTGTTTTTGCAGGAGCAAGGCAGCGTGTTGTCGCAAGTCTGGAAGCAATGCATGCAAACGCTACAACTGCCACTCATGACCCAGTGCCACGGCGTTTATGCCAACGCCAACACCCATGGCAACGAAGGCAATGTCCACATCGACAGCCAACACCCGCTGGACAGGACTTTGCTGATTTACGGCGTCCGGCACTGGCAAGCCGGATGGGGTGGAGAGACGGTGTTCTATGACCAAGACGACCGCTTGCTCGGCTCGGTCATGCCGGCACCAGCTCGGGTGGTGTTCTTTGCTGGTCATATTCGTCATGGCGTCAATCCGATCTCGCGCGCTTGCCGAGATCTGCGTCCAGTCCTGGTGTTCAAAACGCGGTTGCAGGAGCCGCAAAAGGCCATGCCATGAAATTCCAAATTCACGCTTTGCGACAAGATGGTCAAAACGTCTTGTTGCACTATGACAACCAGTTGTCTGTACTGACTTGGCAGGACGGTACGCCGGTAGTGCCTGTTCAGCCTGCAACGTTTCGCGACGCCACGGTGGTATCGGTTAATCAGCCTGGCCGCAAAGAAAATATCCGCGCTCTCAAAATCAGCTTGGGTCTGTCGTGCAATTACGAGTGCAGCTATTGCAACCAGCGCTTTGTGCCGCATGCTGACGCAAGCCATCCGGATGACATTGAGCCTTTCGTCGCCCAACTGACCGAAGCACTCATCGAGCCGCCGGAGCGAATCGAGTTCTGGGGTGGAGAGCCCTTGGTGTACTGGAAGACGCTCAAGCCGCTGGCCGAGTGCCTACGCGGGCTGTACCCAAACGCCCAGTTCAGTTTCATCACCAATGGCAGCTTGCTCGATTCGCAAAAGAATGAATGGCTCGATCAGATGGGCTTTTCTGTGGGCCTGTCACACGACGGTCCGGGCCAGTCCACCAGAGGCCCTGATCCGCTTGACGATTCTGAGAAATGCGCTGCCATCATGGACCTGCATGCCCGACTGCATCCCCAGGGTCGAATCAGCATCAATGCCATGGTCCATGCGGGCAACCAAAGCCGGGCTCAGATTCAGACTTGGCTGCAGCAGCGCTTTGGGCCGGATGTGAACATCGGGGAGGGGGCTTTCATTGACCCCTACGACGAAGGTGGCTTGGCCGCAACCCTGCAAACCTCTCAGGACCATTTGCGCTTCAGGGCCATGGCCTACAAAGAGCTGCGTCAGGGCTTGGCTTCGCGCATGTCGGTTGCGCATCAACGCATCATGGACTTTGTGCAGTCCATTCGTACAGCACGCCCGGCCTCAGCTTTGGGGCAGAAGTGCGACATGGACAAAGCGAGCAACTTAGCGGTAGACCTGCATGGCAACGTGCTCACTTGCCAAAACGTGAGCGCTGCAGCCACCGCGCCCAACGGACAGCCTCACCAGATTGGACATTTGTCCAACTTGCAGGCAGTCAAGATGCGCAGCGCCATCCATTGGAGCAACAGGCCCGACTGCCCCAGCTGTCCGGTCCTGCAAATCTGCAAAGGCTCGTGCATGTTCCTGCAAGGACCACTTTGGGATGCGGGGTGCGAAGCTGCCTATTCGGACAATGTGCCGTTCTTGGTTGCTGCCATCGAATACCTGACCGGCTGCATTCCGTACTACATCGACGGTGATTTCCGCCAGGACCGCAAAGACGTCTTTGGGCAGGTGCACGGCGTGCCTGAACAGCGCACCAAACGCGTGATTCCAATCTTGGTGCACGTCACGTCAGTCGCAGCCTGATTCAACACACATCCATCTCAACACCCGCCCGCCTGACTCTGGTCAGTGCGGGTTTTTTACTTTGGAGATTTTTATGCCCGAACCGACAAGCTCTGGCGTTGCAGGCGCGGCTGTTGCCTACAAGGCCTTTGGGGGCACTGCTGCGGCGGTGGCCAGTGGTGCCACGCTGGCTGCCGTGGTGGTGATGCTCATGACGCCCCCGCGCGACAAACGTGAATGGGCCGTCGGGCTCATCAGCACCGTGGTCTCCAGCATTGGTGGCGGGGCTATTACGGTGGAGCATTTCCAACTGCACCATTGGGCGTTTTCTACGGTGGGTCTGTGTGCCTTGGGTGGGCTCATGTTCGCCTGTGGTCTGCCTGGCTGGGCCATGGTGCGTTGGGTGTTCAACTTCATCAGTCAGCGCCGCGACGCCTCCATCGACGAAGTGGCCAAGGACGTGAAGGAGATGCTGTGAAACCGCAAGACTTCATCGCGCTCATTGGCCCCGCGGCGCAGACCAGTCGCTTGCAGACGGGTATTCCGGCCAGCTTTGTGGTGGCCCAAGCCGCGCTGGAATCCGGCTGGGGCGAGTCGGGCCTAGCCAAGCGGGCCAACAACCTCTTTGGCATCAAGGCCGATCGCAGCTGGACGGGCCAGCGCATCACGCTCAAGACCCGGGAGTTCTTGAACAAGCAGTGGGTGGTGATCTCGGCCGACTGGCGTGCCTACCCCGATTGGCAGACTTGCCTGCTGGACCATGGTCAGTTTCTGCGTCGCAACAAACGCTACGCCGCCTGCTTTGCCTTTACCATGGGCAAGACATTTGCGCAAGCTGTGGCCAAGGCCGGCTATGCCACCGACCCGCGCTATGCCGACAAGCTAATTGCCATGATTGACAAGTACCAGCTTGAAGCTCTGGACATGCCGATGGAGGCCGCATGAGTGCTTGGCCCATCCCTTGGCTCAATACCTTACCCATTCGATGGATCGTCTCAAGCCTGGTGGCTGCTGGCCTGTTTTGGGCTGGCCGTCGGGTGGGGCAGCAGGACGTTCTGCAGGCGTGGGATGCCGAGCGAATACATCAACAAGCCGCCGCCTTGCAGCAGTCCTTACAGGTGGCCCAAGTTCAGAACCGGCAAGAACAGATCAATCAACGGATCACGAACGAACATGACACCCGTAAAACCCAACTTCAGCGGCTGTGGCAGCCCCAAATGGCATCCAGTTCGTCCATACTTGCACCGACTGTGGCTGCTGTTCAGCGCATTGACGCTCACAGCCTGCGCAAGCCAGCCACCAACACCCACGGTCCAGACCCTATGCCCGCCCATGCCGAGCCTGCCGCCGGTGTTGATGAAGCCTCCGCCGACGTTGTATCTGATCCCGCCAGAGCTCAGATTCCCGTGACTTGTGAGCAACTGGCCAGCGACGCCGCGCAGGTCACGCTCATGGTCTTGTCATTCCAGCGTTGGTACTCAGATCAATTGAGTGTACGAAAGAATTCTGTGGATCCGTGATTTGAATCAAGGAGCTTTTGCAACAAGCAGCACCCATCTCGGTAAATGGCTTATTTTTTGAAACGGGTACAGGACAAGACTTGTCAGCAAACGACCTATCTGCCCTTTTCATGCAACCAGTTTTCTAGGCATGCCAGATCCGTGGCATTCAAAGTATGCAGTTTTAGCAAAATCGAAGCCATGCGATCGTCATCGCAATATAAATAAGCCAGCGGTACTGACAATTGCTCCGCAATCAGTTGCGAAATCTTGATGGGTGGTTGGTGGATACCACTTTCGTATCGGCTGATACGAGCGCTGGCAGTGTGCTCGTCCAAACCAATCTGAACGCCGAGTCGATCTTGAGCAATGCCTACAAACTTTCTCGCTTCTTTGAGTCGCTTTGAAAAAACTGATGGGTAGCTGGTCGTAAATTTTATATTTTCCACGCATTGAATGTCATGGATTTGCTCACCCATGTCTCTACGAATAACGTAGAATCTGTCAGATGTTCATAAAAGCAAAATTAAATAATTTTGAGAAATTTGACGTATGTCAATAATTTTTGTATGCGAGTGTTTAGGGGAAATCATTTCCTTAAATTGCCTAATGAAATCAACAAAATACAAACAATTTAATTAACCTAACTCAGGTGAACAAGATAGAAAAAAACATTTTTACTGCACTCACGGAAGTCTACAAGTGGGAGTGGGATGCACTACCAAGTACACGCAGCTTGGTAGGTAGACATGTTTACTTTTGCATTGCTCGCGAAGCCCTTCAAATTGAGGGGTCCCATTTAGGGCATCCACTCAAATCGGTGTTGTTTCATCCTGAATTCACGCCTCGTGCCATCCGCATGAAGCTGCGCGAATTTGAACTAGAAGGCCTCATTGAATTCACCCCTCTTGATAAGGACAAGCGCAGTCGGCGACTTGTTCCAACGAAAGCATTGTTGGAACTCATGGGCAAACATGCCCAAATTCTTCATCAGACAATTGAGAAAACGACCTACTGCGTTGACAAAAATGGTAATTACAAATGAAAATTTTGATAATATTTAAATTAACTTTTTTATTTTTTGCCTCCGTTGCACGTGCTGATAGCGCAGATTTGCACCGCCGCATGCTCCCTGACATGCTGGAGCAGCACCCCGCTGTAAGGGCGGCAGAACAACAAAGACAGGCGGCTGCCCAAGATGCAGAGGGTGCACGCTGGCAATACTTTCCCACGCCATCCATTGGCATGGAAAACAGTGATCAAAAAAGCCAGTTCACAGACACCAAAACCCGTTTTGCACGGCTGCAGCAACCTCTGTGGACAGGGGGGCGGTTGACCGCCCAAACCGACCGGGCCAAAGCGCAGTTCGATCTGGCAGACGCCACATGGCGTGAACAACGACACAACCTGGCCCTTCGCTGGCTAGAACTGTGGGCTGAATCTGTTGCTGCAAGGCGTCGAATTGAAGCCTATGTCGAATCTGAAGCCTTGCACCTTCGCTACGTCAAACGTGTGCAAGCACGTGCCCAAGAAGGGCAAATCGCACGCAGCGAAATAGAGTTATCGGTATCTCGCCTCACCAACGTCCAAGCCGAGCTTGAATTGGCACGTGCACAACAACAGCAAGCGCTGAACAAGCTCAGGCAAATGTGGGGCCGCCCTTGGACGGCAACTGACATGACAGAGTTGCCCGATCTCAATAACATACTCACAGCACCCACGGCTGCCACAGCAACAGCTGCATCCGTATCGGCATCTGAACCGCAACCACCAGATGACCACCCAGTCCTCCAAAAAAGCCGCGCCCAAATCCAGCTAGCGCAAACCGAAGCCGATCTTGCGCGTGCGCGCCTCTCGCCAGAAGTCTATGCCCGTGGCGAAATCGTGCACGGCAACATCAGTGGCGAGGTCCGCAGGGCTTACATCGGTGTGAGCACCAGCTTGGGTGGGGGCCTGTCCAACCTATCTGCCATAGGCTCGGCCCAAAATCGCGTAGAAGCCCAAAGGCAAGAGATGGAAGTGCGTCGCAAAGACCTCAGCGACCAACTCTCCGCCGACCAACTGCAACGGCGCAGCCAATTTCAAAGAGCACGCCAGCTCCAGCAATCTTTGGATGCCGCGCAAGCTTACCTTCAATCCTCTGAAACGCAATTTGCCAATGGACGGCGCAGCTGGCAAGAACTCATGAACAGCGCCCGCGAAAAAGCCCAAATCCGAGCCCAACTGGCCGACACCACCGCACAAGCCTGGCTCACCGCCGAACGCTTGCGACTCAACACCCAAGGGCTGGACGCCTACTTGCTCCACGCCACCCCCTGAGCAGACTCGGGCCACCCCACCTACACACTGACAAATGTCACACCCTACCACTGCTCCCGCACCCGAACTGGCCCAAGCGCAAGCGCTCATCACCTGCCTCATGCGCCTGTCGCAACTGCGTCGAGAACCCGTTGATGTCCTGCAACTGCAATCGCTCCTGCGAGAAGCCGACCTTCCCACTGACCCCAGCAACGAACAACTTCTTCAAGCACTTCAATCCATTGCTCAGGCCCAACGCTGGCCCCGCCCCCAAATCAGCGCGCACCCTGACCCCTCGCGCCTGCCTATGCTCTTGCTAGAGCCTGGCCTGGCCCCTGCGCTCATCATGGCCAGCCGCAGCGACGGCACCTGGACCCTGCAACGCTGGAACGTCACACAAAGACAATTCACAGAAGAAGCCGTGCATGACTTTGCCGGCGGCAGCCACTTTGTGCGCGTGCGCATGGCCGCCCGCTTCTCACCCACCGCCAGCCCCAGCTTTCAGCTCGTTTGGTCAGAAATATGGCGCCACCCCCGGGCCATACTCGACATCGCTGCAGCCACACTCACCGTCACCGTGCTGGCGCTGGCCACCTCGTTTTACTCCATGCAAGTCTATGACCGCGTGGTGCCCACCCAAGCCAGCGCCACACTGCTTGTCCTCTCGCTTGGCGTCATCGCCTCCATCTTGTTTGAGGTACTCGGCAAATGGTTGCGTTCACGTCAAGTGCACTACCTCACCGACCAAATCGACCAAAGCCTGGCCCGCACCGTGTTTGGGCGCTTTCTCAACCTGCGGCTCGACCAACTGCCCACCAGTGTCGGCTCCACCGCCTCGCGCCTGCGCGGCTACGAAAGCATCCGTGGCTTCCTGGTCAGCCTGGTCACCCAGGCCATGGTCGACATCCCGCTGGCCCTGCTCACCTTGCTGGTGCTGTTCTTCATTGCCGGCAAGCTGGCTTTCATTCCGGCCGCGTTCCTCGTGGCTGGCCTGGTGGCAGGCACCGTTTTTCAGGGCCGCATCGAACACCTGGCCCGCCAGGCCACACCCGCGCAACACCTCAAATCCGGGCTCCTGGTCGAAAGCATCGAAGGCGCCGAGACCATCAAATCAGGGCAGGGCGGCTGGCGCATGCTCTCGCGTTGGCTCGACATCACCGACGAAGCCCGCCAATACGAACACCGCATGCGTGAACTGACCGAAAACGCCCAGTTCATGGTCGCCACCCTGCAGCAGCTGGCCTACATCGCCCTAGTGGCGTTGGGCGCACTGGCCATTGGCATCGACGATTTCACCATGGGGGCCCTCATCGCCTGCTCCATTTTGAGCGGCCGCATCCTCAACCCCATCGCCATGGTGCCCAGTCTGCTCATGCAATGGGCACACACCAAAGTCGCCGTCAACGACCTCGACCGCCTCTGGCAACTGCCCTCCGACCACCCCGAAGGCACCCAGCCCCTGGTCGCCAGCCTGCAAGGCCAATACACCCTCAGCGACATCGACATGCAATACGGCGGCACCCAAGCACTGCGCCTGTCCAAACTGCACATCCGCTCGGGCGAACGCATCGCCGTGCTGGGCGGCATCGGCAGTGGCAAAACCAGCCTGCTGCGCTTGCTCTCGGGCATGTACAAGCCCCAAACGGGGCGCATCCTGCTTGACGGCATGGAACTCGAACTCATCGCCAAAAACTGCCTGTCCGAACACATCGGCTTTGTAGCGCAAGACAGTCGCCTCTTTGCTGGCACCCTGCGGGAAAACCTCATCCTCGGCTTGGCCGACCCTGGCGACGAAGCCCTACTCGCAGCAGCCCGACGCACCGGCCTGTTTGACGCCGCCATTGCCCCCCACCCCAAAGGCCTCAACCGAGAAATCCATGAGGGCGGGCAAGGCCTCTCGGGCGGCCAACGCCAGCTGGTCCACTTCACCCGGGCCCTGCTGCGTCAACCCC
>JACCDW010143887.1_pt1 | contig 14064 bp, 13 predicted proteins | sample 7449781 | NCBI WGS metagenome assembly JACCDW01 (sample SAMN15323449, study PRJNA562643) | freshwater metagenome | isolation source: river surface water | place: USA:Blue River Watershed | collected 2017-08-18 | reverse complement strand
GGGCCCCCGGGACGATCGAGGGAGGCCAGGCGCAGCGTGTGCGCAAAGGCGATGCCGTCCTCATTCCGGAAGGCACGCCGCACCAGTACACCGCCGTGGAAGGCGCGGTCACCTATCTGGAAGTGCGGTTCAATGTGCCGGTGGCTCAGCCCTGAAAGCGGATCAGTCTTCAACAAGCTGCATCAGCGTCACCAGCAATACCAGCACCAGTGCCATGGGTATCCAGAGCGTCGATCCCTGCACCTCGGCGAGGTCGACGCTGGCAATCTGTCCGCCGAGCTGATGCAGGCCGTCACGCAGTGCCTGCCAGGTCTGCTGCAGTTGGGGCGGCAGCGCGATGCCTTCCTTCAGCCCGAGCCATGCCCCCCCTGCTGCGGCGAACAGCCACGCCGGCCAGAGTCTGTCCAGGGGAGTGGGCTCCGGCGTCGGCAGGTGTTGCAGGACGCGCTGTGCAAATCCTGCATCGGGTACTTCCAGCGGATCGCGCAGCAAGCTGAGCAAGGTGTGTTCGGTCATCTCATCGTTGGCCATGTCGAGTTCCAGTGTGTGAGCTGAGCAGTGCTCGCAATTTTGGCAGTCCGCGCGCAATCAGTGACTTCACTGTGCCCAGTGGCAGGCTCAGGATGTCGGCGATCTCGCTGTGAGAATGGCCCAGTGTGAAGTGCAGGCTGATGGCTGCGGCTTCCTGCGGGCTCAACTGCAGCAGCGCGCGTTCCAGTTCCCGCTGCTGCTCGCTGTCCACCTGAGGCTCTGCAGACGCTTCGCAGGGCGACTGCTGCGCGTACTCTACCGAGAGGGCCTCCTGCCGCTCACGAGTGCGCCGTGCCTGCAGGAAGCAGCGGTAGGCGATGCGACACAGCCAGGCGCCAAGACTGGCGTGTTCGCGCAAGTCCGGCAGCCTGCGCCATGCCAGCAGAAAGCATTCCTGCGCCAGGTCGTCGGCCTGGGCGTGATCGCGACACAGGCGCCGCAGAAACCCGCGCACCCGGCCCTGATGGTGCTGCACGAGCGCGGCGTAGGCGGCACGGTCGTGCTGCATGGCCCGTTGCAGCAGGGCAGCTTCCTCAGCGTCAGTCATGACAGCGGGATGTGTGCTGGCGCCAGGGCGACTCAGGCCTGAGCACGTGCGGCATCCAGTTTCGCCATCAGCAAGAATCCGAGTCCGGCGAGGATCGGGATGCCGCCCAGCAACACGGCGATCATGTAGGTGCCATCAATCACGAAGGCCAGTGTCAGGGGTACTCCCACGGCCAGAAAGATCAGGCCGCGGCGCATGTCATTGCGCGGTGGGCGTGGTGGTTGCAGCAGGCTCAGCATGTCCACTCTGACCTCGTGCCCTCCTTCCGCCAGCTTGACCAGCGTGTCCAGTTCCTTGATGCGTTGCAGATAGCGCAGATAGATCGGCGTCAGGATGCAGACCCCTGTCACGACGATCAACAGCATGACCACCCAGATTTCATTGCCCATCGTTTCGTCCTCCTTGGTGAATGTCGTGCATTAGATGCCGCGAGCATGGTCTTTGGATGCAGGCGTGGCCAGATTCGCCATTTCTGCCATCGCTTGCCCACTTCACGAAACCAGCCCGCTGTATTGCAAGGATTTTTTTATGGCGCGGGAATTGCTACTCTCCTGCGCCTACAAAAAAAAACAGATATCAGAGTTCCCATCCATGAAGAATGCCCGACTGCCTGCCCGTTCTGCCTGCCGTTCCCGTCCGTTTCTCCTGCTCTTGCTGACTGCCGCAGGGCTCCTGCCCACGGCGATCCTGCACGCCCAGGACGCCATCGACTTCGAGATTCCGCGCACCAGCGTGCGGCCGGCCATCGACGGCGAGGTGGACCCCGCCGAGTGGGCCGCTGCCACCCGGGTGACGCTCGGCATCGAGTTCTCGCCGTCCGAGAACATTCCCGCCGCGGTACAGACAGAGGCCTTGATCATGGAGGACGGCGAGACGCTGTACGTGGCCTTCATCGCGCAGGACCCGGACCCCTCGCAGATTCGCGCGTTCTACCGCGACCGCGATCAGATCAGTGGCACGGACTACGTCGGCGTGTCGCTGGACACCTTCAACGACGAGGCCCGCAGCTTTGACTTCATCGTAAGTCCGCTGGGCGTGCAGTACGACGCCACCAATGACGATCTCACCGGCAATGAAGATGATTCCTGGAACGCCCTGTGGGACAGCGCCGGGCAGATCACCGACACCGGCTACATGACCGAGATGGCCATTCCCTTCAAGCAGCTGCGCTTTCGCAGCGGCAGCGAATTGAAGACCTGGGGTCTGCGCTTCGTGCGCGACTACCCGCGTGACCGCCGCTATCGCTTCTCGAACGTGCCGCAGGATCGCAACATCTCCTGTCTCGTCTGCCAGTACAGCAAGGCCAGCGGTCTGGAGAGCGTGCAGCCGGGGCGCAATCTGGAGATCATCCCCACACTGACGGCCTCCGGTCTGCGCTCGCGACCGAACCCCGCTGTGGATGACTGGAGCGATCTGGACTCGGACACGGATGCCGGTGCCGATCTGCGCTGGGGCATCAATCAGGACAATTACCTCAACGCCACGTTGAACCCCGACTTCTCGCAGGTGGAGGCCGACAGCGCCCAACTGGAGATCAACAATACCTTCTCGCTGTTCTTCCCCGAGAAGCGCACGTTCTTCCTGGATGGCGCCAACTACTTCAACAGCCCCTTGAACCTGGTGCACACCCGCAACATCGCCGACCCGGACTACGGGGTGAAGCTGACCGGTCGTGCCGGACGTCACTCTTATGGCGTGCTGCAGGCCAGTGACACCACGACCAGTTTCATGATTCCCACCAATGATGCCTCGTCGGTGGCTTCCCTGGGCAGCACGGGCAGCGATGTGTCCGTGCTGCGCTATCGTCAGGACGTGCTGCAGAACTCGAGCATCGGCACCGTGCTGACCCATCGCGCGGGCGGTGACTACAGCAACACCGTGGCGGGCGTGGACGGGCGCTGGCGCCTGGGCGGCAGCGATGTCATCAATCTGCAGTTGCTGCGCTCGCAGTCGGAGTACCCGCTGGCCGTGCAGACGCGTTATGGTCAGGACGACCGGCTGAGCGACGAGACGTTGCTGCTGGAATACCGGCACAACGACAGGCGCTGGGATCTGTGGGCGGAGTACGTGGACTTCGGCAAGGATTTCCGTGCCGACATGGGCTTCATCAATCGCGTGGACTACACGCGCAGCACGATTCGTGCGGGGCACACCTGGCGCTATGAGGCAGGCAGCTTCTTCGACCGCATCCGCATTGCGCTGGACTGGGACAACACCTTCGACCAGGCCGGGCTCGAACTGGAAGAGGAGTTCGAGGTGTTCCTGGAGATGGACGGCCCGCTGCAGTCGCAGGTGAACGGCCTCTTCGGCGGCAGCAAGACTTACTACAACGGCTTCTATTTCGACGAGCAGTTCAACCAGCTCTCGGTGTCGGCGCGTCCGAGCAGCGAGCTGTATGTGCGTATGCTGGTGCGCATCGAGGACATCGTGGACTTCGCCAACACGCGCCTGGGGGATTCACGACGCTACACGCCCTCGATCAATTATCAGTGGGGGCGGCACCTGCAGCTGGACCTGAGCCATACGCACCAGACCTTCGATGTCGACGGCGGACGCTTGTTCACGGCGGATCTGACGGAGCTGCGCAGCACCTGGCAGTTCAATGTGCGCAGTTTCGTGCGCCTCATCGTGCAGCATTCGGACACGCAGCGTGACCGCAGTCTCTACATCCGCCCGGTGCAGTCGCGCTCGAAGGAGCTGACGACGCAGCTGCTCTACAGCTACAAGCTGAGTGCGCAGACCTTGTTCTTCCTGGGCTATTCGGACGCCGGGTTCCAGAATGACAGTCTCGACTCCATTGAGACCAGCAGTCGGACGCTGTTCGCGAAGTTCAGTTATGCGTGGCAGCCGTAGTGTCTGCGGTCCCACGTCAGTGCTGTTTGGCACAGAGGCCCTGCCTGCTCTTCAGGACACGCCGTGGATCCGTCCCTGGAGGCTCGGTGGCCGCCGTCCTGGCGGCCAACGGTCCTGAATAGCAGGCAGTGCCTCTGCGCCTTCACGGTCCTGCCATGCAAGCAGACACCTCAGCCCCCGGCGTCCAGATCAGGTCTGCGCAGCAGCCGCGCGGGGATCAGGGAGAGGAGCAGCAGCGCGCCGAGGGTGATGTAGATCGGCGGCCACTCGAAGGGCTGCGGGGGCGCTTCGCCGGTGGTGACGCTGGTGGTCACGCCACCTACACTGAGCGTGTAGGCTGTTGCGGCATCCCCGTTCCAGGAAAACACCCCCACCGCATCGGTCCGCACCTGCGTCAGTTCGGCACCGGGGCTGTCACTGCGGGCGATACTCACCGACAGATTGGCGGCCGGGCTGCCGTCGGCCAGGCTGATCACGCCGAACACCAGCGTGCCATCGGCCAGCACGTCCAGGCGCAGGTCCTGGGCGCTCAGGTTCGCTGCGCCAAGCAGCAGGACCAATCCGAAGAACACTCTAGTGAACATGCAGCGGCCCTCCGTCGTGGCTGTGCGGCACCCCGGCCGCCTCGGTGGTGGCCGGGCCGTGCACATGGCCCTGCTCGTGCAGATAGCCGTGCAGCTGGTAGAGCAGCAGCAGGAAGCCGAAGAACACCAGCAGGCCATTGCAGACGCGGGTGACCGGCTCCCAGACAGTCGTCTGCTGCCAGGCGCGAATGACCACGCCCATCACCAGCAGGGCTGCGATCTGACCCAGTTCCACCCCCAGATTGAAGAACAGGATCTTGCCCAGCAGGCCGCTCTCGTCGCCGATTGTCAGGTCCTGCAGCCGGGCGGAGAGACCGAAGCCGTGAATCAGCCCGAAGCTGAACACCATCGCCAGCAGGGGCGGCGCGGCCGTGCCGATCCAGCGCCGGAAGCCGTCCAGGTTCTCGAAGCCCTTGTACATCACGGTGACGGCAATGACGGCGTCGATCAGGTAGTGATCGGCCGTGATGCCGGCGAAGGTGGCAAAGATCAGGGTGATGGTGTGGCCCAGCGTGAAGGCGGTGACGAACTTCAGGATGTCCATGAAGCGGGTCAGGAAGAACATGACGCCGAACAGGAACAGCAGGTGATCGTAGCCGGTGAGCATGTGCTCCGCGCCGGTCCAGATGTAGTCGAGGATGCCGCCGTTCTGCATGCGTTCGCGTGCAACGGGCGAGACATCGTGGGCCAGGGCGGGCAGTGCCGTCAGGCAGCTCATTGCCGCCAGCAGCGCGGCGGAGCGGATGAAGCGGTTTCCTTGCATTGCCTTGCCTCGAGGGAGTGTCGCCAATGGGCGTCCGTTGCACGAAATCGGGTCGCATGCGGGTCTCTGCCTGCGTGCCTCGGGCACGTCAACCAAGCCAGCCCGCAGGGGCCACAGGAGATTACCTCATGAAGAAGATACTGGCACTCGTCGCGTTGAGCCTCTGTTCGCTCGGCCTCGGCGCACAGGCGCAGGAGGGTCACAATCACGCGCTGATGATGGCCATCGACAATCCGCAGCGCTCCGAGGCCAACAAGGCCCGCGATGTCTACCGTCACCCCTATGAGACGCTCACGTTCTTCGGCGTGCAGCCCACGCATACCGTCGTCGAGATGTTCCCGGGCGGCGGCTGGTACACCGAGATCCTCACGCCTTATCTTGCCAACGGCGGCACGCTGATTCCGGCTCGCTCGGCAGAGATTCCGGCGGCCCCCGGCACGGTGGACGTGATCCTGGATTTCCGCAATGCCCATAACTGGATGGGCGGCAATGGCGAGGCCATGGTCCAGGCCTGGCATGCGGCCTTGAAGCCGGGCGGCGTGGTGGGTCTGGTGGATCACCGCCACGATCCTGACGTGCCCTTCGTGGCCGGCCGCGGCTACATTCTGGAGCAGCAGATCATCGACCTGATGCAGGCCAACGGTTTCCGTCTGGAGGCGCGTTCCGAGATCAACGCCAATCCGCTGGACACCAAGGATCACCCGGGCGGCGTGTGGAACCTGCCGCCCACGCTGCAGAATGTGAGTGATGCCGATCGTGCGAAGTATCTGGCCATCGGCGAAAGCGACCGCATGACCCTGAAGTTCGTCAAGAACTGAGCCTTCCCTGCCCCGGGGACGCACGGCGCCGCAGGCCGGCGGTGCGTCCCTCGGCCCGGGCCTTGGCACCTGCTCAGCGCAGGATGTGCACGAGGCTCAGGCGCAGGCGCGTATTGCGATAATCCACTCCGCCATCCGCCTCGATGAGCTGCCGGCCCAGGCCAAGGCTCACGGCACTGTTGCGCCCGAACGGCAGGCTGTAGTCCAGGGTGAACTCGTGAGTCCTGGTGGGCAGCGCATAGGCCACCTGTTTGCGCCCGGGCGGCGGGCGCACGGCGTGGTCCAGGGTGAGGGCCCGCGACAAGGCTCCCAGGCCCGGGTTGGGCGCCAGCGCGCTGGAAATGGTGTAGCCATCGGTCCAGGCATAGCCGGCGCTGAGCGTGGCGTAGTTCGCGAAGGTGTACTCGGCGCTGGCCAGCAGGCCGGCCTGATTGAAATCGTAGATGTCGTTGCGTGTGCTGTAGACGCTGGCGTGGCGCTGCGCGTCATGCAGGCCCTTGCTGGACTCCAGCACGGTGCCCAGGCTCAGCGCCCAGGCCGGTGTCAGACGCTTGCTGTAGTCGAGTTCGAGACTCAGCAGCTCGCGATCGCGAGTCTGGCTGTGGCTGTCGTGGTGGCTCCAGCTCAGGCGCGCCGCCACGGCTGGTGCATAGGCGCCCAGGCCGAATTTCTGCGTGAGACTTCCCCCCAGTGTGATGGCATTGCTGTGCAGGCCGGACAGGTCGGCAAAGCGCGTGGTCTGCAGACTGCCGAAGAGCGTGCCGGTGCGCGAGGGCTGCAGCTGGAAGAACTGCCCGCCGCTGAGTGTCAGTTCTGCGCTGCTGTCCGCGTAGGTGTCACTGTCCAGGAAGGCGCGCGTGGCATTGTCATCACGCTGTACCCGCAGCTCCAGGTCGGCAAACGGGTCGGCCTGGGCAGTCATGGCTGGCGTCAGGGCGAGCAGGGCGAGCAGGGCCCAGCGGCGCCGGGGCGGGCGAGGGGCTGCAGGCGGGGGCGTCTTGCGTGTGTTCATGCGGATGGCAACCGTAACCGGGAATCGATGCCGGGCAGCATACCGCAGCGGCCCCATGGCGGTGAATCCTGCCGTCTGCCGAGCCTGCGCTGCGACGAAGCGAGCTTGTCATTGGATATCATAATGATATCTAATTGCCTCGACTTCCACAGGAGACCCTGCTCATGAAAGAAAACAATATTGGCTCGCTGCCTGGCATTCCCATGGCCATCATCGTGGTCTGCGTGTTCCTCTACGCCGTCTGGCTGCTGCTGAACTCTCTGGACGGTGGCAGCCTGACCGGGCAAGTGACGGCGGTGCTGCTGCTTGTTGGCAGCGTGCTGTGCAACAAGGGCTTCTTCATGGTGGAGCCCAATCAGTCCGCGGTGCTCAGCCTGTTCGGCAAGTATGTCGGCACGGTGAAGGACCAGGGGCTGCGCTTCCAGAACCCGTTCTACCGACCGCGCAAGGTGTCCCTGCGGGTGCGCAACTTCGAGTCCGCCAAGCTCAAGGTGAACGAGCTGGAGGGCAGCCCCATCGAGATCGCCTCGGTGGTGGTGTGGAAGGTGCTGGACTCGGCCGAGGCGGTCTACAACGTGGATGACTACGAGAGCTTCGTGCACATCCAGGCTGAGGCGGCGCTGCGGGCCATGGCCACGGCTTATCCCTATGACCCGACCCCCGAACATCCCATCGCCTTGCGCAGCCACGCCAGTGAGATATCCCACGACCTCGCGCAGCAGCTCTCCGAACGCCTGAACCAGGCCGGCATCGAGGTGCTCGAGGCGCGCATCAGCCACCTGGCCTATGCGCCCGAGATTGCCGGCGCGATGCTGCAGCGGCAGCAGGCCGGCGCCATCATCAGCGCCCGCGAACGCCTGGTGGATGGCGCGGTGGGCATGGTGCAGCAGGCACTGGACTCCCTGAGCGAGCGCGGCGTGGTGGAGCTGGACAACGAGCGGCGCGCCCAGATGGTCAGCAATCTGCTGGTGGTGCTGTGCTCTGACCGTGCCACCCAGCCGGTGGTGAATGCGGGCAGTCTGTACTGATGAGTGAACGCAAGTCCTATCCCCTGCGCATCAACCCCGCCGTGCTGGAAGCCATGCAACGCTGGGCCGACGACGATCTGCGCTCGCTCAACGGGCAGATCGAGTACGTGCTGCGCGAGTCACTGCGGCGGGAGGGGCGCCTGCGCAGGCCGGAGGGGGAGGACAGCGATTCAACCGCTGCTGACTGAGCCCAGCGCTTCCCCCAGCGTCGGCGCAAACTGCAGCACGCCGGGAATGGGCACGACGCCGGCACGCGCCAGGGTCTTGAGGGGCTGGAACTGCAGGTCGGTCAGGATCAACTGCGTGCCGTTCACGCGGCACTGCGCCACCAGGCGCTCCAGGGCCGCCAGACCGCCGGCATCCAGGATCGGCACGCCATCCAGGTAAAGCACGATGCCTTTGCGCGCGCCGCAGCCCGCGGCAATTTCCCCGAAGACGCGATCAGCAGCAGCGAAGAACAGCGGCCCGCTGATCTTCAGGACGCACCAGCCTGCCGGCGGGGGTTCGCTGACCAGACGGCGGTTCTCGCTGATGTCGGCCACCTTGGTCATGTCGGCTATCTCCTTCATGAACAGCAGTGCCGCCAGCACCATGCCGGTGCCGATGGCGATCACCATGTCGAACACCACCGTCAAGGTGAAACAGGTCAGGAACACCAGCACGTCGCTGCCCGGCGCCTTGCGCAGCAGATGCACCGCCTTGGGCGCCTCGCTCATGTTCCAGGCCACCACCAGCAGCAGCGCGGCCATGCCCGCCATGGGCAAGTAGCTCAGCCACTGGCTCAGTGCCACGAGTGCCAGCAGCACCACCAGGGCATGGATCATGGCGGCCATCGGACTCTGAGCCCCGGCGCGCAGATTCGCCGCCGAGCGGGCGATGGCGGCGGTGGCGGTGATGCCGCCAAAGAAGGGCGCGACGATATTGCCCAGGCCCTGGCCCAGCAGTTCGCTGTTGGCGCTGTGGCGCTTGCCGCTCATGCCATCGAGCACCACGGCGCAGAGCAGGGATTCGATGGCGCCGAGCATGGCCATGGCGAGCGCCGCCGGCAGCAGCGCCTGGACGGCCTGCCAGTTCCAGAGGATCGGCTCGCCACCTGCCCCCTCGCGCAGCCAGGGCCATTGCAGCTGGGGCAGCACGGGAGGGATGCCGGCGCCCGGGCTGCCATCGGCCAGGGTGTAGCTGAAGCGTGAGCCGATGGTCTCCACCGGGTGTCCCGCGCCTGCCAGCAGCAGCGCCGCCAGGCTGGCCAGCAGAATCGCCGGCAGATGTGCCGGCACCGGGGTGCGCAGACGCGGCCATGCCAGCATCACCGCCAGGGTCAGGGCGGCCACGGCGACGCTCGGCACGTGCACGGCGCAGGCCTGCTCGGCCAGCACCTGCAGCTTGTCGATGAAGTGCTCGGGCATCACGTCGATGGGCAGGCCGAAAAGATCCTTCAGCTGCAGGGTCACGATCACCACCGCGATGCCCGCCGTGAAGCCCAGCACGACCGACTCCGGAATGTACTGGATCAGCCGTCCCAGCCGCAGCAGCGCCATGCCCACCAGAATGAAACCCGACATCACGGTGGCCACCAGCAGGCCGCCCAGACCCCAGGTCTGGGCGATGGGGTACAGAATGACGACGAAGGCGGCGGTGGGCCCGGAGATGCTGTAGCGCGAGCCCCCCGCCAGGGCGATCAGGAAGCCGGCGATGATGGCGGTGTAGAGGCCGTACTGGGGAGCCACGCCACTGGCGATGGCGAGCGCCATGGCCAGCGGGATGGCGATGATCCCGACGGTGAGACCGGCCAGGGCATCCTGGCCGAAGCGCCGCAGCGAGTAGGGCTCGCGCAGCACGCTTTCGCGCAGGGCGTGGGCGAACTGCAGGGAGAACAAATGACGACGGCTGGGCATGGGCGTGCCTCTTCAGACCTGGGTGGCGGCGATTGTACGCCCGGGCGCTGCGGGGCGGGGGATGACCCTGATCAGTCGGGGTCGTGATTCCGGGTTTCCTGGTCGAGCGCGCCCATCCTCTTGCGCCTGCTCAGGGCTCCGAGAGCAGCAGCAGGCCGCTGAGCGTCTCGCGGCCGCGCTGCAGAAAGACGAACACGTCGTCGTGGACATCGCCATTGAGACTGGCCACCTGCAACTCACCGTTGCGCATGGCGACAGGCAGGCTGAGGCGGTGCTCGGGTGTCCGCCCCTCGACGCGGCGCAGTTCGCTGTTCTGCTGGATCTCGAACTCGTCGATGAAACGGCGGATGTCGATCTCGTACTCGTTGCGGCTGCGGCTGTAGTCCAGCGAGGCCAGGAACTGATCCTCCGGCTCCGCCTGAGGGGCGTCCATGCTGCCCATGAACACCTGCACCTGATCCTCCAGCAGCACCAGCAGGTCGCGGGTGGACTCCACGCCGCCGATCTGCGCGATGGCCGTGGGCAGGATCGTCGCCTCTTCCAGCGCCCGGGCCTGCTCGCGAATTTCGATGGCGGAACTGAGCATGCGCACGGCGGACGGGAACTTCAGTGCGACCGTCAGCTGGCGCGACGGCCGGCGGGCGAAGCTCTCGCCCTCGTTGGGGTAGACGAAGGCCTCGACATTGACCGACCCGGCGATGGCGAGCCACAGGAACAGATCGCCCACCGAGATCGACTCCACGCGCCACAGCCACAGATCGGGCCGGCCGTCCTCGTTCTCGTCGTGCAGGAAGGTGGTGAGCACATTGCCGCTGGAGCGCAGCACCTGGCGCGGCTGACTGAAGTCCATGCCGGTCGCGGTGCCTGGGAAGAGCGAGACCTTGCCGCCTTCGCGCAGCACGAAGTCGTCGATGCCATCGCCATCGACGTCCTGCAGCAGCTCCTCGTGGGTCAGCGCCAGCATGCCGGTGAGATTGGAGAAGTCGAGCTGGTCGAAGTCGAAATTGCCCAGGCGTTCCCGAATCTCCAGGCGGTCGACGAAATAGCTGGGAGTCTGCGGGAAATAGTCCCCGCTGCCGCTGGCCAGGAAGACATCGAAGCGCTCCTCGGTTTCCGCGATCAGATCGGGCCGGCCGTCACTGTTCACATCGCGCAGCGCCACCAGCGGGATGCGCAGGGCCTGGCCGACGTCGCGCTCGATGCCCTGGCGCACGAACAGATTGGTGCGGATCTGCATGTCCGACTGCACGGCCAGCGGCGGCTGATAGCTGGCGTCTGCATTGCGGATATACAGCTGCAGGGTGCCGGCGCCGGGGATGATCAAGTCATCGAGGCCGTCGGCATTGATGTCGCGGGAGAAATGCAGGCGGTTGACGCCCGCCCCGGCGAAGGCACTGAGTCCGCCCAGCACCTCGATGGGCTCGGCAAACTGGCGCTCGCGAATCGGCCATTGCAGCACGCGGCTGCCGTCGATCAGGGCGAGCAGTGAGAAGCGACTTGTGCCACCGGCATCCGGATAGTTTTCGCTCAGCTCCCAGCCGATGCTGCGGCCTTCCAGGGTGATGGCCGTGTCGGGCGTGGTGAAATCGAAGCCACCGCCCGCCTGCGCGCCGCGCTGAAAGTACAGGCTGAAGCGCGAGGGCGCCACGGCCAGCACATCGGTGAGGCCGTCCCGGTCCGCATCCACCAGCAGCAGTCGCTCGGTGTCGGCCGGCAGCGTGAAGGGCAGGCTGCGATAGCCCGGCAGCGTGTCGCCACCCTGCGCCAGCAGCGAGGGGCTCAGGGACAGCGGCAGCAGCAGGGCCGGCAACAGGCGAGTCAGCAGCGTCATGGCGTCGATACCAGCAGGGTCATGGCGGTGGAGTGATACAGCAGCAGATCGGCCACGCCGTCGCCGTTCATGTCCTGCACCTCGAAGCGCAGCACCGAGCGAGTGGGCACGTACTGCCAGAAGGGCGAGGCCGCAAACTGCAGGTCGGCGTCGATGGCCCGCGCGGTCAGTGTGCCGTCGGGGGCCAGGGCGATGGCATCGCGACGGCCGTCGCCGTCCAGATCGGTCTGCAGATCGATCTGTGCAGACAGGCCCCGCACGGCGTCGGCGGAGAAGTTCTCGTCCAGCCGGAAGGCCGGTCGAGCACTGAAGACTTCGCCAGGCGCGCTGCCCGCGGCATACAGCAATTGCGAGCGCACGATGCTGGCGTCGCGCACCGCATTGACCACCGGGATGGTGTAAAAGCTGATGCTCAGGGCCGGGCGCGCGTCCCCGGCAATGTCGGTGACACTCAGGGTGAGGTCATAGCCCGAGAAACGCATGACCTGGTCCGGCTGGTCGAGGCGGAAGCTGCCGTTCTGGTTGAGGTGGAACTGCACCGTCCACTCGTTGGAATTGTCGAGGATGCGCAGCACGTCCTGGCGCCCGTCACCGTTCACGTCCAGCAGGCGGATGTCGCCTCGGGTATCGATGGGCCCGCGCCAGTCCGGCGTGGCCGCGAAGCGGCCGTCGGCGTTCTGCTGGAGGATGTTGATCTGGCCGTACAAGTCCTTGCCGATGTTCATGAACACGATGTCCTGCAGGGCATCGTCGTTCATGCGGGCTGCCACCGCGGCGGGCTGCCAGTGCTCGGCCTCCAGCAGCGTCGTGGTGTTGCTGTCCTGCCAGGACGACAGCAGACCCTCGAAGGCGCTCGCCCCCACGGCGCGCACATTGAGCACGATACCCTCGCGTTCATTGATCGCGAGCTGGGTGTCGAGCCGCGCGCCGCCCAGAGGCACCTCGCCCGGGTCCAGTTCCTGATTGATCGTGCTGAAGCGGTGCGTGAGGGTGAACTGCTCGTCCGGCCCGCCGCTGAACACGGCGTAGTCGTCACGGCCTGGCAGCAGCAGGTCGGCATGGCCGTCGCCGTTCATGTCGGGCAGACGCGGGAAGTAGAGCACGCGACGACGGTCGGGCACCGAGGCCGCCAGAGGCCAGTCGAACAGCGGGCGCAGATTGTCGGTATAACTGGCAATGGCGGAGGAGAGACTGAACACGCCGGTGCCGGCGAACAGCAGCAGCTCGCGGCCGGGTTCCGGCCGCAGGTCCGCGATGGCGAAGGCGATGATCTCGGGTTTGATCTCCACGCGGCGCGAGGGCTCGGCCGGGAAGTGACCGCCGGCGTCCTGCAGGTAGATCAGCAGCTCGCGTCCCGCATCCGCACTCCAGTAAGGCACGATCAGGTCCAGACGGGCGTCACCGTCCATGTCCTCGCGCAGGACGTCATCCGGCCACTCGCCCAGGGCAATCTCCGAGGCCACGTGGTTGAGCTGGGCCTGGGCGAAGCCGCTGCCCAGCAGCAGAGCCGCCAGCAGCGCAGCTTGGGGGCGACGGGAGGTGCTCATGGGCTCTCCTCGACCAGTTCGCCATAGCCGGTGGCGAAGCGGAACAGGCTGAGCAGACTGTATTCCTTCTCGCCTTCCTCGTGACGGTAGCGAAAGAGCGAGAACAGCCACAGATCACCGACGGCCAGCTCGGTGCGTGCCGGACTCAGGCTGGACTCGTATTGCAGGAGGGGGCCCAGTGACAGCCGCGAGAGTCGGCGCCCCGGACTCCACAGGCGCACCTCCCGGCCGAAATTTTCCAGCGCCAGCGGGGTGTCCCGTGCCACACTCAGGCGGACCTTGTCCCCCAGGGCATATTCGGTATTCAGGCGCGTGATCAGGTCCTGCGCGGAGGTCACGGGGATGTCATCCAGCGCCAGAATGGTATCGCCCACCTCCAGACCGGCGGCGGGCAGCGGGCTGTTCGCGAACAGTTCGACGATGCGCGCGCCGGAGCGCGGTGCCCCGCCGGCGGTGTCATAGATTTCGGTCACATAGCCGGCTCGTGTGGCCACCGGGTCGGCGCGGTAGAGTTCCACCAGTTCGGCGCGTCCATCCGTCTGCGCTCGTGCGTTCAGGGTGGTCTGGAACACCGTGGTGGCACGGCGCACTTCCAGCACGAAGGCGCCGGCGGCATCGCTCTGCTGTGCCAGCGCTTCCACCAGATCGGGATGGT
>JACCDW011470875.1_pt1 | contig 14067 bp, 8 predicted proteins | sample 7449781 | NCBI WGS metagenome assembly JACCDW01 (sample SAMN15323449, study PRJNA562643) | freshwater metagenome | isolation source: river surface water | place: USA:Blue River Watershed | collected 2017-08-18 | reverse complement strand
CCACTCATTGCACATATCGCTAGATCTATCTCTGATGATGACGGAGTTACCTGGCGTCATGATGTAATTACCGAACAATTAAAAGATGCCAAAACTCCAGGAATTTTTGCAACATCTGGAATGGGCGGACGAATAGAACATGGTGAGTTTGCAGGTAGATTGCTACAAACCTTTGTTTTACGCAGAGATTCAGAGCTTTTATCGGCGATCGGATTTAGCGATGATCATGGTGAAAATTGGCGTTTAGGGGCCCTAATTCCTGGCGGAAATGAAACCGCGATCGCTGGCTTACCCGATGGGTCCGTTCTTGTTCATTCACGGGCAACACCGCATCGAATAGTAGGTAGATCGCTAGATGGCGGAGAGACTTTGGCCTCACTAAAGCTTGATCTAGCGTTGCTAGATCCAAGTGACAATGGGTCTCTATGCGTTCTTAAGAACGGTGATGTAATTAGTACTCATAACCACGATTCAGATTTACGCAGAAATACAGTTATCAAGAGATCGACGGATGGTGGAAATACTTGGTCCTCAGCTATCTGCGTCGAAGCCGGCAGCTCTGCATACTCGACAGCGTGTGAACTCTCAGATGGTTCGATTGGTGTGCTTTACGAACGAAATGCCTATCAAGAGATCGTCTTTGCAAAGTTTTCTACCGAAGAATTTCAACCGATTGAAAGAGTCATAGACGCAAACTCCACCGAAATAGAGATTGAATTTACTGTGGTGCCTAGATATATAAGGCCGGGTAGAAATCCAGAAATCGAAGCCATGCTTTCCAGCGCTCCAATAGTTCCGGATGTAGATATGAATGTTTTTAACGTTACCGAAAGAAAAGAGGTTGGACCAGCGGGTGGAACAACAAGTGGGGATCCTTTATATACCGTTGATGAACTTGAAAGGATTTTAGGTCCAATCACCCCCGGCTTACACGTTGATGATGAAGTCAGATTTAGCGCCAGGATTTCAAATCAATTATCTTGTCCAATCGTAAATTTAAAAGTAGTAGATAGATTTAGCGAGAAAATCTGTGAATATGAGTCCATTTCTGCAGGAAGCAAGGAATGCGTTTTAGATATTCGGCAGAAGGTCACAAATGATGATGTAACAGCTGAGTCTGCGCGCTTTCATTTTGAATTAACTGGTGCAATCCGCAATTCAAAAGGGGCCGAAATCTCAATATTTACAAAGATTGCTACTTTAGAGATGCTAGTCAAATAGCAGGTTCTGATCTTTTAGTACTTAGACTTTTAACGATAAATCTCTCGACGATGACCAATATCGATAATTAATATAACAAGTACACTCTTTTGGATCTCATAAATAATTCGATAGTCACCCACGCGAATTCGATAGCCGTTTCGTCCGGCTAATTTTTTAGCTTTAGGCGGCATCGGATTATCAGCCAATAAAGTTAGCGCGATGTCGATTCGTTTTCGATCTGAAATTTGTAGCGTTTTAAGAAATTTACGAGGCGTCTTTTCAATTCGAACAGTGAATGTGCTCAAACCAAACCTAAATCTTTACGCGCATCCTGCCAAAGAACTGAATCTTCTTTGCGAGCTTTTGCTGCATCGTATGCAGCAATATCTTCAAGTTCTTCCATTGCCTCAATCATCTCTTCATAAAGCGAAGGAGAGATCATCACTGCCGCCTCTTCGCCATGGCGGGTGATCAAAATGGGTTCTTTGGCGGACTTATTCACCAGCGTAGGCAGATCGCGGCGAGCATCACTTAAGGCAAATGACTTCATCTGATTATTGTACAGAAATCTAAATATAATGTACATAAGTTGTTCTCGCTCCACGCATAAAAATTGGAATTCACTTTGGTTTCAATCGCCCCTTCTTATTAGACTGTCGGCATGCCTCAATACAAAGTAGCAATCGTCGGCGCGGGTCCAGCCGGTTACTTTGCTGCGCAGGCGCTCCAGAATCTCCAAAGTGACGAACTCAAGTTCTCAATCGACATGATTGAGCGTCTTCCAACCCCTTGGGGCCTGGTTCGTAGCGGTGTGGCACCTGATCACCCAAAGATTAAGACGGTGGCCAAAGTATTCGAAAAAATCGCGAATTCCGAAGGTTTTAACCTTTACGGAAACGTGGAATTAGGCAGCGATGTAACTATTGATGTGCTGAAAGCAAAGTATGACGCCGTCGTTATAGCAACAGGTTCTGCAATCGGCAAAAGACTTGGCATTCCAGGCGAAGATCTACCCGGTTCTATCTCAGCTGCCGAATTTGTGCCTTGGTATAACGGACACCCTGATTTTTCTAACCACGAACCGAATTTAGATTGCGATACCGCAGTTGTAATTGGTGCCGGAAATGTTGCAATGGATGTAGCGCGCATGCTTGCACTCGAACCAAGTGAATTAGATGCAACCGATACCGCAATGCACGCAATCGAAGCGCTTCGTAATTCGAAAATTCGCAAAGTTGTAATTAGTGCCCGCCGTGGCCCTGAGCATGCGGCATTTACATCACCTGAACTTCGCGATCTGCCAAAACTTGAACATACAAATGTCATCATGAATCAAGCCGATATTGCATCTGCCCTAGATCGCGCAGGTGCTGAACCTGAGAAAGAAGTTCGCAGTAATCTCGAAGCTATGCGAATTATTTCAGAACTTCTCGCGAGTAATCATGCCCGAACTATGGAATTCCAATTCCTCTGCACCCCAAAAGAATTCCGCGGAAATGGAAAAGTTGAAGAAGTTGTATTTACTACTAGCGAAGGTGGCGAAAAAGTCATTAAGTGCGGCCTAGTCATTACCGCAATTGGTTACGAAGCAGCCGCTCTCGATGGTGTTCCATCTGAAAAAGGTAAAGTATTAAATGAAGATGGTCGCGTTGGCGAAAACCTTTATGTAGTTGGTTGGGCAAAGCGCGGACCTTCAGGAGTAATTGGCACTAATAAATCAGATGCCGCAGATGTCATGAATCTATTAGTTGCAGATCTAAAAGATCCCAAGCCAACAACTGAACTTTCATCGCTAATCACGACAGCTAAAGTGATTTCACAGAGCCACTGGGAATCAATCAACGCTGCAGAAATTGCAGCAGGTGAACCACATGGAAAACCTCGAATAAAGGCGGTTTTGCGCGAAGAATTACTGCGTTTGGGAGGCCTGTAAAAAGCAGGTATCATTACGACTTCGCTAAGCGCCCGTAGCTCAACGGATAGAGCATCTGACTACGGATCAGAAGGTTAGGGGTTCGAATCCCTTCGGGCGCACACAGTTTCTAGTTAATATTTAAAGATTTAAAAAATAACCTGAAAGTTCTAATCAGTGAAACTTTGCCATTGACTCATTCTGGTTCACGCGTAACGCTAGGCACATGAAGATTACCCGCCACTATCTTGATGTAAATGGTCGCCGAGTTCATTATCGAAAGTGCGGAAGTGGCCCAACTCTGATCATGGTGCATCAGAGCCCAAGGTCATCGGCTGAATATGAGAAGTTAATGCTTAAGTGGGGAACCTCTTTCACTTGTATTGCACCTGATTCACCGGGATATGGGCAATCTGATCCGCTGGTAATTAAATCTCCGAAAATAAATGATTTTGGTGATGGCTTAATTGAATTCTTAGATGTACTTGGCGTTAACGAAGTTGGTGTTTACGGATTCCATTCTGGCGGCGCTATTGCTATGAATGCACATGTTCGTAATCCAGGCCGCTTTACTGCACTAGCTTGCGGTGGTTATCCAATTTGGACTTCTGCGGAAATGGCGCTTTATGCCAGCGGATATTTGCCATCATTTAAACCAACTGGTTATGGCGAACATTTAACTTGGGTTTGGTCACGAATTCTGGAACAGAGTTGGTTCTTCCCCTGGTTTAAGACCGATGAATCAACACGCATGCGGAATGCACATGATGATGTCGCTCGAGTGAATGCTCAAGTTCTAGAGCTACTAGATGCTGGCGATAATTATCAGCATGGCTATCGCGCAGTTCTTTCAGCGCCAAGTGATATTCCGGCAGCTAATTCAAAACAGAATCCAGTTTTAATTGCTACATATCAAGGTGATCCGCTACTTATACATATTGATCGCTTGCCTGAATTGCCAGCTGGTTGGAGTACTGGAAGTGCCGAAAACCCGGCAGCTCTGGAAGACCTATTTGGTGATTTCTTAAAGAAATACCCTGGCCCAACCTATGAAACCTTCAGCGCAGATTCCGATCGCGGATTTGTTTCGGTTGAAACTAAACATTTCAATGGCGTTATTCAATGGAGTGGTGATTTAGCTGCCACAAAGTTAGTTCTACATAATGTTGGCGAATCCAGCGAGCTAATTACTGCTAACAACTCTTTAATTATTGACCTTCCGGGACATGGTTTATCTGGTGATATCGACAATGAGGCAACCTTGGCTGATTGGGCTGAAGTTATCGCTTCAGCGATCAAGAATTTAGGCGCCATAAAGATTGAATGCGTAGAAGGAGATCAGCTTTCTGCTCTGCTGGCACTAGCTATAGCTAAGTCAATCGGCGCTAATTGTGTTTGCGCGACCAATGCCCACATCCCGGTCGATGGTGACAAATGGCAAGCAGCCCAGCCTGATTTAACCCCTGATCGCTTTGGTAGCCATTTAAATAAAGCATGGCAAATAGTTCGCGCCAGCCAATTCTTCTGGCCCTGGTTTGAAGCTAAGAACACCAATGCAATTGCATTCGATAAGAATCAAATTGATCCAGAGTATTTAGCGGTAGCGCATCGCGCATTGTTGCGGGCAAGGTCGCGAGAACAATTAACCAAGTTGTTATTAAGCGCAGATAAGAAACCATTAGTTGCAGATGCGCCAAAGATTTCTAATTGGCAAGTTGCTGATTGGGCGGTAAATCGGGAAGATATCTGGAGGCCATAAATGTCACGTCCATGGGTTGACTTTATAAATATTGATGAACAGCCACTACAAAGTTGCAGTAATGACTACGGAACTTTTCATTATCGAGAATTCGCAAGTGGAACTACTCGCAACGAGGGTAAGAATTCTCCGATAATCGCGCCTGGAAAATCAATCATGCTTGAGCTAGATAGTAAAACTCCTATTGCAACGCATACTGCACCAGTAATGGTTAGAGCTTTTGTATTTGAGGGAAACATTAAGTTAGATGGCAATGAAGTTAAAACGCGTACCTATATTGAAATTCCGGCCGGTAGCCAAGTCCCTGCGATCACTGCAGACAGCAAAGCCCGCATCTTTGTAACTTACGATGGCGAGTATGTAATCACTTCTGCGAAAGCCGATAAGAATGAGATCGTAATTAAATATATGCAGGATCTGGTTTGGCGATCACCAATAGTTTCTGATTTTCCAGGCGGAGCTGCCCGCAAGGCTTTCCATGATCATGATGAGTATGGTTCTGGAATTTTGGGCATCTTGCCTGAATGGGAAAGCCCGTTCTATGAGTGGCATACCTTTAGCGAAGAGATCTTGATCGTTGAAGGCAGCATTATTTCCTCTTTCGGAACCATGAGACGTGGTGCATATCTTTCTCATCCAGGGGGCGAAGACACAGTGCATGGCCCGATGTATAGCAAAGAGGGGTGTTTGATGCTGGTATTACGAGAAGGCCCAGTTGGTAACACATTTACACCTGCTGACCCAGCCGAGGTAGCATCGCGCAAGGATTAAATATGAGACGGGGCCACCATGCGCGATTTAGCAGAACTTAGAAAATTACATAGTTCAAAGTGGTTGCGCTACCCCGCTGATGTTCTGCCAATGCATGTTGCGGAAATGGATTTCGAAGTAGATCCGGGTGTTCGCGCGGTGCTGGCCGAGATGATTGCTAAATCAGATCTTGGTTACTTAGGACCAATTCCAGAAGTTCCTGCAGCTTTTGTTGGATTTGCACAACGTCAATGGGGTTGGACTCCAGATGAGAAGCAAATCCGCATGACAACGGATGTCGGCGTCGGCGTAGTTGAAGTTATTCGTGCACTTAGCAAGCTAGGCGATAAAGTAATTGTTAATTCACCGGTCTATCACAGCTTCTATATGTGGCTAGATGAATTAAAGCTAACTACAGTTGACGCACCACTAATTCATGAAGGCGATGATTGGAAATTAGATCTTGCTGCTATCGAAGCAGAATTCGCAGCAGGCGCCCGATTCATCTTGCTATCTAGCCCACATAATCCAGTCGGTCGTATTCATACTCTCGAAGAACTAACTGCAATTGCAGAACTATCAAATAAGTACAACGCATATGTAATTAGCGACGAGATTCATGCACCTCTTACTTATGCTGATCAGAAATTTATCCCGTATCTTTCAATTCCAACAGCTCAACGTCGCGGAATCATGGTTACCTCTTCCAGCAAGGCATTTAATTTCGCTGGCTTGAAGGCGGCAATTATTGTCACCCAGAACGAAGAGATGTTTGAAGAATTAAATGCGATGCCTGAGGCCAACCATTGGCGAGCCTCACTATTAGGCGGTTTTGCCATGGCTAAAGCCTTTGCCGATGGCGATAAGTGGCTTGCTGAAACTATGGCGCAGTTAGATCACAACCGTAAACTGGTCAAAGAATTACTTGCTAAGTACTTACCAGAGGCTAAATATGTCTTGCCGGAGTGCAGTTATCTCGCCTGGATCGATGTTTCTTGCTTAGGCCATGGCGACAACACAGTTGATTACCTAATTGAGCACAAGAAGATTGCCTTTAACCCAGGTACCGAATTCGGCGATCAATACGGTGCATATATCCGTTTGAACTTTGCTACTTCACCCGAGATTATCGAAGAAGGCATCAAGCGCTTAGCTTCGTAATTCGAGTTAAGCCTTTTTACTTGAGTAAATCTCGTACTGCCAAGGATTTAGCGTCAAAGTTAAAGTTGTTTTTAATTTGGCTAGCTTGCCATTAGTAAATAGGTAATACGAGGCGTTTAATTTCTTCAAATCTAAAGTGACCTTCTGCGTTGAACTGGATGCATTTATAACCGTTAGAACCTTATTACTACCTGAACTGCGCGAATATGCAATTACCGAATTGTTATTTCCGGTAATTGGCACCAATTGGGCGGTTGAGTTATTCCAGAGAGCGACATTTTTACTCTTAAGCGAAGTTAACTTGGTATAGAAAGCAGTTGTTGCATTTGGTACATCAATATCTGCTATCAAATCTTTCTCAAAGAAAGCCAATCGTTTAGTATTTCCAACTTCTTGGCCAGAATAAATCAATGGAATTCCTGGATAGGTAAAGGTAAGAGCTGCCATTGCAGGGACTGCTTCTCCGAGACGATCGAATTCGGTGCCGCTCCAACTATTTTCATCATGGTTGGTTATGAAATTCATCGGAAAAGCTCTAGTTGGATAAGTGAAAGTTTGATTCGTCGCCATCGCCTCAAAGTTGGTTCGATCTTTATTGCCTGCCGCAATCGCGTTTATTAAATCTTTAAGTTCCCAGTTATAGTTTGTGATAAAAGCATCATCTAACAAGCTCTGCACACTTTGATCTTCTGCGAGCATAAATAGCGGCTTTATCGCTTGTAGTTGGGTATTAGCCTGCTTCCAGAAATCAGTTGGTACGCCTGCGGCCACATCTGCGCGGAACCCATCAATATCAAAGCTCTTTACCCAATAAGCCATCGCATCAATCATCGCGCGTCGCATATCTTGATTCTTGTAGTTCAACCAAGCCACATCGGTCCAGTCATTATTAGGCGGCACGATATTTCCATCAGCATCTGTGTGATACCAAGATTTATTGGCAGTCCATGGATTATCCCAACCAGAATGATTTGGCACCCAGTCCAAGATCACCTTTAAATCAAGTGAATGTGCCTTCTTTACCAGGGCTAGGAAATCAGCATCTGTTCCGTAGTCTGGATTAACTGCCTTGTAATCAGCAACCGAATATGGCGAACCCAAATTGCCTTTGCGATTTAACTTTGAGATTGGGTGTATTGGCATCAACCACAAAATCTTCACACCTAACTTCTTAAGTCGAGGCAAATGGCTTTCAAAGGCTTTAAAGGTTCCAGCTGATGTGTACTGACGAATATTTACTTCATAGATAGTTGCGCTATTAGCCCATGTCGGCAGGATCGAGTTGCTGTTATACGCCAATGCCGGTTGAGTACCAAGATTGGCAAAGGCGAAGAGAGCAGTGAAAAGAAGTCCGAACCGTTTAGCGCGCATACCGAATTCTATTGGCTTTAGATAGGATTTATCTATGATCACAATTCCTGAGACAGATTTAGTTGTCCATCCACTTTGCTTAGGCACCAATGTCTTTGGCTGGAGCGCGGATGAAACCGAATCACATCAAGTACTCGATGCATATGCGTCGCACGGTGGAAATTTCCTCGATACCGCAGATGTTTATTCGCAATGGAAGCCCGGAAATAAAGGTGGCGAATCTGAAACCATAATTGGCAAGTGGTTAAGCAAGCGCGATCGCAGCAAAATTGTGGTCGCTACTAAAGTTTCGATGCTAGATACCCGTCCTGGGTTATCGGCGAAGAATATTTTGGCTGCTTGCGATGATTCCTTGCGTCGCTTACAGACGGATTACATTGATATTTACTACTCCCATCGTGATGAAACCGAGACTCCAATGGAAGAGACTCTAGGTGCTTACGCTGAACTAATTACCGCGGGAAAGGTACGTTATATAGCGGCTTCACAGCATTCGGGAGCCCGCTTGCAGCAAGCGTTAGATATATCTGCTGCTAATGGTCTGCCTGCATATATAGGCTTACAAGATCAGTACAACTTGATTTATCGCGAGCCATTTGAATCTGAACAACAACCAGTTCTTGCAAATAACAATCTAAGCGCTTTGCCGTTCTATGGATTAGCGCGCGGGTTCTTAACCGGAAAATATCAACCAGGTATAAAGGTTGAATCTGTTCGCGCTGAAGGTGTTGCTGAGTTTTACAGCGATAAGAATTGGGTGATCTTGGCCAAGGTACGTGAAATCGCGGCCGATCGTGGTGTCCCAGTAGCGAGCATTGCGCTAGCTTGGTTGCGTACAAACCCGCAGGTCAGCACTCCCATTGCAAGCGCGCGAACAGTGGAACAGCTTGAAGAGATTATTCAGATTGTTGAGCTTAACGTTGACGAGCTAGCGAGCCTGAATTCCATTTCTGCTTAACTCCTAATAGAGTTTGGCAACGTGAAATTTATAAATCAGCCAAATCACGACCTCACCTATGACGATGTATTCATGGTGCCAAGCGCTTCCGAAATCTCAAGTCGAATGGAAGTTGATCTAACTTCTAACGACGGGTCCGGAACCACAATTCCAATTGTTGTTGCAAATATGACTGCTGTATCTGGTCGACGTATGGCTGAAACAATCGCTCGACGCGGTGGAATTGCTGTTATTCCACAAGATATCCCACTTGAGATTGTTAAAGATGTAATTTCTTGGGTTAAATCTCGTCACACTTTCTTTGATACCCCAATCACGCTAAGTCCTAATGAAACTGTGGCAGATGCTGTTTCGTTATTACACAAGCGCGCACACAATGCAATCGTAATTGTTGAAGATAATAAGCCAGTTGGCATCGTTACTGAAGAAGATTTTGCCGGCGTAGATCGCTTTACCCAACTGCATTCAGTGATGAGCAAGGATCTAATGACCCTGCCAGATACTGCCGATGCGCATGCTGCCTTTGATTTCTTGCACCACCATCGCCGCAAGCTAGCGCCAGTGGTCTCGGCAACTGGTGAACTGGTTGGAATTCTGACTCGCATCAGCGCACTACGTGCAACACTTTATGCGCCAGCACTTGATGCAAAAAATAATTTGCGAATTGCAGCAGCTGTTGGCGTTAACGGCGATGTTGCAGCAAAAGCGAAGTACTTAATTGATGCAGGTGTTGATGTCTTAGTAGTTGATACTGCTCATGGTCATCAACGAAAAATGATTGAAGCCCTAAAAGTAATTAAGGCGTTAAATTCAAATGTTCCTATTGTGGCTGGCAATGTTGTAACAGCCGATGGAGTTCGTGATTTAGTTGCCGCAGGTGCTGACATCATTAAAGTTGGCGTTGGCCCCGGAGCAATGTGTACAACGCGTATGCAAACAGGCGTTGGCCGTCCGCAATTTTCTGCAGTTTTGGAATGCGCAGCAGAGGCAAAGAAACTGGGTAAATCTGTTTGGGCAGATGGCGGAGTTCGTCACCCTCGCGATGTCGCTCTCGCACTCGCTGCTGGTGCATCAAATGTCATGATTGGTTCTTGGTTTGCCGGAACTTATGAATCTCCTGGTGATTTACAAACAGATGCCAACGGCAAACTTTTTAAAGAGTCTTTCGGAATGGCATCAGCTCGTGCAGTTGCAGCACGTACTTCGCAAGAAGATGCTTTTGATCGTGCACGCAAAGCGCTCTTTGAAGAAGGAATTTCAACTTCGCGAATGTATTTAAATCCAAATCGTCCCGGCGTTGAAGATTTACTGGATGAAATCATTGCGGGGCTTCGTTCATCTTGCACCTACGCCGGTGCAAAATCTTTGGCAGAGTTCGCAGATCGGGCAACTGTCGGAATCCAATCAACGGCCGGCTTTGCTGAAGGCCGTCCACTTCACTCTTCTTGGAGTTAATCCTCACCCGCAAAGGGTGAATTAACGGGGTGATCTAAAGCTATTTTTACTCTTTCGGTCACCCTGAATATTGGACGGTACTTACGCTTATCACCTTGGGGCTTTCCCATTTTTCAGGTGCAATAAATGAGGTATTGAGTGCTTAAGTGGCGCCTATTTAACTTTGTGGAATTTACGCAACTTTCGCGAACCGCGATCAAACAGCGTATTTCGAAGTCTCTGGTCTACATATTTTTAATATCTTCATTGGTAAGCATTTCAGCGATAATCTCCCCGCCAAAATCAGAAGCGGTTACTTTGGGTACAAAGTATGAACTAGCGTTCTTATCTTTCGGCGGCGGAAATGACAATGGATCAAGTGATTGTGTCTCAGGTAGTGTTGTAGTTGGAGTTACATTCAATCAAAATCCCATGGTCTGGGGATTTAAGTGCGCTGCATTAAATGCCGATTTAACAATCTCATCAATTGCCTCGTTGCGAACTAGCTTTCCGAGTTACGTTTTCTGTCCAGATGGTATGGCTGCTTCTGGTTTGGGATTGATTAATTCGGGCGGATATCACCTAGGTTTGCAGTGTCGAACTCCACCAGGAATGAATGACACAATTGTTGAAACAGAATTTATCGCAACTCAAGCGGCAACAGTCCGAATCAACAGAACAACAGCAGCTTTAGCTTATTCACTTGGGCCAAGAACTTGTAACACCGGAGATTTGTTAATTGGTTTTCACACCTATTCAAATCTATGGTTCGATCAATTAGCTGGTAGGTGCGCACCTTTTCAGAAATATGCAATTTCATACAATGTAAATAGTGGTTCAGGTGTTGCGCCTGCAACACAAACTCAAACCTCTCCAAATGAAACACTCACAATTTCTTCATATTCGGGCACCAGAACTGGTTACACAAACGCGGGTTGGAATACCGCCGCTAATGGAACTGGAACAACGTATGCGGTAGGCAATTTGGTTACAAATTTAGCTGCAAATTTGCCGTTGTATGCACAATGGAATTCAACTATTACGTACAACGCAAATAGCGCTTCTTCGGGCTCGGTTCCAAGCCCAACAATTGCTAAATCTTCAGCAGCGGTAACCACTTTGGCAACTAATTCTGGAACTCTAGCCAGAACTGGTTACACCTTTGCAGGATGGAACACGCTGGCAAGTGGTGTCGGAACAAATTACAGCGCGGGTTTAACTACCTTTGCATCACCAGGTGATATCACTTTGTATGCGCAGTGGAATTCAACTATTACATACAATGGCAATGGCAATACAAGTGGCACGGTACCTGCAACAACAACTGCTAAAGGCGATGCAGCGAATACGACATTAGCTACTAACTCTGGAACCCTGGCTCGAACTGGTTTTGTATTTGATGGTTGGAACACGGCAGCGAATGGTTCTGGCACTAGCTATGCCGCAGGCGCAACGAATTACGCATCAACTGGTTCAACAACACTTTATGCCCAATGGAAAGCGGCAATAACTTTTAATGGTAATACTAATGATGGCGGAACAGCTCCTGCCATTGTTAATGCGATCACTTCAACGATCACTCTTCCAAATAACTCTGGAACATTAACAAAATTAGGATATGCATTTGCGGGTTGGAACACCGCTGCAAATGGTTCTGGAACAAGTTACGCAGCTGGCGCCACCTATACAGTTGCAGGCGCTACTACTTTATACGCCGAGTGGACACCAAGTAATACTGGATTAACACCAAGTTTTAATACCAACACAAATGACGTGATCGGCGTAGCAGTTGGCGGTAACGTGGTGATTAATACCGCATATACAAATAGCGCTAACGATTTAGTACTTTCGCAATATCCAGATTTGATTCAGATCATTGCCAGTGTTCCGGTTGGAACGGTAGCAATTACAACCACGACTGGACTTACACTTCCGGTTGGTTATCAGGCAGCACTAAATACGGCGGCAACAGAGATCTCTTTTATTGGAACCGCAAGTCAAGTAAATGCCGCACTAGCAACTTTGAAATACACCGCACCTGCAACAACCGGCGTGAATACCACAATCTCGATCTATGCAGCATATGCGGGAATAAATGGCAATTACCGTTATAACCCAGCGACTGATACCAGTTATTCTCGCAATGCAACTACTGTGCTTTGGGCTGATGCATATAACCCGACAACTGCCGATAGTAATTGCGGCGTTAAATTCAATGATCTCTGTGGTTATCTGGCGGTGCCACTAGATGTTGCCGAAACACAGTTTATTGGAAGCAAACTTGGAACCGGCTGGATTGGAATTACAGATTTAACTGCGCAAGGCGCTTTCAAATATGTCGCAAATGCACCAAATGGGGGAAGCAATGCAACATTTACCTACTTTGCCAGCGGTGAAGGAACTATCGCAGCTGAGTTTTATATCTCGCTCTATTACGCAAATGGATATTGGGTTGACTTAAGCACTCAGTTACAACCAATTCTTTATGAATTTGGTGGCAAAAGCGAGACACCAATCTTTGCAACCTTAGTTAGAACAATTCAGATCGGCAGTATTGCAACCCCAGGTACGCCAGCCTTGGCGGCCGGATCTGATACAGGCTCATCAGCTACCGACAAAATTACAAATGACAATACGCCAGATGTAACTATTGGTGGCATCACGGTTGGTGCAACAGTTACATTAACAGCTACTAAAACTGGTGGCGGTAGCGTTACTTGCACTTTCGTAGCAATTGCAACAACTCAAACCTGTACCTTCCCAACTCTCTCTGATGGCACTTGGTCAATTGCGGCAACTCAAAGTTATGGCGGAACCACTTCTGTTGCAGGTACTGCACTGGCAAATGTAGTGATTGACACGGTTGGTCCTACAGTCGCTTTAACTTCAACGGTGGCAAGTGGATCAGTTACAAATTTGACCACTGCATTTACTGTCACTGCGACTTTTAGCGAATCGGTAACTGGTTTAGTACTTGCCGAAATCGTGCGCTCCGATTCCTCAACCGCGTGGACCAAAGGCGCATCACTTGGTGGCACTGGTGCGGTCTATACCGTCACATTTACCAACGGTACCGGAACCCCGAATTTAGCTGGTTTGCTCTCTGTTTCTGTCGATGCAGGTGTCGCAGTTGATACCGCTGGCAATAGCAATTCTGCTGCGCCAGCGCCATACACCTTGGCCTTTGGCGCGAAAATTACTTTTAACTTAAATACCGGAACCGGAACTATTCCTGCCGCTCTCACCCAAACAGCAAGTGGTGCTGCAATTACCTTGCCGGATTCAACTGGTTTTACGAAGAATGGTTATAGCTTGGCAGGTTGGGCTTTGACTGCAGGTGGTACCGAAGTTTCTGAACCATTTATTCCAACTGCAAACAATCAAGTTATGTATGCGGTTTGGAAATTGCAAGTGAGATATTTCTCAAACCGTGCGACTTCGGGAACTGCACCTGCAACTGTATCCAGTGCCACAAGTCCGTTAACGGGCACAGCCGCCGCCAATAGCGGATCGCTAGCT
>JACCDW011451799.1_pt1 | contig 14068 bp, 9 predicted proteins | sample 7449781 | NCBI WGS metagenome assembly JACCDW01 (sample SAMN15323449, study PRJNA562643) | freshwater metagenome | isolation source: river surface water | place: USA:Blue River Watershed | collected 2017-08-18 | reverse complement strand
GCATGTGTAAAGCATTCCGCCAGCGTTCAATCTGAGCCAGGATCAAACTCTATAGTTCGATCTTGAATTACTCATAAAAACGGAATTGAAGTGAACTTCACTTCTATTCTCATGAGTGTTTTAAAAGTCTTTCGACTTTGGTTACTAGAACCTTGGCAATCGCCTTAAAACACCCACGCTTATCGGCTGTAGATTTTTAATGAACCGTTGGGCTTTGCGGTCGATGCCGCTGCGCCTGAATTCTGCGCCACACACTGTGTTTTGCAGAGCCTTGAATTATGACATGTTTTTGAAAGACCTGTCAAACCCTAGGGTTTTTACCGATGTTGCGTTTCAGACCGTTTGGTTTGAATCGCTGTTTTCAGCAGAGCCTCAGATTATGACACAGATTTTTTCGATCTGTCAAATATTTCTGAGTTTTTTTCGCTGTCTATCGGTTCTGTTCGATTGACTGAACTTTAAAAGCGAAGCCTTGTATTCTAACCACAATTTTCTTGGGTGTCGAGCGTTCATCAAAAATATTTGTTCCAGGCCCCGGTGGACATAATGCAGCCATGAGTTGGATCACCCTGCAACAGGCCCATTTGGCCTATGGACACCTGCCCTTGTTGGATCGGGTGGATTTTTCGCTTGCCGAGCAAGAGCGGGTCGGCCTGATTGGCCGTAACGGCGCAGGCAAATCGTCGCTGTTGCGCATACTGGCGGGGCTGGAGTCGCCAGACGACGGACAGGTCCAGATCGCCCAAGGTCTGCGGCGCGCTCATGTGCAGCAAGAGGCGCGCTTTGATGCGAGCACCCGGGTGTTTGACGCCGTCTCTGAAGGGTTGGCGGACGTGCGTGCCTGGTTGACGCAGTACGAACGCGGCGAAGGGGACATGGATGCCCTGCAAAACCTGATCGAGGTGCACGATGGCTGGAACTGGGAGCAGCGGGTTCACGAGACGTTGCAGCGCTTGCACCTGGAGGGCGAGGCGCTCATGGGAACCCTCTCTGGCGGGACGTCCAAACGGGTGGCGTTGGCGCGGGCCCTGGTTCAATCCCCTCAGGTGCTGCTGCTGGACGAACCGACCAACCACCTCGACCTGGACAGCATCGCCTGGCTCGAAGACCTGCTGCTGGAATTCAGAGGCAGCTTGGTCGTGATCACGCACGACCGCGCCTTTCTGGATCGGGTGGCGACGCGCATCATCGAGCTCGATCGCGGACACCTGTCGTCCTATCCGGGCAATTACAGCCGCTACCGAGCGCTCAAAGACGAGCAACTGGCGCAAGAGGCGGTGATACAAGCCAAGGCGGACAAGCTGCTTGCGGGCGAAGAGGTGTGGGTGCGCAAAGGGGTGGAAGCCCGCCGCACCCGCAGCCAAAGCCGGGTGCGTCGACTCGAAGCCTTGCGTGCGCAGCGACAAGCCAGGCGCGACCAGGTGGGTCAGGTGCGCATGGAGGTGGCCAGTGGAACGCCCAGCGGCAAACTGGTGGCGGAACTCACCGGGGTGGACAAGTCTTTCGAGCGCGGTGATGGAAGTCACCATTGGGTCGCCCGCGACCTGACCTTGACCGTTTTGCGGGGCGACAAGGTCGGCCTGATCGGCCCCAACGGCGCTGGCAAAACCACCCTGCTCAAGATGTTGCTGGGCGAACTGCCCCCCGACACCGGACGGGTGCGCCAGGGCAGCAACCTCCAAGTGGCGTATTTCGACCAGCAGCGCGAACAACTGGATCTGGATGCGACGCTGGAGGATTTCATCAGCCCGGGCAGCGAGTGGATCGAGATCGGAAGCCGTCGCCAGCACGTCAAAAGCTACTTGGGCGATTTTCTGTTTTCACCGGCCAGGGCCCACTCACCGGTGCGCTCCCTCTCTGGGGGCGAGCGCAATCGCTTGCTGTTGGCGCGCTTGTTCGCCCGACCGGCCAATGTGCTGGTGCTCGACGAGCCCACCAATGACCTGGACATCGACACGCTCGAGTTGCTCGAGCAACTGGTGCAAGACTATGCGGGAACGGTGTTCATCGTCAGTCACGATCGCGCGTTTTTGGATGCGGTGGTCACCAGCACCTTGGTCTACGAGGGCGATGGGCGCTGGCGTGAGTATGAGGGGGGCGTCGAAGACTGGTTGACCCAGTCACAGCGTGCCGCCTTGTGGGCGCAGGCGAGCTCTGGCACCCGACCAGCCACGGACGCGCCCATCAGCGGCGCGGCTTCTCCCCTAGCGGTGGCACCGCAAAAGGAAACGACAACCCCAAGCCCGACCAAAGCCGAAGCTCCCCACCGAGGCGGCAAGAAGCTCAGCTACAAAGAACAGCGCGAGTTGGAGGGCTTGCCCGCCAAGATGGACGCGTTGGAACAAGAGCAAGCGGCCCTGCGGTTGTCGCTGACGGACCCCGACATTTACGTGCGGGACCCGCTGGGCGCGGCCCGCATGCATGAGCGGGATGCGGCCATCGAAGAAGAGTTGATGCAGTGCCTGGAGCGCTGGGAGGCGTTGAGCTCATGAGCAGCGTGCACCTGGTGCGACACGGTCAGGCGTCGTTTGGCGCGGACGACTACGACCGATTGAGCGAGTTGGGGTGGAAACAGAGCCGGCGCCTGGGCACCTACTGGCGCGAAAGGGGGCAGACCTTTGACCACGTCATCGTGGGCGCGCTGCGCCGCCACGACGAAACCTGGCGCGGCATCGCTGAGGGACTGGGTCTTTCTGCGCACGCCCTGCCCATCACGCGCACGGCCCACCTGAATGAGTACGACAGCGCCGCAGTGATCGCCACGGTGCACGCTGAACCCTTGCCCAAACCCGACACGCCCGAGCTGTACCGACACCATTTCAAGCTGCTGCGCCAAGGGCTGCAACGCTGGATGGACGGTCAAACACAACCGGTGGGCATGCCCTCTTATGCCGAATTCAGGGCTGGCATCGCGCAGGTGTTGGCGGACATTTGCGCGCAGCGCCCTGGCAAGGTGCTGGTGGTCTCCAGCGGGGGCCCCATCGCCACGACAGTCGGCCACGTGCTGGGCACGCCCGCACAAACCACGATCGAGCTCAATTTCCACATCCGCAACAGCGCGGTCAGCGAGTTGGTTTACAACCCCAAGGGCCATCGCCTGATCAGCTACAACACGCTCTATCACCTCGATGGCGTCGAACACCGAGACTGGGTGACGTTCACTTGATGGCCTGCAAGACGTCGGTCACGCTGATCAGTTCCGAGAGCACCACCGGCGCCTGATTGGGACGATAGATGGCATACACCGGGATGCCGGTTCGGTCCAAGTCGGCCAGCGCGCGCGTGATGGCTGGGTCATGGCGGGTCCAATCGGCGCGCAAAGCCAGCACGTTGCGGGCTTTGAACGCGTCCAGCACCTCCGCACGTTCCAGGGTGGTGCGCTTGTTGACCTGGCAGGTGATGCACCAGGCCGCCGTGAAATCGACAAACACCACGCGGCCTTGGGCTTGCGCCTGGGCCACCACCTCGGGCGACCATGGCAACCACTGGCCCGCCGGGCTGTCGGCGCGGGCGATGGGCTTTGGCGTGTCAGTGGGGGCTTGGTCGTGCGTGAGCTGTTGCCCCAAGACCCACAACAGCCACACCACCGTGGCAGCCATCGGGATCGCCAACAGGCGACGCAAACGGTTCATCCAGGCCCCTGGACGCGGCATGAAACGGGCCAGCGCCGGAAAATGGCAAGCCAGCAGATAGGGGCTGGCCAGACCAAGCCCCAGCGTGGCAAAGACCGTCAAGGCTTGGGGCCAAGGCAGGGTCACCGCCAAGCCGAGCGAGGCCCCCATGAAGGGCGCACTGCAGGGGGCTGCCACGACGACGCTGAGCAAGCCCGTTAAAAAAGCATCGATCGCCGGGTGCCGCGATTGCCACTGCCACACCCCCGATGGAAGCCAGCGCTCGATGTGCACGATGTCGGCCAGGTTCAAGGCGATCAGGGCGAACAACAGCGCCAGCCCCCCAACCAGCCAGGGCGACTGCAGCTGGAACCCCCAACCGACCGCTTGACCCGCTGCACGCAAAGCCATGAGCAAACCGCCCAAACCCAGCAAAAACAACAACACCCCGGCGGTGTAGGCCCAGCCCTGCCATCGACGCATGCTGGGGCTGACTTGGCCCGACCCCAAGGCAAACATCTTGATCGCCAACACCGGCAGCACGCAAGGCATGAGGTTGAGCAATAAACCACCGATCAGTGCGCCCAGCAAGGCCCCCCACCACCCCAGATCGGCACCGGGGGTCAGCACCACCTGGGCGGCGCCCTGGCCTGGCACCGGCCATTCCGGCCACGGCCCCTGGACCGCCGTGCGCACACGCCAGGCCCGGGCCTGCGCGCCCTCGCCCACCACCCACCACCAGCTCAAACTGTCCGGGGCCTGGGTCCGCAAATCGCTCAGTGGCAAACGGGCCGTCCAGGTGTCGTCGTCCCAAGTCAGTCGCGCGCGCGGGTGGGTCTCCGCCGGGGCGGCGATGAGTTCGTTTTGCTCTGGAAATAAGGCCAATTTCTGCCCGCGCAAAGCGGCTGGCCAACCAGTGGCCTGAATCACCATCTGACCATTTTCAAATCGGGCCTCGGCCTGACCCGCGAAGTCAAGCGGCTGCTGGTCCAGCGTGGCCGAAATGTCAGGGGAATAGCGGCTTTGCGGTGTCACCCAAGGGATGCCAATTTTGAACTGGCCACTTTGTGGGATGCACTCGGTTCGGCACACCAGCCAGTGCGCGGTCAAACCGATGGTCAGCAAACCATCGGCCCCAGGTCGCGTCGAATCGGGAATGTGCAGGGGCACGGCCAGCGCAACCGTTTCCTCGAAGCCGTAGTTGACCAATTCGCCCAGGCGCAACTTGCGAGGAATGGGCCACAGCGTGTCCTGGGCGGTCACGCCATTGGGCAATTGCCATTCCAGGGCGGTGGGCAATCCCGAATCACCGGGGTTTTTCCAGTAGGTGTGCCAGTCTTTTTGATGTCGCAGAACCAAGCCCACCCACACGGGCGCACCCTGACCCACCCCTTGGGGGGCGTGCCAAACCAGCTCGGCCCTGACCTGGGGGGTGCTGAAAGAAGCCGATGGGGTTTGGGCCCAGGCGGCCTGAAAAAAGGCGCAACACAACAGCCACGCACAGCGCATCCACATGGGTCGATTTTCCCTGAAAAAACCACGTGAGACTGACGCCGATGGTTTGGAGCCCGGTCGCCAGCGTGGCGAATTTAATTGGGGTCTGACCCCAATTTATTATTAAGATAGAAGGATGATGGATTTGCCCTGCCCCTGGGGCGCGTTGCGCAGCGCCGATTTTGAACAACTCGACACCGCTCGAGCGGTGGCGGTGTTGCCGCTGGGCGCGACTGAGCAGCATGGCCCGCATTTGCCGCTCGATGTGGATCGCTTATTGGCCGAAGCCATGGTCGGCGGGGCGGTGAGGCAACTTCAGGCCGGCACGCCGGTGCTGGTCTTGCCCACCGTGGCGGTGGGCCTGAGCACCGAGCATGCAGCGTTTGCGGGTACTTTGACCCTGTCGGCCGAAACCGCGCTGCGCGTGTTGGTCGAGTTGGGGCAGTCGGTGGCGCGGGCCGGGGTTCGCAAGTTGTTGATGTTCAACGCCCATGGTGGTCATGTGGCCCTGATGGATTTGGCGGCGCGCGAGTTGCGCACGCATGGGCTGACGGTCTTTCACACCAGCTACGAGCAGTTGCCCTTGGGTGCCGCATTCGAGGCCTTTGACTCAGTCGAGCGCCGCCATGGGGTGCATGCGGGGGAAGTGGAAACCTCGATGATGCTGGCCCTGGCCCCGCAACAGGTGCACATGGCGTTGGCCCAGGCCTTCGAATCGAGCGCCATCGCTCGGGTGCAGTCGGCCCCCCTGTTGGGTCAGGGCCACAGTCGACTGGGTTGGCATGTGCAGGATTTGCACCCCAGTGGGGCGGTCGGCCACCCTGAGCGGGCCGACGCCCAGAGGGGACAGGCCCTGCTGGACGCCATCGCCACGCAACTGGCCCTTTTGATGTCGCAACTGGTGGCTTTCGCGCCCTTGAAGTGAGCCAGTTGGCCCCCGTCCGCAGTTTTGCGACAATGGCCCGATGTACGCACCGCTGCAAAACGACCACTTCCTCCGAGCCTGCCGGCGTCAGGCCACCCCCTACACCCCCCTTTGGCTGATGCGCCAAGCCGGTCGGTACTTGCCCGAGTACTGTGCGACCCGCGCCAAAGCCGGCAGTTTCATGGGGCTGGCGACCAACGTCGACCATGCCACCGAAGTGACCTTGCAGCCCCTGGACCGCTACCCGCTCGATGCGGCGATTTTGTTCAGCGACATTTTGACCGTGCCCGACGCCATGGGCCTGGGCTTGAGTTTTGCCCAGGGTGAAGGGCCCAAGTTTGCCGAGGTGGTGCGCGACGAGGCCGCCGTGGCCAAGTTGGCGGTGCCTGACATGAACAAGTTGCGATATGTCTTTGACGCCGTGACCTCGATCCGCAAGGCGCTCAATGGGCGCGTGCCACTGATCGGGTTCTCGGGCAGCCCCTGGACCCTGGCCTGCTACATGGTCGAGGGGGGGGGATCCGATGACTATCGCCTGGTCAAGACGCTGATGTACCAGCGCCCGGACCTGATGCACCGCATCCTGACCATCAACGCCGACGCGGTGGCGGCCTATCTCAATGCCCAAATCGACGCCGGCGCTCAGGCGGTGATGGTGTTTGACAGCTGGGGCGGGGTTTTGGCCGACGGCGCCTTTCAAACCTTCAGCATGGCCTACACGGCCCGGGTGTTGAGTCAACTCAAGCGCCAACACGAGGGGCAAGACATCCCCCGCATCGTGTTCACCAAGGGTGGGGGGCTGTGGCTCGACGACATGGCCACCTTGGACTGCGAGGTGCTGGGGCTGGATTGGACGGTCAACCTGGGTTGGGCCCGGCAAAAGGTGGGAGGTGCGGTGGGTGGCACGGGCAAAGCCCTGCAAGGCAACCTCGACCCGAATGTCTTGTTTGCAAAACCCGAGCAGGTGGCCGAGCAAGCCCGTGCCGTGCTCGACAGTTTTGGCAAACCCCACACCGACCCTCAGACCACCGGTCCGACCCATATTTTCAACCTGGGTCACGGCATCAGCCAATTCACCCCACCCGAGCACGTGAGCGCGTTGGTCGAGGCCGTACACAGCCACTCAAAACGGCTGCGCGCATGAAGTGAACACTAGCATGTGGGGGGGCTCGCATGCTTTGTTATGCACAAAGATACCCGGGCAGGTGTCAATGTTTCGCCGTCTTGCATACAAAAAAGATTCAAGCCGTAAATCAGAAATCTTGTTGATTTATATAAAGAAATTTTTTTGCACGATTTTCAGGCAATCCAATGAAAGCCTTGATTTTCAAGGCTTTGCGGCTTTTGACCGGTTCTTGTCAACAAAGTTATCCACAGATTTTTTGAGCAACCTGAAACCCATCCATAAATCAAGGACTTAGTGGGCATTTTTTCAGTTTTGGTTGACGCGCCAGCCCACAGCAACCTGGGCGACGCCTTGGATTACACCAGCGAAACCCCGCTGATCGCGGGGCAACTGGTGCGCGTGCCGCTGGGCCACCGCGAGGTTCTGGGGGTGGTGTGGGACACGCCACCCCACACCGATCTCGACCCCAAGGCCCTGCGCCCGGTGCAGGAGGTGTGTGCCGACTTGCCCGCACTTAACACGGCATGGCGCAAGCTGGTTCAGTTTGCCGCCCATTACTACCAGCGATCGCCGGGAGAAGTGGCCTTACAGGCACTGCCGCCCTCCTTGCGCACGCTGTCGGCCGAACAATTGGCGCGACGGCTCAAAAAGCGAGACGTCCGAAAGCAAACAGGGGCTGGGGTCGCCGCTGAGCCAAGGCCCATCGGTGTTGTGCCGACGCCGACCGCTGAACAAGCCCAGGTCCTGGCGGCGCTGGCTGCTCCGGATCAGGCCGGCACGGCGCTGGTGTTTGGCAGCACCGGCAGCGGAAAAACCGAGGTTTACCTGCAGCGCATGGCCGCTGTGTTGGCGCAGGATCCGCAGGCCCAAGCACTGATCATGGTGCCCGAGATCAACTTGACGCCCCAACTTGAGGCGCGGGTGCGGGCTCGCTTTGAGCCACTCTACGGACCCGGTTGCGTGGTCAGCATGCACAGCGCCATGACCCCGGCGCAACGGCTGGGCGCTTGGTTGGCGGCGCATCTGGGGCAAGCGCGCATCGTGTTGGGGACTCGGCTGGCGGTATTCGCCTCCCTGCCGGGGCTGCGTCTGATCGTGGTCGACGAGGAGCACGATCCCAGTTACAAGCAGCAAGAAGGCGCCCGTTACTCGGCGCGCGACCTGGCCGTGTACCGGGGCCATCAGGAGGGCGTGCAGGTGATCCTGGGTTCGGCCACCCCCTCGCTGGAGAGTTGGCACCAAAGCCGTCCCCCGCAAAACGACGACGCGGGCGGCCGCTATGTGCGGCTGGCCATGCCCAGCCGGGTCGGGGCGAGCACCTTGCCCGAGGTGCGCTGCGTGGACATGCGCCCCATGCCCAAAGGGACCCTGTTTGCCCCCTTGTTGCTGGATGCCATGCGCGAACGGGTTGACCACGGCGAGCAGGTGATGGTCTTGCTCAATCGACGGGGCTGGGCCCCGGTGCTGGTGTGTTCCGATTGCGACTGGAAAAGCCAGTGCCCGAATTGCAGCGCCTATCGGGTGTTTCACCGCGAAGATCGGACGCTGCGCTGCCACCATTGCGGGCTGAGTGGGCGCGTGCCCCGACACTGCCCCTCGTGCGGCAACCTGGACCTGGGCTGGCAGGGCAGGGGCACCGAACAGTTACAGGCCCACCTGCAAACGTGGTTTGCCGAGCGCGCACACCCTTCGGGCCGCCCTTATGGGGTGTTGCGCATCGATGCCGACAGCACCCGACTCAAAGGGCATTTGGAACAACAACTGGCGCAAGTCCATTCGGGCGAAATCGATGTCCTGGTGGGCACCCAGATGATCGCCAAGGGGCATGACTTCAGACGCATGGGCATGGTGGTGGTGGCGGACCCGGATGGGGCCTTGTTCTCTGCCGACTTCCGGGCCCCCGAGCGCTTGTTTGCCCTGCTCATGCAAGCCGCTGGACGCGCGGGGCGGGCGGCGCGGGAACCTGGCGCTTCGCGTGCGCAGGTGTTTGTTCAAACGCGCCATCCAGACCATCCTTTGTTCGACGCCTTGCGTCGACACGATTTCCCTGGTTTTGCCCAGACGCAATTGAGCGAACGACAGGCCGCAGGCATGCCCCCCTACACCCACCAGGCGCTGGTGCGTGCCGAAGCCCGCGCGATGGGCGACGCGCTGGCTTTTCTGGAAGCCGCGCGCGCCCAGGGGCAGGCCTTGGGTGGCGAGCGGGTGACCTTGTATCCACCGGTGCCGATGGCGATGCAACGCGTGGCCAATGCCGAGCGGGCCCAGATGCTGATGGAATCGACCCACCGAGCGGCCTTGCAGGGCTTTTTGTCGCTTTGGGCCGACACCCTGCGCGCCGAACGCGCCAGGCACAAACGGGTCATTCGGTGGGCGATCGACATCGACCCTTTGTCGATTTGATGCGCAAAAGCGACCACTCGGTCGCGCCGCCAAGGCTCATTTGAGCCAGGCCACCGCGGCAGAAAAAGTGATGAAGGACAGCGTGGTGGTCTCAAGGACGATGCGGGCGATGCGCCCACTGTCGGCCTGGAATCGCTCGGCGAGCATGACCACGTTGCTCGCGCTGGGCAGGGCAGCCACCAAAACGGCCACATGCAAAGCGTCAGGATCCAAGCCCCAGCCCAAGGCGATCACCGCGCTGCCCACCAGCAACACCAACACGGGGTGCAAGAGCAACTTGACGATGACCATCTTGCCATGGTCTGCCCAGGGCGCTCGGGTGTGCAAGGGGTCGGCCTGCAAGGCCGCGCGGTGGCGCAAGGTGGAGCGCGCCAGTACCGTGCCCAGGGTAAAGAGCGCGGCCGGCGAGGCGGCATCGGCCAACAGACCGATGGTCTTGAGGGCGGGTTCAGGCCATTGCAACTGCAACCCCGAAGTGAGCGCCCCCACGCCGATGGCCCAGGGCATGGGGTTGACCAGCATGCCTTTGAATGCGTTGCGGGCCGCCACACCCGCGCCGTGCGTGCCCGCCGCATCCAGGCGCGAGAGGGCAATGCACAAGGAGGTGGTGATGACCAAGTCGATGGTGATCGTGACGATGGCGGGTCCCGCTGCCGACGCCCCCATCAAGGCGACCAACAGCGGCACGCCCATGAAACCGGTGTTTGGAAAGGCCGCCACCAGGGCGCCAAAGGCGCCGTCGTTCCAGCGGATGCGGCGGTTGAAGCTCAGAGCAAGTGAAAACGCCAGCAGCAGCATGGCGCAAAAAAGGTAGGTCAGAAACAGAGGGCCATCGAGCAGTTTGTCCAACGGCGTGCTGGCCCCGAACCGAAACAGCATGCACGGCAAGGCGAAATACAGCACAAAGGTGTTGAGCCCTGGAATGGCCTCGATCGGCAACATGCGGCGGATGGCCGCCACATGGCCCGCCAGCACCAATGCGAAAAAAGGAAAAGTGACCGCCAAAACATCCCACATGCCCGTATTGTGCCCGTTATGATCGCCCCCTTTGCTTGTGAACACGGCCCAACGCATGTCTTCCGGTCTGAATCTTGCCCAACACGAAGCGGTGAACCATCTGCACGGCCCCTGTCTGGTGCTCGCGGGTGCCGGCTCGGGCAAAACTCGGGTGATCACGCACAAGATCGCGCGCCTGATTCAGTCTGGGCTGGCCCCGCAACGAATCGCCGCCATCACCTTCACCAACAAAGCCGCCGCTGAAATGCGCGAGCGCGCCAAGGGTCTGGTGGGTCGGGACGCGCAACAGGTGCTGATCTGCACCTTCCACGCCTTGGGGGTGCGCCTGTTGCGCCAGGACGGTGCGGCGGTCGGCCTAAAGCCGCAATTCAGCATTTTGGACAGCGACGACGTCCTCGGCTTGCTCAAGGATGCCGGCGGCACCACCGACGCCGCCACCGCTCGCCAGTGGCAGTGGGCGATCTCAAAGTGGAAAAACATGGGGCTGGACTCGGCTGCGGCAGCCGCGCAGGCGCAAAACGACCAAGAAGGGGTGCTCGCGCGGATCATGGCCCGCTACGAAGAGCGACTGAGCGCCTACCAGAGCGTGGACTTTGACGACCTGATCGGCCTGCCCCTGAAGTTGTTGCGCGACCATCCCGAGGTGCGTGAGCGCTGGCAGTCGCAGATGGGCCATGTGCTGGTCGACGAGTATCAGGACACCAACGCCACCCAGTACGAACTGCTCAAGTTGCTGGTCAACCAAGCCGGACGGCCTGACGCACGGCTGACTGCCGTGGGCGACGACGACCAGTCGATCTATGGCTGGCGGGGGGCGACTTTGGACAACCTGCGTCGCCTGCCGCAAGACTTTCCACAACTCAAAGTGGTGAAGCTGGAACAGAACTACCGTTCAACCAGCGCGATCCTTCGGGCCGCCAACCAACTCATCCAGCCCAATCCCAAACTGTTTCCCAAAACCCTGTTTTCCGAGCTGGGTGAAGGCGAACCGGTGCGGGTGGTCGATTGCGACCACGAGGAACATGAAGCCGAGCGTGTGGTCGCGCGCATCCAGTCGTTGCGCGCTGGCCTGGGTACGAGCGGCGCGCTCGAATGGAGAGACTTTGCCGTGCTCTATCGCACCAACCACCAAGCACGTGTGCTGGAGCAAGCGCTCAGGAAAGCCCAGATGCCCTACAAGGTGTCGGGCGGCCAAAGTTTTTTTGATCGTGCCGAAATTCGCGACCTGTGTGCCTGGTTGCGGCTGATCGCCAACAACGACGACGACCCCGCCTTTGTGCGGGCAGCAACCACGCCCAAGCGGGGCATTGGCCACCAGACGCTGCAAAGCCTGGGCACCTTTGCCAGCCCCTACAAGCTGAGCCTGTTTGAGGCGCTTTTTAGTCACAGCCTGCCCAGCGTGCTCAGTGCCCGGGCCCTGGGCAGCCTGCAAGAGTTCGGACGCCTGATCAACGACCTCGAACATCGGGCACGCCACACCGAGGGGCAGGAAGACGCCGCGCGATTTCTGGCCGAATGGCTACAAGACATCGGCTACGAGGCCTACCTGCGCGACCAGGAAGACAGCCCCAAACTGGCCGACGCCCGTTGGCGCAATGTGCAAGATTTCATCGACTGGATGGCGCAGCGTTGCGGCGGTCAGATCGAAGACATCGCGGGCGCTCAAATCGCCACTCGCAAGCAAACGTTGCTCGAGGTCATCCAAACCGTGTCACTGCTCTCCACCTTGAGCGAGCGCGAGACCGACCAAAATGTGGTGACGCTGTCGACCCTGCACGCGGCCAAGGGGCTGGAGTGGCCCCATGTGATGCTGGTGGGTGTCAACGACGGGGTGCTGCCCTTTCACAAAGAGGGCGCGCCGATAACCGATGCCGACCCTGACCCGACCGACGACCTCGACAATTTCACCGGCCGCATCGAGGAGGAGCGTCGCCTGATGTATGTGGGCATCACCCGCGCTCAACGCACCCTGAGCGTGAGCTACACGCGCAAACGCAAAAAAGGGCGTGAGCGGGTCAGCGCCATGCCCAGTCGGTTCATCGCCGAGATGCAACTCGACGCCAACACCGTCAAAGAAGACCCGCGTGAAAAATTAAAGGCCTTGCGGGCGGAGTTCGCGCGCAAGGCCGAGCAAACCAAGGCCGATCAGGCCAAGACTTGAGTTCGCTTCAGGCGGCGGTCGGCGGTGGTCGCGAACCACGCGCGCGCAAGAGCTGAGAAAGCAAGCCGATGGTCACGCCGCCAAAGCCGACCACGTCGGCAACAGCGCCAGGGTAGACCAGTGCAAAACCGGCGACGATGAACACCAGGCGCTCGAATGGCGTGGTTTTGATCCAGGCCCAACCCTGGAAACCCACCGCCAAAGCCGCAATGCCAAGGGCCGCCGTGAGGGTGACGGTGGCGATCGACCAGGGATCGGCTGCCGCCAGCGCCTTGGTCGAACCCATCAACAACAGGCCTTGCCCACTGGGATCCAGCACAAACATGAACGGCACCAAGAAAGCGGGCAGGGTGTACTTCCAGCATTGCAAGGTGGTCTTGTACGGATCGCCGCCGGTGATGGCTGCCGCCGCAAAGGGCGACAACGCGGTCGGGGGCGATACCTCGGAGAGCACCGCATAGTAGAAGATGAACATGTGTGCCGCGTACTCGGGCACGCCCAGCTTGGTCAAAGCGGGGGCCGCGATCACGGCACAGATGATGTACGACGCTGTGACGGGCACGGCCAAGCCCACGATCCAAACCACCAAGGCCGTGTACAGCGCAGTCAAAAAGAGCGAGCCCGCGGCGTAGTCGATGACGATGCCACTGAACTTCAAGCCCAGCCCCGTCAGGGTGACCACCCCCACGATGATGCCAGCGCCGGCGCAGGTGGCCCCGACGTTGAGGACGCCGACCGAACCGTTTTCCAATGCCTTGATCAGACCCGAGTTCCAAAACCGTTTGATCCAGGGGGTGCCGTCGCCTCGACCCAGCAAGCCATAAGGCAGCAAAGCGGTGTCCGAGCGCAACAAACTGGTGATGCCTGACACGATGGTCGCCCAGAACACCGACATGACGGGTGAAAAACCCATCATCATGAACGCCACAATGGAGACCAGCGACAAGAAGTGGAACCAGTACTTTCGGGTCAGGTTCCAAAGCGTGTCGACGGTCTGAAAACTGTCACGGCTCATGGCGTATTTGCGGGCGTCGATCTCCACCATTAAAAACAAGGCCAGATAGAACAAGCCGGTCGGAATGATGGCCATGAGCAGCACATCAAGGTAGGAGATCTTGAGGAACTCGGCAATCAGGAATGCGGCTGCGCCCAGCACGGGGGGGGAAATGATCGCCCCCAAGCCCCCCGCAGACAGCAGCCCGCCGGCGGCATTGCGCTCGTAGCCCACTTTCGAGAGCATGGGATAGGCGACCGCGCCCAAGGTGACGGTCGTCGCCACGCCAGAGCCCGAGGGTCCGCCGAGCAGAAACGAGGCCAGCACCACGGTGCGG
>JACCDW010141172.1_pt1 | contig 14069 bp, 13 predicted proteins | sample 7449781 | NCBI WGS metagenome assembly JACCDW01 (sample SAMN15323449, study PRJNA562643) | freshwater metagenome | isolation source: river surface water | place: USA:Blue River Watershed | collected 2017-08-18 | reverse complement strand
GCAAGTAACTCATAATAGCTGGATGCAATTTCAGCAATCAACCTTGTCACCATGTAATTTCGTCCCTCTACTGTTGCCAAGTACCGATTCACCGCAGCACCTTTGTAATTGCGCAGTTTCTTCCAGATGTCAACTTCCCAAGTAAGATTTACGCCGAGTACATAATCAGGTAATGGATCGGGGAAGGCCTTACCGGGCATAACTTGATTGGTAGCATCGCTGGCGCCCTTGCTGGTGTACAAGCCTGATTTATCCACCCCTGCTCCAGCGCCAACACCGATGAAGGGTAGGTACGCTGATTTCCGCAAGCGAATATCGTTTTGTGCAATATTAATTTCTTGCAAAGCAATGTGTAGTTCCTGATTGTTTTTAAGCGCAGAATCAATTAACACAGCAAGGTATTCATCTTTGAAAAAATCGCGCCATTTTATCACACTATTACTAGTAGTGTCGTTGGTGCCTGCAAATGCAACAGGGGTTTTTATAGTAACATCCTTTTGCATTCCAGCCGGAACACTGCAAGCCATGGCATACAGTCCTACGCTCGCTATTGCAATACGGTAAAACAATTTAGTGGTCATGATTGTCAGTTTGATCAGGTTGTGGAAAATGGTCTATTAGATGCGCAAAGTCTTCGGTTAATGAACTTTCTTGTTCATCGCGAATAAGTTTTTTACCCTTTGCCCAAGAACCAAAAATGTAATAGAGGCCCGGTACAATAATTACACCGAATAAAGTACCGAACAACATGCCACCAAGAGCTGATGAACCTATGGTGCGATTGCCTATTGCACCTGCGCCGTGAGCCATAACAAGTGGAATTAATCCGGCAATAAACGCAAACGACGTCATTAAAATAGGCCGGAAACGCACCTTGGCGCCCTCAATTGCGGCTTCTAGGACCGTAGCACCTTGTCGTTGTTTTTGAACAGCGAACTCCACAATCAATACCGCATTTTTTCCAAGGAGTCCGACGAGCATCACCAATCCTACTTGCGCATAGATGTCGTTGGCAAGTCCCATCATCTTAATCAAGAAAAAAGAACCAAACACCCCAGCAGGTAATGAAAACACCACCGCAAGAGGCAAAATAAAACTTTCGTATTGCGCTGCCAGTACCAGGTATACAAAGGCTAAAACAATCAGGAAGATGTAGACAGCTTCGTTACCGCGGCGGACTTCGTCATAGGACAACGCGGCCCAGTCGATATCGTAGCCATTTGGCAAGGTAAGTTTTGCCACTTCTTGAACCGCTTTAATGGCTTCACCTGAGCTAAATCCTTTTGCTGGTGCGCCTCTGATAGCAGCTGTATTGTACATGTTGTAACGATTGATTTCATTGGCCCCTTGCTTCTTTTTTATACGCATGAAGGCAGAAAAAGGCACCATTTCACCGCGGTCATTTTTTACATACAAATTCATAAGATCAGACGGCACTTTGCGGTATTCAGGTGATGCTTGTACAAACACTTTAAAAAACCGTTGAAATTTAATGAACCCCAATTCGTATGTACTGCCAACGAAAATTGATAGCGTGTTCATTGCATTTCCGATGGTGACCCCTTTTTGCATGGCCACTTGGTTATCGAATTCTATTTCATATTGTGGGTAATTGGCACTGAAAAAGGTAAATAAGCCGGTCAATTCCTTACGTTTGGCCAATTCCTTCATGAAATCATTTTTCACTTTTTCTAATTGATTGTAATCACCAGAATTTGTTTTGTCTAATAATTGCAATGCAAAACCGCCTGCTGCGCCATAACCCGGTACTGCTGGAGGATCAAAAAATTCAATGGTTGCTCCTGGAATTTCCTTGGCCTTCTCTTCCAACTCATAAATAATTTCGCTTACTGTGTGGTGCCGTTCGTTCCATGGCTTTAAATTGATTAAACAGGTTCCGGCATTGGAACCCCGCCCTTCTGTTAACACCTCGTATCCGGCAATAGAGGAAACCGATTGAATACCGTCTACCTTCAATATAATGTCTTGCAATTGACGGGAGATATCATTGGTCCGTTCTAACGTAGCTCCTGGAGGGGTTTGTATGATGGCATAAATCATCCCTTGGTCTTCTGAGGGAATAAACCCTGAGGGTAAATCATTGGCGATAAAAATAATGCCTCCTGCAAAAGCCAACCACATGGTTACCGTTACCCACCGTTTATGGGCAATGCGTTGTAGGATGGCCATATAAGTTCCTGTCAATTTTTCGAACCCGCGGTTAAACCAAGCGATAAAGCGATTGATGATTGTTTTCTTAACCGGTTGGCCATGGGTGTTTTTCAAAATCATGGCGCATAAAACCGGCGTAAGTGTGAGTGCTACTAACCCCGATAATACAATGGCGCTCGCCATTGTAATTGAAAACTGACGATAAAAAACACCGACTGGTCCCGACATAAACGCCACGGGAACAAAAACAGCAGTCATGAGCAACGTGATAGCAATTACAGCACCCGATATTTCGCCAAGTACTTTTTTTACTGCATTAAAAGGGGAAAGATTCTCTTCGTGCATTTTGGCGTGCACCGCCTCTACGACGACAATGGCATCATCGACCACTATTCCGATAGCCAACACCAACGCAAACAAGGTGATCATGTTAATGGTAAGGCCAAAGAGTTGCATGAATACAAATGCACCAATAAGTGAAATAGGCACTGCCAGTGTTGGAATAAGGGTCGATCGCCAGTCGCCAAGAAAAATAAACACCACCAACGCTACTAAAATAAATGCATCGCGTAGGGTGTGTAACACGTTTTCAGTAGATGCATCTAAGAATTTTGACACGTCATAACTAATCTCGTAATCCATACCTGGCGGGAAGGATTTTTTCATCTCATCCAACTTCTGTTTTACATTTGCTATAACCTCACTGGCATTGCTGCCATAGGTTTGTTTCAAAACAATTGCGGCTGAAGGATGGTCATTGAGGTTCGAATAAATATCGTAATACTCACTTCCTAGTGAAACGGTAGCGACATCTTTTAGTCGTAGGTTCTCACCATTGGCATTCGCACGAATGATAACATTTTCGTACTCTTCAGGCTTGCTAAAGCGATCGCTATAGGCTAGTACATATTCTAATGCCTCTGCCTGTTTACTGTCGCCACGGCCAATGCGGCCAGCTTTACCAATAATACTTTGATCACTCAAGGCCTCCATTACCTCGTCGGGCGACACCTTGTAAGCCCGCATGCGATCTGGGTTTAACCATACCCGCATAGCATATTGGCGACTGCCGAGTATACGCGCTTGCCCAATGCCGTTGATGCGCTGTAATTCAGGAATCATATTTACACCAGCATAGTTGAATAAAAACTTCATGTCTGCGTTTTTATCCTTACTATACAAATTCACGTACATCAACATACTAGGCATAATGGGTGTGATAATAACCCCTTCACGCTGCACGAGAGTTGGTAGGCGGTTCAGGACTTGTTGTACCCGATTAGAAACCTGCACTAATGCTTGGTCAGGATCGGTGCCGAGATTGAATACCACCTGAATATTTGCTTCACCTGCCGAAGTAGCATCAGAGGTCATGTATCGCATGCCCCATGCACCATTGATTGATTGCTCGAGCGGGATGATAACTGATTCGGCTAACGATTTAGCTGAAGCACCTGGATACGAAGCCGAAATCATCACCATGGGTGGTGCAATGTTCGGGAATTGAGATGTTGGCAAAGTTTTAATGGCCAACACGCCGGTGAAAATAATCACTATCGACAACACAATAGCGAGTACCGGTCTTTTAATGAAATTACTGAACATAATTTGAATACCGTTATTCGACGTAAACTTTTAAATTAGAAATCACCTTCAACGGCTCAACAAAATCAAAAGCTATTTTGTCATTTTCGTTTACCTTTCTGATTCCTTCCAAAAGAATACGCTCATGTTCATTGAGTCCGCCAGAAACAACATATAAATCAGGCATTTCAGCACTAATGGTTATTTCACGTTGATGTACTTGATTCGCTTTGTCGACTACGAAAACATACTTTTTTTCAAGCACCTCGAAGGTGGCCTTTTGGGGAACAATAATGGCTTGTTTAAGCGGAACAACCATTTGAATATTGCCCGTTTCGCCATGCCGCAACAACCTTTCAGGATTCGGGAAGGTGGCTCTAAAATCAATGTTGCCAGTTTCGTTATTAAAATCTGCTTCAATGGTCTCAACTACTCCCGAATAACTGAAGAGTTGGTTGTTGGCCATTAATAATTTGACTTTCATTAAACTATCGTGTTTGGCGTGGGAGCGAAAATTTAAATATTCGGCTTCCGGCACATTGAAATACACCCACATTTTACTGTTATCAGACAAGGTTGATAACAAATCGCCTTCATTTACAAGACTACCAAGCCGAACTTGGAAGCGATCCATAATACCATCGAATGGGGCTTTTATTTCAGTGAATTGCAAGCGTGTTTGTGCCAGAGCTAACTCGGCCTTGGCTTTATCCAATTTGGCTTTGGCCAAAGCAAGTTCATTTTTAGACACCACGTTCTTATCTGAGAGGGACAACGTGTTTTGGTATTCTATTTCCGCAAAATTGGCTTCTGCCTGTGCCTTTTGCAGTTCAGCACTATAGATCAATGGCATTATTTTAAACATCAATTGGCCCTTTTTTACAAATTGACCCTCGTCAACGTAAATATTTTCTAAGTAGCCCTTTTCTAATGCTCTAAGTTCAATGTGTTGTACAGATCGGATTTGACACACGTAATTTTTGGTAATCAAGGTGTCGTGTTTAATGGGAGAAGTTACCAAGAAACGAATCGCTTCTTTTTCTTCTTCGTGATGCTGCTGGCATCCGGCGTGCATCATCATGGCAACTAGGCCAATGGTCATGAGGAATGGTCTCATACTTTTTTTCTGTAAAATTTTTAAAATGGAAATGGAGGGCAGCAAGGCCACCCAGACTAAGAAAGGGCTACAATCAGAGTCGAATCACTCCATTCAGTAGGTAAAGACTGATAGATGGAGTAATGGCTTTCTCGTTAACTGAGAAAAAGGTAGGCGTCAGTAATTGACACGTTTTGAAAAGATAGTTGTAGAGAAAAACAAAGGCACCGAAATGGGTGGTAACATCGTCTTCATTCTGCTCATTTTGCTCCTCTAGTTCGGCAATAATTTCACAATGAGCTGTCTTTATTGGCAATGCCTGCCATTGGGCCGTGCCATTTTGAGAACTGCTCAGTGTCATTGCACTGTTAGTAAGGCCTACTGATGCAATTGACGAAGGTGCAGCAAAATAACTTGTAAATCCTACAGAGAAAAGAATTAATAAAACCAAGGGCGACAATTGCTTAATGAGGCAACAGCCATTTAAAAAATTGGTTTTACTAAAGAGCGACATAACAGAATCGAACTCAAAGTTCAGCATTCTATCTTTAAAACTCATCCGTTTACCGATTTTGAATTGCAAAAAAATCTAAATAATCAATTTTTTACCCAAAACGGGGAAGTTCATGGTCGCCTTTCTTCGACCGATTTCTCTAATAGGGAAAATAATTACGCCCTTGTTTTTCCATTTAAACGCGTTCTAATGATAAAAAACGGGTAAATAATCGGATATTGCGTTTTTATTTATGAAAGCAAAAATATTACTCGCTTGTTTGTTTTTTGTCCAAATAGGACTGAACCAAGCTCAAACCAAAACAACGAAACCTGAATCGGCTTTTGAAGTAACCATCAACGGCAAGGTTCACAAGGTAATCGAGGGCCAACCACTCACATTGGAAGGCGACCTTAAAAGTCCAACCATCAAAATCGTTAGCTTACCCTACCGATTGGTTGAAACTTCGGGCATGAAAATTCAGTACCCAGCCGAAATGAATTTTGCCTACGAACAAAGTGAGAACCTCGATAATTGGACCCTCAACGGTAATGATGTGGTAGTTATGGTATTCGAATTTGATGGGGATGTAAGTGTGGACGATATCATCAATGAAACAAAGAAAAAATTCGGTAATAAAAACTGCAAATTAACCGAGTCGAACGGTGAACTAGGCGGCAGACGGTTCAAGGTGAAAAGCTTGCAAGTGAAAATTGCAGAACAATTGTTGATGATGGATTACTACATCGTTGAATCAGGAAATGGTAAAACCCGTTTTATTTGTATTCAAGATTTGTTCAACGGCAGTCAACACTCGGATGAATTTGCTCGTGTCTTTTCAATGATTAGCAGCGCAATCATTTTTAAATAATTTTTTTGTCAATCCAATGTAAGGGCGAAGGAAACTTCGCTCTTTTTTATTTTAATTATTTCCCGAAAAATCGGCCCTTCTTTTCTTCGGCGTTACTGGATGTTGGGATTGATTTTACGTCATTTTTTCAGTATTGAAAGGGGTTTCAGCGACAATTTGTCCTGGTTTTAAGGTTCATTAACACTTCATTCTGACAACCTTGCTTGATTTTCATTTGGTACTTGGTTTGATGTTTGTATGCCAGAATGAAACTAAACATCATTAACAACCTAAAAACAAAAAACATGAACATTCTAGCTAAAAACAACGACGTATTGTTCCCCCGCTTGTGGAACGATTTTTTTGAAAACGAATTTTTTGGAGTACCTGTTTCGGCGCGCCAAGCATTGAGCGTTCCCGCTGTGAACATCCGTAAAACTGAAACAGGTTACGACATTGAAGTAGCTGCACCAGGTATGAAGAAAGAAGACTTCAACATTAGTCTCGACAACAATGTGCTCACCATCTCTTCGGAGAAAAAATCGGAACAAGTGAAGGAAGACAAACAGCATGGGTACACCCGTCGCGAATTCAACTTCAGCTCCTTCCGCAGAAGTTTCGCTCTTCCTGAGGAAACACAAGTGGAAAAAATTACTGCACAATACACCGACGGGGTGCTTCACATCCAAGTCCCTAAAAAAGAACCGGTGAAAGTAAATAACACCCGCTTAATTGAAATTGCTTAATAATTGCAATCACAGTAAAGACCGTCCTAAGCAGACGGTCTTTTTTTTTCATACCATCCCAAACAACCTGCTATCAGTACAGTTTAATTCCGACACACAACCACACCATGGCGCCTGTTAGTGAGAGGGGTGAAACAAGTGTCGATTGGGTATCCATTTTTTTGTGGGACTTCCATTTGTTTGAAGAAACATCGTATTGGTACTGACACAACAAGCCCACAACACAATTTTTGAAGCGAAAGCGAGGCATAACTGATACTTTCGGAGCCACCAAGGGATTTTTTTTAGAGAGTGCGTCGCCCGTCAACTTTACTCTTCCCATATTTATACCCAAATTCATTTCACAGAAAAAGTGCCCTCCCTTTTTTCCAACTGCCCAACCAATCGCGCCGAATTGCAGGAGGTACCCGTTTCTTCTTACATTGAGCGTATCGTTCAGTTTTATATTTGTCGGTAGTAAGTACGAAAAATAAGTATGTCCAACAGTCTTCATTCTTCTTCCAATCAAGAAGGTGCCGTGCTGACCCACGCCTAGGTATTGCCACGGCTGATTTGTGGCGTTCAACGATAGCCAGTTCACGTTGTAAGAACGTTGAAGAAAAAAAGCACCGTAGGTGGCATCTAACGAAGGTTCATAATCCGAATTTTTCTGAGCACGCAAATCGGCGCAGATAACACAACAAACTAGAACCAATGAACAAACAAACACCCGCCTTGATTTGGCAATTTTTTGATGTACATTTAGCAGATGGATACCCATCTTTCAAAGTTAGCGTTTAAACCATCAAGGATAGTACTTTTAAGCGTCTGGCTTTTTCTTTTGTTATTCGAAGGACTTTCGAAATGGCTGTATTCCATCATCTATCACGATGATATTGTAATTAACCCAAACGCCAACTTGCCCTCGGCTATTGAATGGATTTTTCAGTCACTACTCTGGCCTCGCGTATGGATTCGAGCTACCCTATGCGCCCTTATTTATACCTGGCTCTTGCAACGTATTTGGATACGTTTAAAAAAAGTGGGCGTGTTATTAAAAGCACTTATTCTCCTCTTACTCCTGTTTACTATCATTACGGTTTACCAGCTGTTACTGTATAGGCCCTTCTCGATTGAACGTCTGAAATTATTTCAGCCTGAGTTACTTTGCTTTTCCTTGATTATTCTTCTTTATTATACGCCTATTGCTCTTGCCTTGACCTGGTTACTAACCCACCTCCATTCAAAGAAATATTAATCTAAATCATGCAGCTTAAATTGCTCTTACTGTTGGTTTTTACCTGGTTTTTCCGAATTGCCTTTTCACAAAATGACTCATTGTTCGTTGGTAAACACAAATTCGCTTTGGCAAAATTAAAATTGCTCAGTCCACCACCCGGCTATGATATTTATAGAGTTAATGATACGGTAATTGACATCAACCCTATCAACGGCGCCGTGGTAGCCAGTGAGCAACTGTATATTGATAGTACAGCCGAAAAACCAAACGTAACCCGATATAACTTATCACCTGCAACGATTATTGTATCAGTGCCCTACAAGGAAGTACAAAACCTATCACTTGTTCTGAAATCCGGAAAACAAATGATTTACTTCAACAATTGTTCTATCGTTGAATTGGTTGATGGCGTAAAAACCAACTTTTATGTTAATGGCGCAAGTAACGGTCGACTGTTTGAGTATTGGAATCCTGATGACCAACTCATGAAAGGGTATAAAATTAAACGCAAGGGCATACGACTAATTGTAAAAGACCTTTACTACACCAAAAATAACAACCAATACGCACTTGATATTGAAGTGCTCATAACTACAGAATAATTGTTCAGTTAGTTAAAAATTAGATTGACTTTTTAGACCACATGGCCTTAACTCCGCTGCTGTATTTTTTAAATGAAATAAAAAAGGAGGGCATTCCGGCCGAATAGGGACCTATTTCGTATTGATTATAAAAGAACTCTACACCCTCTTGAGAGATAGAATAATTAGCGGGAACAAAAAACTGACCCGGTTCATAAAACCAACCTTCTGCACCATTGACCTCAATAAACTCCTTCTCTCCTATTTCTATTATTTTGTCCAAAAAACTTGACGTAAAAATATCCGCCAAGGAAATTTCTTTTCCGTCCTCAAGGTTATAATTCTTCATCCTACTTTGGTGCAGCGGGTGTGCGCCTCCTCCATAAAAATCATGGTTATAGCAAATGGACAAAATCCGAGTATCTACATATTGTACATTGGCACTAATACTTACCTCTTGATACACACTACCCTTCACGGCATTCACAAATTCTTGAAACGTTTTTGCCGAAGGGGCGTCTGCCATCTTTAATGTTTCAGATTCTATGCTGGCATTGATCTTCTTGTTAATCGTAGGCGTTAATCCACCTACAATTAATTTAATGGCCTCGAATGAGGGGCAGATGGTATCAAATGAGATCAAGTCCTCCAATCGATCAACTTTGAGAATCGAATCACGATACGTACAATCGGTCTGGAAATAGGTCATGTTAGAAAAAGTCAGAGTAGAATCCCTTCGTTCCATCAATTCAAAGGGAAAGTGCTTCTCAGCCTTCCCATCCGACCACCTACCAGTATAGCTACCATTGGCATACAGTTTACCCCAAAACCTCCCTGTGGAGGATCCATTCGCTATATATTCTTGCACTATCACTGAATCGCCAAACGCATAACCAATCAATCGCAAGGGCTTTGAAATTCGATCGTAATAGTAATTTCCAACTATCACATCTCCTTTTCTATTTAACTGCATGGTAATGGCGATGGTACCATTGATTGTTCCACTAAACTGTCGAAACCATTTCTCATCGTTGTGATTGATCTTCGAATGAGACACCACCGTGTCTTGCACCGCCTGCACTTGCGACTCCTTATTCTTAGAGGTCTCAGACGTGCATTGCCATAAACAACCAACGCTCAAAAAGAAAAGACCTATTTTAATGTGACTTCGCACTATACGCCAAATTGTGAGAGGTGATGATCTAGGTGTTTTACCATGAGTAAGTCCCATTCGCGTGGGGACATGGGACCGAAAAATGGATGTAATTCTAACTTTATTCCTGCTTCGCCTTTATCGTAAAATGACTGAATGCGTTGTATCAACTTCGATTTTTCTGTCATGAAATCGCGTTCATCAACAATCATGGCTTCTTTAAAGGTAGGCAGGTTCTTTTTATAAACCGGATCCATCATCAACTGACGACGTGCACTTTTTCCAAATAAAAATTTGACGATGGGATTGGGCTTAGTCACCAACTCGCCCGTAGCTTGCTCATAAGGCTTTTGGCAATGGGTTAACATTTGTGCCACATTCATTTTTCCCCACAACGCTGGGGTTTGGGGTGTCAACTTCTCTATACGCGCAATAAACGCAGTTACATCTTCAGCACGAAATAAACTCTTTCTCATAGGTATCAAAAATACAAAGTTCTCTGTTGACCACGAAGGCCATTTCTACACCCCCACTTCTCATTTTTATGTATCTTTGAAAACCACCCACCAATCGTTACCATTATGAGATTTGATAAAGTTGTAAGAAACAAGTTGTTTGGTTTAGTATTTGCCGGCAACTCGGTTGAATGTGTGTACTGCGGTAAAACTTATCGCAAATTCCTACACGAAGGGGTAAAATCGCCGGCCTTCAAAAAATACAAAGTGGCTGGTGGGGGCTACAAACTCAACGTTCAATGCGTGAATTGCGGCTCGGTAGATCGTTCTCGACTGCTTTACCTCTTCTTTAAATTGCGTACCAACGTATTTAAACAGAAAACCGACATTCTCCATATTTCTCCGAATAAGGAAATTGCTAACGGACTTATTGCACCTACAATTAATCAGGTTGTCGGAACGATTGAACCGGAAATGTATAGCGAATACCATCCAGTATACATGGATATTCAAGACATCAACTATCCCGATGAATCATTTGATGTGGTCATCTGTTGCCATGTGATTGAACATGTTGACGATGACGACAAGGCCATGCGTGAATTACACCGCGTACTGCGCAAGGGAGGCTTTGCTGTATTACAAGTGCCGCTTGCCATTAATTTAGAAAAAACAATCGAAGACCGTACGCTTAAAACTGATAAGGAACGCAAACTTATGTTCGGACAGGTTGACCATGTGCGCTTGTATGGCTTAGATTATTTTGAAAAATTGACCAAGGCTGGATTCCGCGTAGTGCCCGATAATCCGTTCACGAATAAATGGATGGATGAAAAATCGCTTAAACGCCAAGCACTCGATCCAATCGAAGATGTCATCGTGTGCTTTAAAGATTAAAACGTGATTCCAGTGAACGCAAGATGTTATTTTGTACTGTTGCTTTCACTCCGCTGTGTCTTTTCCTTGCATGCGCAAAAACCTACTTCTTCTGCTTATTTTGAACTGGGCGGCTCAGGGGGTGTTGGCTCCTTCAACTATGAAAAAATCTGCTTCTCTCGACCAGTCATTCAAACTGGTTGGCGGGCGGGATTCAGTCTGGCACCTATCGACCGCAACAATGGCGCTGGCATTGTTCTACCAATTCACTTTATCACTCTCATTGGTCCCAAAAAAAACCAATTGGATCTTGGTTTTGGCCAAGGTATAACCCTTACTACAAAAGGTAGCTTTTTTGCTCTCACCAATTTAGTGGTAGGTTGGCGGCACGCGTTCAAAAACGAAAAATGGTACTTACGCGTGGCCTACACACCGCTTGTATCCTACCTCATCGACTTTCAATGGCAACATTGGGCCGGTATTAGCATTGGTTATAATTTGAAAAAATGAAGGGAATCACCTCTATACTCCTTCTCCTCCTGTTGACCGGTTGTGATAAACACAAATGGTTCGATGGTCCTGACTTTTACGCCGATGATTTTGAATCCTACCTCGTAACCGATAGTTTGTTGCAACCAGCCGACAAACATTGGTCGTTTACCCAAATCACACAAAGTGGCAATCAAGTAAATATAGACAGTTCTTTTGGTCACAATGGCCATCAATGCTTGAAATTCTACGCACAAAAAACCGATGACAACGGCGCTTCGAAAGCCAGTATTGCGAAACAACACATGGCCTTCTGGGAAGGAGAAACCGTGCGACTTTCGGCATGGTACTACTTGGCTGACACCCTTCCACACCAATGGTTGTTTTTAATGGACTTAGAAGAACAAACCGCCGTAGGGGCCGGCCCAGGTATGCGTTTAGCACTTGTCGACAATGCCTTGCGTATTGAATACAAATTCAATGAAAAGGATATTCTTCAAACAGTAACGCCCGCCCTACTTTTTCCTCGCAACAAATGGGTGCACGTGGTATGGGAAGTAACGCTCTCGCAAAAAAACAAAGGGGTCGTGAAATTGTTTCAAAACAATGAACTACTCATCAATGCTTCCGGTAAGAAAACGCTGCCTACCGACATACTCTATTTTCAACAAGGCACCAAGGGTCAATATAGCAGTTGCGAAATTGGCATCACGGCTAATAGCAGTGATGGTCCATGCTTACTTTATGTTGACGACGTTACCTTTGAAAAAGTTAACTAATTCGAATTAATCGCAACACTTAAAAACAAACAACACGCCTTCCATCGTTTTACCGCTTGGTGTGTTGAGTTGTTGTATGGCGTTTTCAAATTCGCTCTGTTGACGGCGGTAAGAATTAACGTAACGCTGTTTTAACTTACCAACTAATGTGAAGCTTTTCGATTTTAGCAAAACCATTCGCCATCGATTTGCTGTTGCTAAGTAAGGCAACTCGTCTACTTTTAAAACCGCTTGTGATGAAAACCCGTGTTGCTGCATAAGCGCAACCCAGTCGCGCACATACGGGTGTTTATCATTTGCTTGAATAATGCCAAACGACCGCTTGCCTTGTTCGTTGATCGAACGAATGTCAGACCAACTTGTTGCATCCAACCAAATGGTTTCGTTCATCACCAATCGTCCGCCTGGTTTTAACACCCGTTTAATTTGCTGCACCAATTTATCAAGATCATCGCCTTCTTGTATGGCAAGAACAGACTCGCAATATACTACATCAAAAAAGTGCTCGGGCAATGCTTGAAAGGATCGATGCAGTGGTATTGAACGTATTCCACATGCCTTCAACCGCTTTTCGGTTGCTTGGTGCATGGCAGGGGACACTTCAAGTCCGTGCAAAACCGATTGTGGATACATCACCTGCGTTTGTACCAGGGTTGTTCCTGTACCGGTTTCTAGTTCAAGCAAAACTTCACCTGCCTTTGCTGCGAGTAATTTGAGTAAGTGGTTGGTTGCTAATTGGCCCCTTGCATGCAAACCGCTAGCGCGAACACTGGCATAATAATCGAGTAGATTATTGGGGTGGGGTGACATGCAACCAAATTAGTAAAAATCAACCGAATGGTGGTTCATCTTTAATATACGCATTTTTTTAGAAATTTCCAAATAAGCCTGGAAGCGGCACTGCGCCAGTGCCTGACGCGTTATTGAGATGTAATTGGCCCGCACTGTACGACAGCCCCGTAAAAGGATCGTTTTTATAAAGTTGTGGTGCATCCAGGTCAATGTAATCAGCCAAACCAATGAGTTGCGCCATCGCACTTGTGCCACAGGTGCTCTCTGCCATGCACCCTAAAAACACTTGCAATCCAGTATCGCGACAGTAGTTTATCATTTTAAGCGCTTCGTTCACACCGGTGCATTTCATCAGCTTAATATTGATACCATTAAATGCGCCATCCAATTGCTCGAGATCGCTGAGGCGTTTAACGCTTTCATCAGCAAATGTAGGTAGGGGACTGTGCCGCGTTAACCAACGCATGTCGTCCAATTGTGCTTTTGGCATAGGCTGTTCAACCAATATCACGTTCTTGTCGGCAAGCCACTTTATCATTTCGAGCGCCTCGTTTTTGTTCGTCCAACCTTGGTTAACGTCGATATACAGCGGTTTATCGGTGTGTTGGCGAATTAATGAAATCAATTCTTTGTCGTGTGGCGTGCCTGCCTTGATTTTTAAAATTTGAAAATCGGTTGACGCTTTTATTTTTTTTACCACCACTTCTTCAGTATCAATGCCAATAGTAAACGAAGTGGGTTTAGCGGTAATGTTAGGCAGTTGCTTGTATAGTCGTAATGGCTC
>JACCDW010213445.1_pt1 | contig 14072 bp, 9 predicted proteins | sample 7449781 | NCBI WGS metagenome assembly JACCDW01 (sample SAMN15323449, study PRJNA562643) | freshwater metagenome | isolation source: river surface water | place: USA:Blue River Watershed | collected 2017-08-18 | reverse complement strand
TCTTCTTTGAGGCATCCACTACATGGGTTGCTCCGTGCTTGCGAGCACGCTCAAGATTTGCAGGTTGCATATCCACGGCGATGATTTTGCTTGCGCCGGCAAGGCGTGCGCCGGCAACGACCTGTAGGCCAACGCCGCCGCAACCGATAACAGCAACAGTTTCACCAATTTGAACTTTAGCCGCATTGCGAACTGCGCCAATACCAGTCATTACGCCGCAACCGAGGAGAGCTGCCTGCCATAGTGGAACATCTGCTTGTACTGGAACCGCTGAACCTGCTGGCACAACCGCCTTCTCTGCAAAACAGGAGACGAAGTTGAAGTGGCGAAGCTCGGTGCCATCTTTCTCATGGAGGCGAGAAGTGCCGTCGAGAAGATTACCGGTGTATGCGTGCTCACCTGCGACTTCGCAGAGATTGAAACGAGTAGCAATACATTCTTTACATTGGCGGCATGGTGGTACGAAGTTAAAGGCGACGCGATCGCCAACTTTCACATTTGTTACACCTGGGCCAACTTCTTCAACTACACCAGCACCTTCATGGCCCAAGATAATTGGCCAACGGGTGGTGCCTAGATTGCCATCGGCAAGGTGGACATCTGAGTGGCAGACACCAGCTGCAGCAATCTTGACTAGAATTTCGCCAGCTTTTGGCGCATCGAGTTCAACATCGGCAATCTCGACCGGTGAATTTCCGCGTGTGATTGCTGCCTTAATTGTTTGCTTGCTCATTATTTTCCTTTTCCCTTATCTCCGAGGCTTTCTTCGAAACGTGCATCACGCCAAGCAAGTGCTTGCTTGAGGCCTTCCTTACGAACGATGTCATCGAACTCTTTCTGTTCGGGGCTATCGCTTCCATTTAAGATTGCAGATACATCCATATTGGCGCTAATCGCTTGGCGAATACCAGTCGCCTCTTGCGCGCGGATCAGGCCAATCTTGGTCAAACGAAGAGTCGATAGGGGAGTAGGTGCAATCTTCTTGATAAGTGCGCGAACTTCATCGTGAAGAGCCTCCTCTGCGACCACCTTATTGATAAGTCCGATGCGAAGCGCTTCTTCAGCATCGATGGTGTCACCGGTAAAGAGGAGTTCATTGGTCTTCTTCTGGCCAATTACAAAGGGCATCAGGAGCGTTGCTGGTCCGGAGCCATATTTAACTTCTGGTTCGCCGAACTTTGCCTTATCGGTTGCGATGATCATGTCGCATGCCATCGCGAGCTCGCAGCCACCGGCAAGGACCCAACCATGTACCGCTGCAATTGTTGGTTTTGGAAATGACCAGAGCTGCATAGTTAGCGAGACATCGTCTTCTAGGATGCCGTGCCAGCGAAGCGCGCCGCTGATTTCATCTTCTGCGAGCTCAGATAGATCGTAACCACTTGAGAAAGCGCGACCATTTGCAGTGAGAACTAAGACTTTTGTGTTGTCATCTTGGGCGGCGCTGGTGAGTTCGGCACGAAGCTCATTGACCATGTCATAGTTGATGGCATTTAACTTATCTGGGCGATTAAGGGTGATCCAACGAGTAGGACCAACTTGCTCTATCTCAATCGTCTTCTTGCTCTGCTTCATCATTCTTCTCCGCTCTTCGTTCCAATATTTGAATCAATGACTACGAGAGCATCGACAGCTACAGTGCCGTTGCTATGGACAATCATTGGATTGACATCAATCTCAACAATCTCTGGATGCTCATGAGCGATACGGCCGAGAGTTACCAACGTGGTCGCTAAGACCCCATGAGCATCATCTATCCCAGCCTGGGCAATCATCGCTAAGGCAATCTCGTGATTAATTGGCCCGAGCATGGTCACTGGTTTCTTTGATTCGACGGTAACGCCGCCATGTCCTACCGCCAAAATCGGCCCGAACTCTTCATCGCGAACCATGCCGACGAGCGCCTCGAACCCCTTTGGAATCTGAGCTGCGATAAAGGCGACGCCACCGAGTTTCTCTGCAGCTGCAGTCGCTTCCTCAGGTGTGTTGATATTGAGAATTACACCACCAGCAGCGCTCTTATGTGCTGGCCCATCGCTCTTTACAACTACTGGGAAGCCGAGTGATTGGGCGACGCTCGCTGCCTGATCGGCCGAAGTAATGCGCTTGCGAGAAGCGATTGGTACTCCGTAACGCTCGAGAATCTCTGCAGATTCAAACTCTGGCAACGCACCTTCGCGAGTGACCATATCTTTAATCTCAATCGGCGCACCAAAGTTCTGTCGCAGAGTTGGGGCTTTACGCCAACTTCCTGCACGACCTAGCGCTTGCATAGCGCTATTGATGCCGCGCAAGAGAGGTAGTTCATATTTTGCACAGATATCAAGGATCTCCTGTGGCGCATCAACGGAGTGCACTGAGACAACAGCAGGGGAGATGTCGTGCTTCTCTGCCGTCTTTCCCAGCGATTCAACAATCATGGAGCACCAGACGAGTTCGTCTGCGCCGCGAAAACGCGAAATATCAACTTGAGCCACCAAGGTGTCGTAATTCTTGGATGATGCGAGAATCTCCATCGAACGCGGGAAGACGACCTCTGGCGCATCGACGCCCCAAGCATCGAGGGGGTTCTGAGGATGTTGATAGTTAGGGAACTCTTGATTAAGTTGTATTGCAGTCTTCTCTGGCAGCGCGGCAAAGTTGAGGCCGTTCTGCTCAGCGCGATCTGCCATTAAGCCGCATTCGCCACCTGATTCAGAGACGGCAGAGATTCGGATGCCTTTAGGGCGACGCTTCTTTCCAAGTACTTCGAGGGTCTCAACCATCTCAGGGAAATCTTCAACTTCAATCGCTGAGAATCGTTTCAAGGTGGCAGAGAAAGCTTGATTTGAGCCAACTACAGCGCCTGTGTGAGCAAGGGCGATCCGCTTTGCCACGCCAGATTTACCGACCTTAAGAGCAACAACCGGCTTACCAGCTTGCGCACATTTTTCTAGCGCTTCAATAAATGCGTCAGGACGGCGGATAGTTTCGATAAAGATTCCTATTGCGCGAGTCTCTTCATCATCTGCCATAAAGCTCATAAAGTCTGAGACATCGCGATTGAGTTCGCTACCGGTCGATGCGATAAATCGGAAACCAATACGAGGGCCAATCGTTGTAAATGCTTCAGCGATGGATCCAGATTGAGCAGAGATGCCAACGTGACCGGGCACGAATGATGGTGAAATAGAGCCAATCCATGGCGAACCACCTGGCTTAGCGATTCCCATACAGTTCTGACCGATAATCATTGAGCCGTTACTTGCCGCTCGCTCGCGAATGCGTGCAGCAATAAGAGGGCCATCCGCACCCGCTTCGCTACCTAGACCAGGGAAGAAGAAGGCGCGAGTTCCACGGTCCATCAACTCGTAGACCGCACCCTCAACGCGTTCATGTCCGACCATAACCACAGCTAACTCTGGCGTCTGCTCAAGGGCAGCGATGGAAGGCAGGCAGTTAAGGCCTAATACCTCTTCCTTACTTGGATGCACGCCGAGAACTGGAATGCCAGAACTCAACATATTTCGAACAACGGCAGCGCTACGAACCGAAGGTCCGATAATCACACTTGAGGCAGGATCAATCAGCGTATCGACTGGTCGTAGCAACTTGCTCATGAAAAATTTTTCTCCTGGAATCTATTCGATTAGAAATTCATATTGATGTATTGGAGCTCCTGATATTCGAGGAGTCCATCTTGACCACCTTCACGGCCATCGCCAGAACCCTTAGTTCCGCCGAATGGAGTCTGGACATAGCCAAAGGAGGAGCCGTTAATAACGACCATTCCGTATTCGAGCGCTTCAGAGACGCGGTTTGCGGTCGCCATATCTTTAGTGAAGAGATATGCGCCGAGGCCGGATTCAGATGCATTGACCGAATCAAGCATCGCTGACTCGTTATCAAACTTCTCAATCGCAACGAGCGGACCGAAAGTTTCATGGCAAGTGACATCGGCATCTCGTGGTGCATCGACCAGGATTGTCGGTGCGCACCAGCGACGGGGATCGATTCCAGCTGGAACTTCTCCACCTGCGACAACCTTTGCACCACGCTTCTTAGCATCTTCCAGTTGTGCATTGACGCGAGTAACCGCCTCAGTTGAGATCATTGGACCAACTTCAAAGTCACCACCTGTGCCATGGCCCAAACGAAGAGCGTTGACGCGAGCGGTAGCGGCTGCGAGGAATGAGTCATAGATATCTTTATGAACGATGACTCGGTTAGGTGCTACACAACTCTGACCCTGATTAGCAAACTTGCCCCACATTAAGTTATTGATTGCAACTTCAAGATCTGCATCTGGATAGACGATAAATGGTGCAACGCCACCGAGTTCAACGGTAACTTTCTTTAACTGCTTACCGCCGCGTTCAGCCAACATACGACCGACCTCAGTTGATCCAGTAAATGAAATCTGACGAACTTCAGGCGATTCCAGGAGAACATCACCTATTGGTGCCGGCTCGCCGCAGACGAGGTTGAGGACGCCCTTAGGAAAACCTGCATCATGGAAGACTTCAAAAATCTTGATCGCTGAGAGCGGAGTCTCTTCAGCAGGCTTGGCCACGATGGTATTTCCGGCAGCAACTGCGGGTGCAATCTTGCGGAGCAGCATCGCATTAGGAAAGTTCCATGGGGTAATCGCAGCAACGACACCACGCGCACGACGGCGTAGGTAGAAACGTTGATTGAGCGAGTCGCTTGGAACAATCACACCGTTACTCCGGCGGATCTCCTCGGCATACCACAGTAGATAATCTGCACCCCAGAGAACTTCACCAACAGCCTCGCCAATAGGCTTACCTTGTTCGAGAACCATGATCTCGCCAATTTCCTGGGCACGTTCAATAAAGAGGGCGTTAGCCTTTCGAAGATAGGCGGCACGCTCATTGGCATTGAGTGAGCTCCATCCCTTAAATGCAGCATGTGCTGCAACAACTGCAGCGCGAGCTTCATCGCGACCAGCAGCAGGAATCGATGCGATTACTTCGCCGGTTGCGGGATTTTCAACATCGAGAGTCGCCTTGCTCTGTGGCATGACCCATTCGCCATTGATGTATATACCGCTCTTAAAAGTGATAGCCATAATTAGTTCTCCTCGTCATCTGTAAGAATTTCTGGAAAACCTGCAGCGCGCAGTTCTACGCCAACTGCATCTTCAAGCAATTTGATGACTTTAGGAGACCAAGCATCTCCACCATATTGAGCCTTACCTCGTACGAAAGCCTGCTCGGTAATTGCGGCTAATTCAAGAGGTACGCCAAAAGTTCGCCCCATCTCAGTCGCGAAGCCAATATCTTTGAGCGCGAGATCCATTGTGAAGCCAATGTTGTATGAACCGCTCAAGACCAATTGGCTCTCAGTCTCGTGAACAAAGCTGGTTCCGGAGGATGCCTTAATGGCCTCGAACGATGTCGCTAAATCGAGTCCTCCTTGCTTGGCCAACATCATCGCCTCGCCTGCTGCAACAAGATGGATAAATGCCAACATGTTTGTGATGACCTTAATGATGGAGGCGTTACCAAGTGGGCCCATATAGAAGTTCTTTCCGCCGACAGCCTCGATTACCTTCTGGCACTTCTCATAGACCGCCTTATCGCCACCGATTAATACGGTGATCTTTCCCGATGCTGCCTTATGTACACCGCCAGTGACAGGTGATTCGAGGGTATCGATTCCTTTACTCTTTGCAATCTCAGCAATCTCTTCAATAACATGGCGATCGTTGGTGCTCATCTCCATCCAGACGCCACCGCTCTTCAGGCTAGCAAGTACGCCGTCATCACCTAAGAGAACTTTCTTCACAACGGCAGGAGAAGGTAGGCAGGTAATGACGATATCTACATTTGCAGCGAGCTCCTTAGGGGTATCAGCCCACTTTGCTCCCATTGCAATCAAATCTTTAGCAGATTCCTTGCGAATATCGTTTACTGTTAAATCGAATCCATTACGTTGCAAACTAGTTGCTAGATGAACTCCGAGATTACCTAAACCGATGTAGCCGACGCGCATTGTGCTTCTCCTCGTACCGTTGTATGTGTCGATGTTTTAACGTTCTGATTGTGCTTATAACTTGCGGGGAATTAATTGAGGGGAGTTTGGTGCATTTCTAAGTGAAGACGTGTTCCTGTATATGGATGTGCGGCTGCAACTTCCTCGTTGAGCTCTACGCCGAGACCTGGCTCGGTCGTTGGAAGGAAGTAGCCGTTCTCCCATGGCAATGGTTTTTTAAGGAGCTTGGCATGGAAGTTCTCCATCTTTCCAATTGATTCTTGGATGAGGAAGTTCGGGGTTGAGAGATCTACATGGAGATTTGCTGCTGCTTCAATGGGACCGGCATAAAGGTGAGGCGCAATCTGCGCGTAATGAGTCTCGGCGATAGCCGCAATCTTCTTGGTCTCCATAATTCCCCCGACTCGACCGATAGCCATCTGCAGAATTGAGGCGGAGTTATTGCGAAGCACACGCGCAAATTCATACTTGGTTGAGAGGCGCTCACCGGTAGCGACTGGAATCGAAGTTCGTTCGGCAACTCTCCCCATCTCTTCTGGCATATCTGGGGGAGTGGGTTCTTCAAACCAGAGTGGGTCATACTGTTCAATACGTCGCGCTAGTCGGAGCGCGCTAGCAGGAGTTAATTGACCGTGAGTACCGAAGAGGAGGTCGACCTTATTTCCTACTGTTTCACGAAGTTGCTTAACAAACTTCTCTGTGAAGTCGAGCATCTCAAGTGAGAGTTGTCGTGGATCAAATGCCGAATAAGGTCCGATGGGATCAAATTTTAAGGCGGTAAAGCCATCTTTCATATAGTCAAGTGCGCGGGCGCATGAGATATCTGCATTTGAATAGACTGAGTTATCTTCGCCAGGCGCCGGATAGATATAGGTGTAGGTGCGCACACGATCTCGCACTTTTCCGCCTAAGAGGTTATAGACCGGTTGGTTCGCCTCTTTACCCATAATGTCCCAACAGGCGGTTTCTATTCCGCTAAGGATTGCCACCATAGATACATCGGGGCGTTGGGTAAATCCAGCCGAGTATGCGCGGCGCCAGAGGGCCTCAATATCGTATGGAGATGTACCGAGTACATATCGATCTACAACATCTTCAATCATCTTCTCTACTACAGCAGGGTGGAAGGGCACGGCATAGACCTCGCCAATGCCCTCCACACCACTGTCAGTAGTGAGCTTTACGAAGACCCAAAATGCACCGCCATCGTGTGGCGCAGGAGTACCCACCACAAAAGTCTTTGCACTTACGATCTTCATAAAAACTCCTTTTAACTAGTTTGTGGCTCTTGCGAGCCAAGGGGAATTAAGCAGTGAAACCAACAGAGCGGAATGTGAAGTTATTGAGTGAGTTACCTGAAGGGTGACCTGCTCCAAAACCTGACACATTTGCACTGTGGGCATCTAGCTTGTTGTAGAACGAAGTGATGATGTATCCACCGCGGTCATACTCAATTGCTTGAGCAGCAGCGACAATCTCATTTCGCTTCTTCTTATCTGGAGTCTTCAGAGCTGTTGCAATCAACTTCTCATACTCAGGATCTGACCAACCGGTCTCCTTGGCGTAGTCGCCACCGCAATAGACAAGTGTCGCTGCTTCCAAATAAGTACGGTTGATGTAGTAATCCATCGCAAAGACGTTTGCTCCTGGCCAGCCATCCCAGAAGTTTGATGGAGTAGTCACATTTACCGTAACTCCAGCTTGCTTTGCATTGAGAGCAAAGATCTGGGGGATAGTAAGCATTCCTGCTGCATCGTCTTCAGTCTTAAGTTCCATCGCTGGAATTGTGACGCCCGACTTCTTGAGCAAGAATTTCGCCTGCTCAGGATCGTAATCGCGCTGCTTGAGCTTCTTGTTGTAGCCCTCGTCATAGCGACCAAGAACGTCATTACCCATTTGTGCATAACCGCTATAAGCCTGCTTTACGACAGCTTCACGGTCAATCATCAAACGGAATGCGCGACGCACGTCAACATTGTTAAATGGCTCCTTGAGGCAGTTCATTGCGATAGGTACATATGCACCAGTCTTCGCATTGAGTACAGCGAGCTTCTTGTTTGCCTTAACTGTTGATACCTGTGAGTTAGGAAGATCAGTAATTGCATCTACCTGACCGCTGACTAGCGCATTTACACGAGCTGTCTCATCAGGGATAGAGATAATCTCTACTGAATCAACATAAGGCTCGCCAGTGCGCCAGTACTGAGTATTCTTTACATAGACGCTCTTGACGCCAGGTGTAAATGACTTGTACTTGAAAGGTCCGGTACCCACTGGATTTGCAGGGTTGTAACCAACAGGAACGATACCCATCGCATAGTTAGAGAAGATCTCATCGAAAGTTACGTTAGCTGACTTAAGTGTGATTTGAACTGTGTTCGCATCAATCTTCTTTAGCTTTGTTAGGTCGACGCCTGCAAGAGATCCTGAGCGAATCGCCTTGGTTGCAGGGTCAAGAACGCGCTGAATTGTGAAGATCACGTCATCAGCTGAGAGTGTTCGGCCATTGTGGAACTTAATTCCCTTCTTGACCTTAACTGTCCATACATCACCAGTCTTATTCGGGGTGAAGGACTCAGCGAGCTCGTTGACCAACTTGAAGTTAGAGTCACGAGTTACCAAGCGATCGTAAAGCTGGTACTGACGAGCTGTATCTGCAGTAAATCCGCCGAGATGCGCATCCTGAGTCTCCTTGGTGCTGCCTGAGCCGACACCAATGCGAAGTACGCCACCCTTCTTGATCTTCTTTGTTGCAGCATCAGCAGATGGTGCAAGAACTGCGCCGCCGCCTGCGATTAGCAAGCCGGAGGCTGTTGCTCCCATCAAGACTCCGCGACGAGATAGTTCGCCTGCGAAGTTGTTATTCTCTTCTTGCATGTTTCCCCCCTAGATAGGAAATTGAACGCTCGCGATGGGCGTTCAGGTACTGCTTTATTTCTTTCCGAGACCCTTAGTTGGAGCTCCAATAAGGATTGCGGTATTGCCGAGCGCTAAATCTCCCTCATGCATCCTTTGGTGTGCATGAGGAATATCTTCGAATCCGAGCACTTCACCAAGTGCTGGATGAATTGCTCCAGAAGTGAGCATCTTGTTGTATTCAATTGCTTGCTGATCATTTGTTCCATGTGAGCCTTGGAAACGCTTTTGACGTGTCCAGTGATAGCGAAGGTCAACAACAGCTGAGTATCCGGTTGTGCCAGCGCAGATAACAACCATTCCACCGGGTTCGCATACAAAGATTGATGTTGGAACTGTTGCCTCACCTGGATGTTCGATAACGATGGCTGGATCTTTCTTCTCGCCAACGATCTCCCAAATCTTTGCGCCAAATGCGCGGGCACCAGCAGTCCATGCTTTTTGTCCCGCTTCATCTGTCCAATGAGGAGGAGTGCCCCAGTGTGAAAAGTCATTGCGATTGATATAACCCTTTGCACCAAGTTTCATGCAGTATTCGCCACGTTCATCATCGGAGACAACTGCGACTGGAATTGCACCTACTGCTGCTGCGAGTTGAATTGCCATCGAACCGACTCCACCAGAGCCGCCCCAAACAAGTACTACATCACCCTTTTTCGCTTCATGTGGCTGCCATCCAAACATCATGCGGTATGCAGTTGTTCCACAGAGCGTAGAAGCAGCAGCTTCTTCCCAAGTAAGTGATGGCGCCTTTGGCAGACACTGATGATCTTGAACAATTGTGAATTGACCGAATGATCCGTAATTTGTTTGATAGCCCCAAGTCTTCGATGAGCGAGCAATCATTGGATCTTTTCCTGCTAATACCCAAGGATCATCCTGATCCCACCAACCATGATGGATAGCAACTTCATCTCCGACCTTTACCGAAGTAACGCCTTCACCAATTGCATAAACGATGCCAGCAGCATCACTTCCACCAACATGGAAATCTTCTGGCTCTCCAGCTTTTTGACGTGCAGCAATTACATCGATAGGAATTCCTCGCGCTGCCCAAACATTGTTGTAATTAATTCCCGCTGCCATTACTGCGACGAGAACTTCACCGCGCTTTGGTTGTGGAGTAGGAACTTCTTCGACCTGAAACGCATCTCGGGGCTCGCCTAGTCGATTGGAACGAATGACCTGGGCAAACATCGTTGGTGGTACCTCACCGACAGGTGGCAGGGTTCCGATGGGATAGGCGCTCATTGTCGAGGTGCTCCATTTCTACTAACTCGCTACTAAGTGGATTGAACGTAGGTCGCCGGTGCAATAGTTACAACAACAGTTGCATATATGGCACATAACGGTTTAGCATCTCGCCATGATGAGCAAACGACAGATCAACTCAGCAGGGCTCCGCCGCGATATCGAGCTACTCGAGGTCTTGGGCCTCCATGAGGCTGAGACCCGTTCTGGCCTCGGCGTTATTCGAATCGCCGAGTTGGCTGGGCGCGAGAAGACTCAGGTATCACGGGCCCTCTCGACCCTAGCCGAGCAGGGTCTGGTAGATCGCGATCCAAAGACGATGCTCTATCGCCTGGGCTGGCGCCTCTACGCGCTGAGCGCTAGAACTTATGAAGCTCACCTGGTGGCAGTTGCAACCCCGTATCTACGGCGACTCTCAGAGCTGACTCAGGAGACGACCCATCTCTGTGTTCTACGCCAAGATGAGGTGCTCACCTTGTCGACTGCATCAACATCTCACGGCTTTCGGGCTGTCTGGGAGGGTCTCACTTCACCAGCGCCAGCTACTTCGGCTGGGCGAGTTCTCATCTGCGAATGGGATGACATCTCAATTCGATCAAAGTGGACCAATGAAGAGTTGATGAACACTGGTGGAGTCCGCAAATTTAAGGATACCGATGAGTTTGTCAGTGAATTGGCAAAGATTCGCGAACAGGGTTATTGCATCGTTGATGAGGAGTTCGAGCTGGGCGTGGTTGGCTGCTCTGCTCCGGTACGTGATGCATCGGGGCGAATAGTGGCGGCAATCAACATTGGCGCACCTAAATTACGCCTGCATTCAAAGCTCGAGCAGGCAGCTCGCCTAACTAGAAAAGTTGCAAGCGAACTCTCGCAGACGCTCTATCTTCCAACGCCGCAGAGACAATAAATGGATTGCGTCTATAGCAATTGCCATAGACGCACGCGTTGTTGTTGAAATCGCACATCTCTAGAACGATGGCAACACCAAAGATTGAGGTGTGCAATGGCGCAAAAACATATCTATCCATTTACCTTCGGCGATATGTCGCAGAAAGATTTACTTGGCGGCAAAGGTGCAAACCTGGCAGAGATGATGCGAATCGGTTTGCCAGTTCCGCCAGGTTTTACTATTGCGACAACAGCATGTCGCGAGTATTTACAGAGCGGAAAAATCACCGAAGAACTTCGGGAAGAGATTACGCAATCATTGGCGGCGCTTGAGAAAGAGCTTGGCAAAGAGTTTGGTGGTGTTAAAAATCCATTACTAGTCTCGGTGCGATCAGGTGCAAAGTTTTCAATGCCGGGCATGATGGAGACAGTTCTCAATGTTGGCATAACCCCTGAAGTAGCTGCTGCACTTGCAGAATCCAGTGGCAATCCACGTTTTGCCTGGGACTCATATCGACGCTTTATCGAGATGTACGGCAAGATTGTCTGCGAAGTCGAACCCGATGAATTCCATAAAGTAGAACATCGAGTTCTTACTCACCGAGGCGTCGAATCACTCCAAGAACTTGAAGTTGAAGATCTGATTTCACTCGCCGAGGGTTTTATCAAAGTAATTGAGATTGCGACCGGCGAAACTTTTCCAACAGACCCGCGTGAGCATCTGGTGGCTTCAATTGAAGCAGTCTTTAAATCCTGGAACTCAGAGCGCGCCCAGCTCTATCGCCGTCGCGAACGCATTCCTTCAGATTTGGGTACTGCGGTCAATATCCAATCGATGGTCTTTGGCAATCTCAGCGATGATTCCGGAACCGGCGTCGCTTTCACTCGCAATCCATCAACCGGCGAAATTGGATCATATGGTGATTATCTGGAGAAAGCCCAGGGCGAAGATGTAGTAGCTGGTATTCGTACGCCGATTACTTTAGATGATTTAGCTAATTTAAATCCTGCAGTCCATCAACAATTGCAATCAGTGATGAATATGCTAGAAGGCCACTATCGCGACCTTTGCGACATTGAATTTACGATTGAGCGTGGAAAGCTCTGGATTTTGCAGACTCGAGTGGGAAAGCGGACCGCAGAGGCTGCATTCCGAATTGCACTTCAATTTGTCGATGAAGGCAAAATCACAATGGATGAAGCGATTAGTCGGACTACTGGCGAACAATTAGCAATGTTGATGTTTCCGCAATTTGATACTCGTGGAAAACTCAATGAGATAGCTCGCGGAATCCCGGCATCGCCAGGTGCAGCAGTTGGTGAAGTTGTCTTTGATTCCAAGCGTGCTTTTGATTTTGCTAAGGCTGGTCGTAAGGTTATTTTGGTACGACGCGAAACCAGCCCCGATGATCTGGTTGGCATGGTTGCTGCAGAAGGAATTCTGACTAGCCGTGGTGGTAAGACTTCACATGCTGCCGTTGTTGCCCGCGGTATGGGAAAGACCGCTATCTGCGGTACTGATTCAATCGCAGTAGATGAACGTGGGAATTTCTTCACCGCAGGAGCCCTCACTGTCTATGAAGGTGAATTAATCTCAATCGATGGCACAACTGGTGCGGTTTATCTCGGTGAAGTTCCTGTCGTTGCATCATCAGTGACCTCCTACCTAGAGGGACGTCTCTCACCGGACAGCGAAGAGGCTTCACCAGTTGTAAAGGCTGTACATCGCATCTTGAGTTACGCCGATCAAAAGCGAGTTCTCGAAGTTCGTACCAATGCCGATACCCCAGAGGATGCAATTCGCGCACGAATCCTTGGCGCAGAGGGCGTTGGCCTCTGCCGAACTGAACATATGTTCCTTGGCCCACGTCGCGCCTATATCGAGCGGCTGGTGCTCGCCGAGAATGAAGATGTGCAGCGCGGTGTTATCAGCGAGATGGAGCCGTTACAACGCGCTGATTTCGTCGGAATCATGATGGCGATGTCTGGCTTGCCAGTAACTATCCGACTACTCGATCCGCCGCTCCATGAATTTTTGCCGCCACTTACCGAACTCAGCGCCACGATGGCGCGCGCAGAAGCGTTAGGAGAGGAGATTCCGGCACGCGACCTCGCCTTATTTAACGCGGTCAAACGTTTGCATGAAGCTAATCCAATGCTTGGTCTTCGTGGCGTGCGTCTTGGAATCTTAATTCCAGAGCTCTACAAGATGCAGGTGCGCGCTTTAATGCATGCCTATCTTGAAGTTCAGAAACTTGGCCACGATCCACGGCCTGAGGTGATGATTCCATTGGTCTCAACACAGCGAGAGCTCCTTCATCTACGCGAGACTTTAGAAGATGAAATCACTAAGACCTTCAAATCATCGAATCAAGAGATTGTCTTGCCAATCGGAACGATGATTGAGACTCCTCGTGCGGCGATAACTGCCGATCGGTTAGGTATCCATGCCGACTTTTTCTCGTTTGGAACTAACGATCTTACGCAGCTCACCTGGGCATTTAGCCGCGATGATGTCGAATCAACATTCTTGCCACGCTATCTTGACTTGGAACTAGTGCCATTTAATCCTTTTGAATCTCTTGATGAAGCTGGAGTTGGAATTCTGGTTCGCACCGCCGTTGAGTTGGCCAGGGGATTGCGCAGTGATTTTAAGCTTGGAGTCTGCGGTGAGCATGGTGGTGATCCGCGAAGTATTCACTTCTTCCATAAATTAGGGCTGAACTATGTCTCTTGCTCGCCATTTAGAGTGCCAATCGCCAGATTAGAGGCAGGTCGCGCTGCGGTTTAAGCAACGAGTAGAGATCGCTTAGAGAGCCCCATCCAGAATCCTTCAATTAAGGTCTCTGGTGGTGCATCAATGTCGCTGCCAGCACCTAACGCTACAAAGAGCGGCGTGAAGTGCTCGACAGTTGGGTGGGCATATTGAACTGCCGGAGCTAAATCTTTATACGCTGCAAGCGAATCGATGTCGCCCTTTGCTAAACGTTCTGCCGCCCAAGTATCAAATTCAGAGGACC
>JACCDW010823054.1_pt1 | contig 14073 bp, 13 predicted proteins | sample 7449781 | NCBI WGS metagenome assembly JACCDW01 (sample SAMN15323449, study PRJNA562643) | freshwater metagenome | isolation source: river surface water | place: USA:Blue River Watershed | collected 2017-08-18 | reverse complement strand
GCGTGACTAGAATCGCCTCCAACCGCGCTGCAGCCTGCCGCAATCCGGCAAGCACCGGTTCGGCGTCCCCGGGGTCCACCACCAGCGCCCGTTGCCCGTCTTGCAACAGCCAGAGGTAGTTGTCCTGGAAGGCCGGCAGGGGAAGTAACTTCATGAGCGAGCGGATTATAGGAATGCAGCAGTGGTTCGATTCCTCTCCCGGGGCCTACCTTTTGGCATGGGAGCAGGCCGCCTTCGACGAGGCGGTGGCCGACATCTTCGGCTACCACGCGGTCCAACTGGGCCTGCCCGCCGTCGACACCCTGCGAACCAACCGCATGCCGCACCGCTGGCTGGGCCTGGAGCCCGGCGCCCCAGCGGGTTCGCGGGCCCCTGATTTCCTGACCGACACCCACACCCTGCCCTTCGACGCCGCCAGCCTGGACTTGGTGGTGCTGCCCCACACCCTGGAATTGAGCGTGGACCCGCACGCCACCCTGCGCGAAGTCGAACGCGTGCTGGTGCCCGAGGGGCGCGTGGTGATCTGCGGGCTCAACCCCGCCAGCCTCTGGGGCCTGCGCCAGCGCCGCGCGCACCTGTGGCGCCACCTGGGGCTGGGCGAATTGTTCCTGCCCGAGGCGGGCGAGTTCATCGGCTACCGGCGCCTGCGCGATTGGCTGCGGCTTCTGAGCTTCGAGGTCGAGACCGGGCGCTTCGGCTGCTGGCGTCCCGCCTTCTCCACGCAGAAATGGCTGGACCGCTTCGACTGGATGGACCCGCTGGGCGAGCGCTGGTGGCCGATCTTCGGCGCGGCCTACTTCATCGTCGCGGTCAAGCGCGTGCGCGGCATGAAGCTGATGGGAGCGGCCTGGAAGCGGCGTGCGACCATCGCGTCCGCGCCAGTGCCGCTGGCCAATCGCGGCCACCGCACCCAGCAGCGCCACGCTCACCAGACCGAAACCGATAAGAATTTCCTGTGAATCCCATCGAGATCTACACCGACGGCGCCTGCAAGGGCAATCCCGGCCCGGGCGGCTGGGGCGTGCTGCTCAAGGCCGCCGGCACCGAGAAGGAGCTGTTTGGCGGCGAACTATCGACCACCAACAACCGCATGGAACTGATGGCGGTGATCCAGGCCCTGTCGGCCCTCAAGCGTCCCTGTGATGTGACCTTGTTCCTGGATAGCCAGTATGTCCTCAAGGGCATGACCGAATGGCTGCCAGGCTGGAAGGCCAAGGGTTGGCGTACCGCCAGCAAGCAGCCGGTGAAGAACGTGGAGCTGTGGCAGCAGCTGGACGCGCTGGTGCAGCAAGGCGGGCACCGCATCGACTGGCGCTGGGTGCGGGGCCACAACGGTGACCCGGGCAATGAGCGCGCCGACGCCCTGGCCAATCGCGGCGTCGAGCTCGCGCAGCGCCGCTGACCGGCGGGGCCCCGGGCGCAGTGATGTTCGCCTCATTAGGCGAGCGCGGGGGTGGGTTGCACGTAGTGACCCCAATGCAGCCCCAGTCAAGCACTGATACATTGGCCGGTTTGGCGACAAAGCTTCGCCCCGGCCTGTCATAAGAAAGTTCGTCTCCATGGCTTCCAAACCCCTTTACCTCGTCGTGGCCGTCGCCGGCATCGCTGCCGCCTCGGGCGCGGCCTGGTGGTACCAGAACAAGCCGGCCCGGTCCATGACGCCCGAGGAGGGCCGCCCTGCCGCGGCGGCCGCCAGCGTCCCCGCCTCCGGCGCGTCCGGTGCCGCGCGGCCTCCGGGGGTGGAAGTGGCGCAGGTGGCGCAGTCCCGCCTGGTCGACGACACCCTGGCGGTGGGCACGCTGCGCTCGCGCCAGAGCGTGATGCTGCGGCCCGAGGTCAGCGGCCGCGTCGCCAAGATCAATTTCCGCGATGGCGAGCGTGTGCAGCGCGGACAGGTGATGGTGCAACTGGACGACGACCTGCCGCGGGCACAGGTGGCCCAGGCGCAGGCCGAACTCTCGATCGCGCGCGCCAACCACAAGCGCAACCAGGAACTGGTGGCCCAGAACTTCATCAGCCAGCGCTCGGTGGACGAAAGCGGCGCGTCCCTGCAGGTCGCCGAGGCCAAGCTGGCCCTGGCCCGTGCGCAGGCCGACCGGCTTCGCATCCTCGCGCCCTTTGACGGCATCGCCGGTATCCGCAGCATCAACGTCGGCGACTACCTCAAGGACGGTGCCGACATCGTCAACATCGAGGACCTGGATGCCATCCTCGTCGACTACCGCCTGCCCGAACGCTTCCAGACCAAGGTGCGCAAGGGGCAGGTGGCCATGGTGGCCCTGGACGCCTTGCCGGGTCGCAAGTTCACGGCCATGGTCCAGGCCGTCGATCCGCTGGTGGATGCCAATGGCCGCTCGGTCGGTGTGCGCGGTTGCATCGACAACCGCCAGCAGCAGCTGCGTCCCGGCATGTTCGCCCGCGTCACGGCCGTCTTCGGCGAGCGCGAAAACGCCCTGGTCGTGCCCGAGGAGGCCATCGTGCCCCAGGGCGGGCGGCAGTTCATCTTCAAGGTCGTGCCCGGTGCAGAGCCCGACTCCCGCGTCGTGCAGCGGACCGAGGTCAAGGTCGGCATCCGCCAGCCCGGCAAGGTCGAGATCCTCGAAGGCCTGAAGGCGGGGGATACCGTGGTGACCGCGGGCCAGCAGCGCCTGCAGCGCGATGGCATGACGGTGCGCGTGATCGATGTGGCCCGTGGTGGCCCCGGTGGCCCGGCCGCCGCGGCTTCCGCTGCAGCCCCCGCAGCTTCGGCCGCTGCATCTGCCGCTGCCGTTGCTTCCGCGGGTGCCGCCTCGATGGCCTCCGTACGGCCCGCTGCTGCGGGCAAGCCGGGCGCTGGCGGCGCGGCCACGGGCGCTCGCCCCGGCCCCGCGTCCTCTGGCCCCAATCCCTGCCTGCAAGCTCTGGCCGGTGGCCCGGCCGCCAGCTGACCCTTCACGCGCCTAGGACCTCGCCATGCAGTTGCCCGAGATTTCCATCCGCCGCCCCGTCCTGGCGACCGTGCTGTCGCTGCTCGTGGTCCTGGTTGGCCTGGTCAGTTTCAACCGGCTCTCCGTGCGGGAGTACCCCAAGATCGACGAACCGGTGGTCACGGTCTCCGTGCGCTATCCCGGCGCCTCGGCCGAAGTGATCGAGTCGCAGGTGTCCAAGCCGCTGGAGGATTCCATCGCCGGCATCGACGCGGTGGACGTCCTGACCTCCATCAGCCGGGCCGACCAGAGCCAGATCACCGTCAAGTTCCGCCTCGAGAAGGACGCCGATTCCGCCGCTGCCGAAGTCCGTGACCGCACGGCGCGCGTGCGCAACCGGCTGCCCGTGGCCATCGAGGAGCCCGTGATCGCCAAGGTCGAGGCCGATGCCTTCCCGGTGATCTGGCTGGCCTTCTCCAGCGACACCCTCAATCCGCTGCAGATCAACGACCTCATCGCCCGCGTCATCAAGCCCCGTCTGCAGACGGTGACCGGCGTGGCCGACGTGCGCATTTACGGCGAGCGCAAGTACGCCATGCGCGTGTGGCTGGACGCCGACCGCCTGGCCGGTTACCGCCTGACCACCCAGGATGTGGAGGACGCGATCCGCCGCAGCAACCTGGAGCTGCCGGCCGGCCGCATCGAATCGCAGCAGCGCGAATTCAGCGTGACTTCGCAGACCGACCTGGTGCGCCCGGGCCAGTTCGGCGACATCGTGATCCGCAACGTCAACGGCTTCCCTGTGAAGATCCGCGACGTGGCCCAGGTGCGAGAGGGCGCCGCCGACGAGCGCAGCGCGGTGCGCCTGAACGGCCAGTACGCGATCTCTGCCGGCGTGATCCGCCAGGCCACGGCCAACCCGCTGATCCTGTCGGCCGGCGTGCGCGAGATGCTGCCGCGCCTGAAGGCCGACCTGCCACCGGGCGTCAACGTCGAGGTGGCCAACGACAACTCCCTGTTCATCGACCGCTCGGTCAAGAACGTCTACCAGACCATCGTCGAGGCGGTGGTGCTGGTGGCCCTGGTGATCTTCTTTTTCCTGCGCACCTTCCGCGCGTCCATCATCCCCATCGTCACCATCCCGGTCAGCCTGATCGGCACCTTCTCGATGATGGCGCTGGCCGGCTTCACCATCAACACGCTCACCCTGTTGGCGCTGGTGCTGGCCATCGGCCTGGTGGTGGACGACGCCATCGTGATGCTGGAGAACATCTTCCGGCACATCGAGGAGGGGCTCGATCCCTTCTCCGCGGCGATCAAGGGCGCGCGGGAAATCGGCTTCGCCATCATCACCATGACCTTCACGCTGGTGGCCGTGTACGCGCCGCTGGCCTTCACGCCGGGACGCACCGGGAGGCTGTTCGCCGAGTTCGCACTGGCCCTGGCCGGGGCGGTGATGGTGTCGGGTTTCGTGGCCCTCACGCTCACCCCCATGATGTGCTCCAAGCTGCTGCGGCACAACGCCAAGCCGGGCTGGTTCGACCGCACCATGGAGCGCGGGCTGACCGCCGTGTCCAGCGGCTACGAGCGCCTGCTTCGCTGGATCGTCACCGCGCGCTGGACGCCCCCGGCAGGCCGTTCGGGGGGTGTTCGCGGGTGGCTGTTGCAGGCGCGCTGGCTGGTGCTGGTTGTCATGGGCCTGGCTGCCCTGGGCATTGCCACCGTCTGGCCGATGATGAAGCAGGAACTTGCGCCGCTGGAGGACCGCGGCACCATCCTGGCCGTGGTCAACGCGCCCGACGGCTCCACGCTGGAATACACCAATCGCTATTCGCAGATCCTGGAACGCATGGGTCAGAACTACAAGGAGTTCGACCGCATCTTCGGCAACGTGGGCAACCCCACCGTGTCACAGGCCAGCGTGATCTTCCGCGCCGTCGACTGGGAAAAGCGTGAGCGCACCACCCTGCAGCTCGCACGCGAGATGGGCCCCCGCATGGCCTCGCTGCCTGGCGTCAATGCCTTCGTGATCACCCCGCCTTCCCTGGGCCAGGGCTTTCGCGAGCGTCCGCTGAACTTCGTGATCCAGACCTCGGACAGCTACGAAAACCTCAGCCGCGTCACCCGCCAGTTCCTGGACGAGATGGCCAAGAACCCCGGCATCATCCAGCCCGACATCGACCTGCGCCTGAACAAGCCCGAGCTGCGCATCGAGGTGGACCGCGACAAGGCCGCGGACCTGGGCGTGAGCGTCGAGGTCGTGGCCAAGGCGCTGGAGACCATGCTGGGCGGCCGCAACGTGACCCGATACAAGCGCGACGCCGAGCAGTACGACGTGATCGTGCAGGTGCAGTCCAACGGCCGCACCACGCCCGAAGACATCGACCGCATCCAGGTGCGCGGGCGCAACGACGTCATGATCCCGCTGTCCGCCCTGGTCAAGGTGCGCGAGAGCGTGAGCCCGCGCGAACTCAATCACTTCGGCCAGCGCCGCTCGGTCTCCATCACCGCCAACCTGTCGCCCGATTACTCGCTGGGTCAGGCCCTGACCTTCATGGACCAGACCGCCGCCAAGATCCTCAAGACCGGCTACAGCACCGACCTCAATGGCACCTCGCGCGAGTTCCGCAGCTCGCAGGGCGCGCTGGCCATCGTGTTCGTGATGGCCTTGCTGTTCATCTTCCTGGTGCTGGCTGCCCAGTTCGAGAGCTTCGTGGATCCCTTCGTGATCATGCTGTCGGTGCCCATGTCCACCATCGGCGCGCTGCTGGCCTTGCAGTGGTCTGGCGGGTCGCTCAACGTGTACTCGCAGATCGGCTTGATCACCCTGGTGGGCCTGATCACCAAGCACGGCATCCTGATTGTCGAATTCGCCAACCAGCTGCGCGAGCAGGGGCTGGAGATGGTCGACGCCCTGGTCAAGGCCGCTTCGCAGCGCCTGCGCCCCATCCTCATGACCACGGGCGCCATGGTGCTGGGCGCCGTGCCGCTGGCCCTGTCCACCGGTGCGGGCGCTGAGAGCCGCCAGCAGATCGGCTGGGTGATCGTGGGCGGGATGTCGCTGGGGACGCTGCTGACGATCTTCGTGGTGCCGACCATGTACACGCTGTTCGCGCGCAAGAGCGTGCCGGGCGCGAACAAGACGACGGCCCGCGAGGAGCCCGACGCCCATCACGCGTCCGGCGACCTGGTCGCCAAGTAGCCGCTCCAAGTAGCCGCTGTCCGTCAGGCCGCGCGGCCTGCGCCGACAGCGCGCCCGCCGGGCGCTGCGTAGTCTCCTGCCCCTGAAGGAGACTGCAATGCGACAACTTCCCAAGGCCATCCCCGAACTCGATGGAGGCCTCTTCCTGCCCAGGCCGGTGCTGGAGTTGCTGGAGTCCGTCCTGGCCGAACACGAGTGCCTGCTGCTGCGCCAGGGGGACACCGAATCTGGCATGACGGTGCTGAACGAACTGCGCCAGCTGCTGCGGCTGACGGGTGTGCGCCCGTCCTTGCCTCCCGCGCGTGAACTGCTTGAACTGGTGGATCCGCGCCAGGAAACCCTGCGCCGCAACCTGCTGCGGCACTGAAGACGCGCTGGGGCGTCAGATCGCCCCGTCGAACATCATCACGTCCACCTCGTCCCCGGGGGCGACGGACGCCTGGACGTGATCCAGGACGATCAGGCCGTTGGCCTCCACCATGGACCGCAGCACGCCCGAGCCTTGGCTGCCGGTGGTGCGCACCAGCAGCGAACCCCCCGGGGCGCGGCTCACGATACCGCGCTGGTACTCCGTGCGACCGGGCTTCTTGCGGATCGCCTCGCTGCTGCGGGCGCGCAGCATCACCAGGGGCTCGGGCCGCGCGCCCATCATGCGCAGGAGGGCAGGGCGCACGAAGGCCAGGAAGGTCACCATCACCGCCACCGGATTGCCGGGCAGTCCGAACAGGACGGCGCTGCGCGACCCGCAAGGCAGGCGCCCCACGGCCATCGGGCGGCCCGGGCGCATGGCGATCTTCCAGAACGCCACATCCCCCAGCTCCTTCATCATGGCCTTGGTGAAATCGGCTTCGCCCACGCTCACCCCACCGCTGGTGATGACGGCGTCCGCCCGCGCGGCAGCGTCCGAGAAGGCCTGCCGCAGCAAGACCGGATCGTCACGCACCACGCCCAGGTCGATCACCTCGCAGCCCAGGCGCGTGAGGAGCGCCCGTACCGTGTGCCGGTTGCTGTCGTAGACGGCGCCTTCACGGGGTGCCTCGCCCAGCGACAGGATCTCGTCGCCGGTGGAGAAGTACGCCACCTTCAGGCGGCGCCTGACCTGCACCTGGGGCAGGCCCAGACTGGCGATGAGGCCACAGGCCGCAGGGCCCAGGCGCTCGCCGGCGCGCAGCGCAGGCTGGCCCTGCATCAGGTCCTCACCTGCCAGGCGGCGGTTGTCACCGGGCTGGAGCAGGCCGGGGGGGATGGCCACCCGCGTGCGGCCGTCCGCTTCGCGCACGGTGACGAACTCCTGGGGCACCACGGTGTCCAGGCCTGCGGGCATGATCGCGCCCGTCATGATCTTCACGCACTGGCCCGCGCCCACCGTGCCGCGCCAGGCCTGGCCAGCCAGGGCCGTGCCGGCCACTTCGAGTTCCAGTGCGGATGGTGTCTGCAGGGCTGCGCCGTCGAAGGCGTAGCCGTCCATCGCCGAGTTGTCGTGAGGCGGCACGCTGACCGGGGAGATGAGGTCCTGGGCCAGCACGCGGCCCGCCGCGTCGAACAGGCTGATGGTCTCGGTCTCCGGCACCGGCTCCACCAGCCGCGCCAGGAATTCGTTCACGGCCTGCGCGTGCAGGGCCTGCGGGTCATAGCCTTGCAGTTCTGCGGCGATCTGATCCAGGGATTTCATCGCTTGCCCGCCTGTTCGAGCTGGCGCAGTTCTTCCAGCGTGTTGGCGTTGAAGAACGCGTGCGGGTCATCGCCGGGCGCGTGGAAGGGAACCAGCACCGTGCGGTGCTTCGCGGTCCAGGCGTCGATCTTGCGTCCGCCTTCCTTGGTGAAAAGGTGCAGGCTTTCCAGCAGCTCGCGCCGCATCAGGCAGAACACGGGCTGCGCGCGCAGCACGCCGTCGGCTTCGGGCGCGCTGGCCATGGCGATCTCGGCGTCCTGCGCGTGCGCCGCCTGCGCCAGGCGCGCCACCAGGTCCAGGGGGAAGAGCGGCGTGTCGCAGGGGACGGTCACCAGCCAGGGCGTTTCGGCGTGCTCGAAGCCCGTCATGAAACCGGCCAGCGGGCCGGCGAAATCGGGCAGGGCATCCGGCCACACCGGTGCGCCGAAGGACTCGTAGGCAGCGAGGTTGCGGTTGGCGTTGACCAGCACTTCGCTCACCTGCATCTGCAGCCGCATCAGCGTGTGCAGCGCCAGGGGCATGCCGTTGAAGTTCTGCAGGCCCTTGTCGGCGCCGCCCATGCGGGCGCCGCGGCCGCCGGCCAGGATCAGGCCCGTGATGTCGCTGGAGGGAATCATCCGCCGATGTAGCTCATTTCGACGCGGCGCTGGCCGTTGCCGGCCGGGCCGCTGTTCTGGGAACGCAATTCGGAGTAGCGGTCACTGCGCCCCTGCCAGAGGGCGGCGATGGCCGCTGCGAGCTGCCTGTCGTCCGCGCCGTCACGAAGCAGGGCGCGCAGGTCGTGCCCCTGGGTCGCGAACAGGCACAGGTAGAGGTTGCCTTCGGTGGACAGGCGTGCGCGGTTGCAGTCGCCGCAGAAGGCCTGCGTGACGCTGCTGATGACGCCGATCTCGCCCGCGCCATCCGCGTAGGCCCAGCGCTGCGCGGTCTCGCCGGGCGCGGCGGGTTCCAGGGGGACCAGCGGCCACTGCGCCTGGATGCGGCGAATCACCTCGGCCGAAGGCAGGACTTCGTCCATGCGCCAGCCATTGGTCGCGCCCACGTCCATGTACTCGATGAAGCGCAGCACATGGCCGCTGCCGCGGAAGTGCCTGGCCATGGGCAGGATCTCGTGGTCGTTGGTGCCGCGCTTGACCACCATGTTGACCTTGAGGGGCCCCAGGCCCGCGTCCCGCGCCGCGTCCAGGCCTTCGAGTACCTGGGCCACGGGAAAGTCCACATCGTTCATCCGGCGAAAGACGGCATCGTCCAGTCCGTCCAGGCTCACCGTCACCCGGCGCAGGCCGGCTTCCTTCAGGGCTCGGGCCTTGCGCGCAAGCAGGGAACCGTTGGTGGTGAGGGTCAGGTCCAGCGGCGCGCCATCCGGCGTGCGCAGGCTGGCGAGCTGGCCGACCAGGACCTCGATGTGCTTTCGCAGCAGCGGCTCGCCCCCGGTCAGGCGGATCTTGCGCACGCCCAGGGTCACGAACTGACGTGCCAGCCGGGTGATCTCCTCGAAACTGAGCAGGTCGGCATGCGCCAGGTAGGGATAGTCCTTGTCGAAGACGTCCTTGGGCATGCAGTAGCTGCAACGGAAGTTGCAGCGGTCCGTCACGCTGATCCGCAGATCGTGCAGGGGCCGCGCGAGGGTGTCGGCCACGGGCCCGTCACCGGCATGGGGTCGCGGAGGAACCGCCACAGGCCGCGCGGGCGGGCGTTGGGCGACCAGCGGGATCACGCGATCGGACATTCCGCCATTGTGCCGCCGCGCGCATGCCCCTTCAGACCCACCAGGCAAACCGGCAGGCCAGGGCGCCCACTCAGACGCAGCGCGCCCCGTCCACCTCGATGCACACGCCCGAGATGAAGGCGGCCTCGTCGCTGGCCAGGTACAGGGCGGCATGGGCCACGTCCAGGGCGGTGGAAAAGCGCCCCAGGGGGATGGTGGCCAGGAACTTGGCGCGCACGGCATCGCTGATCGGGCCGCCCGCGAATTCCGCCGAGAGGCCGGTGTCGGGGTTGAACACCGGGTTGATGCAGTTCACCCGGATGTTCTCGGGACCCAGTTCCGCCGCCAGCGACTTGCTGGTGGTGATCACCGCGCCCTTGGAGCCGTTGTACCAGGTCAGGCCCGGGCGAGGGCGCAGGCCCGCGGTCGAGGCCACGTTGATGAAGCAGCCGCCGCCCCGGGCCCGCATCGCCGGCACGGCGTGCACCGTCGCGAGGTAGATGCTCTTGACGTTGACGGCATAGACCTTGTCGAAATCCGCCTCGCTCACGTCCAGGGCGGGCTGGTTGCGGTGCGTCCAGCCGGCGTTATTGACCATCACGTCCAGCCCGCCGAATTGCCTGACCGCCGCCGCGACCAGGGATCTGACCTCGTCGGAGCGCGTGACGTCCGCCGCGAAGAAGGCGGCCTGGCCCCCGGCGTCGCGGATCGAGGCCGCGACCTTTTCCCCGCGGGCCGCGTCAATGTCATTGACGGTCACCTGGGCGCCCTCCGCGGCCAGGCGCCGGGCGATGCCCTCGCCGATGCCGCCCCCGGCGCCGGTGACGATGATGGACTTGTTCTGGACTCGCATCGTGTTCCTCGTGGATCTCTTTGCGCAGGTGCGCTGGCCCGCATTGTTGCCCATCATGTCAACGGGCTTTCAGGAGGCGCCTGCGCTTGCCAGCGCGGCCCTATCATCCGGGTGTTTCCAAAAGTGACAGGAGGGCTGGCATGGGTGGACTCGGCGGATGGATCCAGAAGGCGGTGGCGGCGGGCATGCTGACCAGCTTGGCCTTGGTGCCCTTGGCGTCGTGGGCCCAGTCTGCACAAGGTGCGGCCGTGACATCCACATCGCCCAATCTGGCGCCCGGCTTCACCCATCGTCCTGCGGCCTCCACGCTCCTGGTCGTGCCTGCCGACCTGGAGCTTTTCTCCATCAGCGCCGGCGGGGTGATGGAACCGCGGGCCGACTGGACCTCGGCGGCACAGCGCCATTTCAGGGAGGCCCTGCACGCCCATCGCAAGAACTTCGGCGCACGGTTCAAGGAACTCGCCGCGAGCGAACTCGATGAATTCGCGGAGCTTTCGCACCTGCATGGCGCGGTGGCCCAGGCGGTGTCCCTGCACCATGTGATCGGTGGCGCATGGCGCCTGCCCACCAAGCCGGGGGGCCTCGAGTGGTCCCTGGGGGACGCCGTGGCGCCCCTGCGTGAGAGGACGGGGGCCGACTACGCCTTGTTCTTCTGGATCCGTGACTCCTACGCCAGCAACGAACGCAAGGCCGCCATGGTGGCCATGGCCCTTCTGGGCGTGGGCCTGACCGGTGGCATCCAGTCGGGTTATGCCTCCCTGGTCGACCTGCGCGATGGACGGGTGGTCTGGTTCAACGCCTTGAACCGCGGCTTCGGCGACCTGCGTGAAGCCTCCAGCGCCCGGGAGACGCTGGAGGCCTTGCTGCAGGCCTTTCCCCAGGCGCGGTGACCGCGATGCCTCAGCAACAGGCCGCTCGCCGCAGCTTCCTGCGCACGACCTGCCGTCACTGCCTGGGACTGGGCGCACTGGGCCTGACCGGGCTGGCGGGCGCCGCCTCGCAGGAGCCGGTGCGGCTGGACCTGCCCGCACGCTTCACCCCCCCGGCCCCTGACACCGACGAGGGCGGCTTGTGGGCCATGATGGACCGGGAGGAGCAGCGCCTGCGCCGCAGCCCCTTTGCCCTGCGTGACCCGTCGCTCACGCGCTATCTCCAGGACCTGGTCTGCCGCCTGGGCGGTGAGCACTGCCCCGACGTGCGCGTGCACGTGGTGAGTAACCCCCTGTTCAACGCCACCATGGCACCCAACGGCATGATGCAGGTCTGGAGCGGCCTGCTGCTTCGGATGGACAACGAGGCGCAGCTGGCGGCGGTCCTGGGCCATGAACTGGCCCACTACCTGGAGCGCCATTCGCTGGAGCGCCTGCGGGACACCCGCAACCGCGCCGCGTTCGCCCAGGTGATCGGCCTGTTCGGGCTGGCGGGGGCGGTGGCCCAGGTCGGCATCACCGCGGGCATGTTCGCCTTCACCCGCGAGCAGGAATCGCGCGCCGACCGACTGGGCATGCTCCTGATGCAGCGGGCCGGCTATGACGGCGCCCAGGCCGCACAGGTCTGGGACAACCTCCTGGGCGAGATGCGCGTCACCGGGGGCGAGGATGCCGGTACCCGCAACCCCCTGCTGGCGACCCACCCTGCGGCTGCCAACCGGCGTGATGAACTCCTGAGGCTTGCAGGCGCCCGCGGCGGTGAGACGGCGGCCCCGGCCCTGGAACGGGCCATCGCCGCGCATCGTATCGAGTGGCTGCTGGCCGAAGTCCGCCGGGGCCAGTACGAGCAGAGCCTCGTTCTGTTCGATCGTGTCCTCATGCGCTCTCCCGGTGACGTGGCGACGCGCTTTGCGCGCGCCGAGGTCTATCGCCTGCGCGAGGCGCAGGGTGACCTCGATCGCGCGGGCCAGGACCTGGTCCTGGCCACCTCCGCCCCGCAGGCGCCGGCGCAGGCCTTTCGGGCGCTGGGCCTGCTGCGCCAGCGCCAGGGCGATGCCCCGGCCGCCGTGGCCGCCTTCGAGCAGTACCTGGCCCGGGCACCGCAAGCTGGCGATGCCGGGTTGATCCGCAACTACCTCACGCAACTCAAACCATGAAGCTGCTTCACATGCCCGGTCCGCTGGTCGCGGGCCTCGTCCTGGCGCTCCTGGCTGGCTGCGCCTCCGTCTCGAAGATCGAGGGCGATGTGACCCTGGGTGACCGGCTGACCGTGCGGGTCGACCGGGCCTGGAACAAGTTCACGCTCCCCGGGCAGGCCCAGCCCTTCGAGTCCTGGACGCAGGAAGGCATCGCCCTGGACCACCTGCGCGTGTGGCCAGGCATCCGCAGCGGACAGTCCCTGATGGCGTCGGCTCAGGCCCCCGCGGGCCAGAAAGCGCCCCGGGTCCCCGTGTTCCGGGCAGGCATGGCGGCCGACCAGCTCGCGAATCTTTTCGAGGTGCTGTATGCGGCCGATGGATCGCAGGTTCAGGTCACCCGCATCGAGCCCGCGAGCTTCGCCGGCGAGGCCGGCCTGCGCTTCGAGCTGGCGATCATCCGCAAGCGCGACGACGTGCAGTTGGCTGCCGTGGGCTGGGTGGCGGTCCGCAAGGACGAACTGTTCGCCCTGACCTATGCCGCGCCGCGCCTGGGGTTCTTCCCGCGCGGACGCCCAGGCGCCGAGGCCATCGCCGCCAGCGCGCGACTGCGCTGATCGTGCGCCCTAGCCGTGGCGGATCGCCACGGTCTTGAGCGTGGTGAATCCCAGCAGGGCCTCCAGGCCTTTCTCGCGCCCGTAGCCGGACGATTTCACGCCCCCGAAAGGCAGTTCCACGCCGCCGCCCGCGCCGTAGTTGTTGATGAACACCTGGCCGCTGCGGATGCGCCGGGCCATGCGTAGCTGGCGCGCGCCATCGCGCGTCCACACGCCGGCGGCCAGTCCGAAATGCGTGGCATTGGCGCGGGCCACCGCGTCGTCCTCGTCGCGAAAGGGCATGGCCGCCAGGACCGGGCCGAAGACTTCCTCCTGCGCGATGCGGTGGTCCACGGGCACGTCCCGCAGGAGTGTGGGGGCCTGGTAGTAGCCGCTCTCGGGCGCCTCGTCGACGATCTGGCCCTGGGCCACCACCGGGATGCCGGCGTATTGGGCATCCGACAGGAAGTCCCACACCCGCTGCTGCTGGCTGGCGCGGATCAGGGGACCCAGGTCCAGGTCCATGGCGGCCGGACCCACGCGCAGTCGGGAGAAGGCGTCGCCCAGGCGCTCGAGCAGGGGTTCATAGAGCGACTGTTCGACCAGCAGGCGCGAGCCGGCCGAACAGGTCTGGCCGGCGTTCTGCACGATGGCATTGAGGATGGCCGGCACGGCGGCTTCGAGGTCCGCGTCGGCGAACACCACCTGCGGGCTCTTGCCTCCCAGTTCCAGCGTGACCGGGCAATGGCGTTCGGCGGCGACCTGCTGAATGAGCGTACCCACGCGCGGGCTGCCGGTGAAGCTGATGTGGTCGATGCCCGGATGGCGGGCGAGCGCATCGCCGGCTTCGTGACCGTAGCCGGTCACGATGTTGATCGCCCCCGCCGGGAAGCCGCACTCGGCGGCCAACTGCGCCACCCGCAGCAGGGACAGGCAGGCGTCCTCGGCGGGCTTGACCACGCAGACATTGCCGGCCGCCAGCGCCCCGCCCACACTGCGCCCGAAGATCTGCATCGGTAGTTCCAGGGCACGACGTGGCCGGTCACGCCGTGCGGCTCGCGCCAGGTCAGG
>JACCDW011702329.1_pt1 | contig 14074 bp, 10 predicted proteins | sample 7449781 | NCBI WGS metagenome assembly JACCDW01 (sample SAMN15323449, study PRJNA562643) | freshwater metagenome | isolation source: river surface water | place: USA:Blue River Watershed | collected 2017-08-18 | reverse complement strand
TATTCCTTCGCTTGCAGTCGTCGTACGGAGACTTCATGACATGGACAAAAGTGGATGGTGGGCACTGTTGGGACTTATCCCGTTTGTCGGAAGTGTTATTCTGCTCATCATGTGTGCGTTCAAGGGTACGCCTGGGCCAAACAGATTTGGTTCGAGCATTGCAGGAGTACCTGTTGCACCAGCTGCAGCAGCTGCTGATACCTCAGTTCATCAGTCAGAGCCTGAGATCAAGGAGACCATGCAGAATGCTGAGGATGTTGTAATCAACGACGTGCCGTCATCGGAGCCAATTCCTTCCGTGACTGAGGCAGATACCGTTGGAAGTGCTGATTCTTCGAATCCGTCTTCAAATTAATGGGCGATTGAGACGAAGAACATGCGTTCCGGAAGTGCGCCGCAGTCTGCAAGACTACGGCGCGCTTCCTTATATGTCGCACCTGTCGTATACACGTCATCTATAATAAAGAAGTATGCGAGTCGCGCATCTTCCTTTGTGATATGGGCGCGCATGGTGCCTTTAATAGTCTTGAATCTGCTTTCTCTGCTCGAAAGATCGTGCAATCGCTTGGTTTTGGTAACTTTTTCGAGACAGGGGATTATCTGCGCCGGGTATTCTGATCCAATTCGCTTACAAATTTCCTCCGTGAGTACTCTTGCATGCTCAAATCCCTTTTCTTTGGTCTTCGAGAGGTGCTGCGGCACAGGGACAAGGTAGAACACTGCGGATTCGTCATGCCGCAGCACCTCATCCATCATGATGAGCATCCACTCGGAGATCTTTTTGCCAAACAGCCTGCCGACGTCACGGTTACAACGCTCCTTCAGCTCGATGATGCAATCTTTTACGAACGGATCTTTGTAATAATAAGGTGAGAACACACGTTCCTGTCTTTGTATGCGAGGTGTCAGTCTGCGCTCCAGTTCAAGCTGTGTGCAGGTCGCAAGATACTTTTCCAAATGAGTTTTGGGAAAAATCATTTCCAAAATCACAGTTTTAATTTTGTTAACCATGTCTCAATGGTATACTGTATGCATAAATCTATGGCTACTTTTCTTGATACTTTCTTTAAGGGTTTTTCAAAAGGTAAGAGTCCGAGCGTAATCGGTATCGACGTTGGCTCTGCCTCGATTAAAATCGTTCAGCTCAAAAGACAGAAGGGACGTGCCGTTCTGGAAACGTATGGAGAAATCGCGCTGGGTCCGTACGCAGGAACGCAAATAGGCCGATCAACCAAGCTCCCGGCCCAAAAGGTCGCCGAGGCACTTGTCGACGTCATGCGCGAGGCTAGCATTACCACAATTGATTCCGCGATTTCCATACCAATGCGATCGAGCATGGTCTCTATCATCAGGTTGCCCAAGATGGCCGATAAGCAGATGGGACAGATGGTGCCGATCGAGGCCCGCAAATACATCCCCGTACCCATTTCGGAGGTGTCGCTCGACTGGTTTGTCATTCCGACCCTTGAAAACGAGGACGAACAGATGGAAGAGGTCGACGGAAAGAAGGTCGCTACGACTGACGTGCTTGTGGTTGCCATCCATAATGACGTACTGAACGACTACAGTTCGATAGTCGCTAGTGCAAAACTCAACACCACGTTCTTCGAGATCGAGATGTTCAGTACTATCCGTTCCGCAATTGATCCTGAGGACGCGACCAGTTCGGTACTGGTGTTCGACATGGGTGCTGCGGCAACCAAAATGTACATCGTTGAGCGAGGAATTATCAAGGAGTCCCACAGTATAAGTAAGGGGTCGCAAGACATCACCCTTAACGTTGCCAATGCGATGAATATTCCTATTGAGCACGCCGAAAAGCTCAAGCGAAACTTCGGAAACAATACCCCGGATCAGGACAGAAAGATCGGAGAGCTCGTAGACCTCGCACTTTCGCCCATTTTTGCACAGGCAAACGCAACAATTGTTAGTTACGGTCGCAGATACAATAAGGTTGTAGCCAAGATGGTGCTTGTGGGCGGTGGTTGTCTTCTGAATACGTTTTCAGAAAAGGCCAGCGCAAAGGTCGGTATTCCGGTTCAGGTTGCGCAACCGTTTGCACGAACGGAGTCACCCGCATTCCTTCAGGATATTCTCAAGCAGACCGGACTTGCGTTCACGACTGCGGTCGGACTCGCGCTTCGCAAACTGCAGGAGATAGAAAGTTAATAAAATCTATTGTGACTTCTGAAAAACAAACTATAATAAGAAAGAAATATGGACAGCCAATTTAAAACCTCTTTCATACCGAAAAAACCAATCGAGACTTCGATTGATTTGTCTTCGGCTCCGCGCAAGCCGCACAAGGTCGGACAAACAATTTTTTCTATAATCGGAACCTTTGTTTTTATTGCGTCGCTTGGAGCATACGGAGCTTCTATCGCATGGCAGTTCAAGCTCAAGTCGCAGATCGCAGGACAGCTCGAGAGTCTTCAGAAGGCCAAGCAGGAATTTGACGAGAAGTTTGTGCAGGACGCATCGCGCCTCGACACTCGAATTGAGCAAGGAAGCAATATTTTGGACAACCACGTGTCTCCATCGGCACTATACGGCATGCTCGAGGAATATACCTTGCAGACCGTATCCTTCAGGCAATTCTCCTTTTCTGACAATCAAGACGGTACGATCACAGTCTCTGGTTCCGGAGATGCCGCGAGATATGAGACAATCGTCCTACAGTCAGACGCATTCGGAAAGAGCGGATACCTGCGCAACGTGATATTTACAAATCTCGCCCCGACTGTTGAGAACGGTCCCATCGGGTTCTCCTTTGAGGCTACGCTTAATCCATCGCTCGTCCTATACCGCCAGTCTTTCCCGGTTGTAACAAACGAAGAACAATAATATGAAAAGCCTTACACCCATCATTCTCATACTTCTTTCCGTAGGAATATTCTTTTTCCTCATTGATCCGCAATACAAGAAGGTTCAGGAACTCCAGGCCGAAGTAGAGGAGAATGACAGGACACTTGAGATTGCGGCCAAGTTGCGAGCCAAGCGCGATGAGCTGCGGGAGAAGTTCAACATGATCTCACAAGAAGAAAAGGATCAGTTGGAGAAGCTCCTGCCTGATACGGTGGACAACGTTCGTCTTATCATCGACATCAATAATATTGCGGAAAAGTCAGGCATCGTCATCCGAAACATCAGCATCAATACTGACGACGGGAGCAGTTCCTCATCCGGCACAGTTCGCTCTGGCGGGTCATCATTCGAGGGGATTACGGGAGAGGATGCGATCAAGTACGTAGACTCGTCCAAGATTGGAGTGATTTCATTTTCGTTCTCTGTTTCTGCCAAATACGAAGTGTTTCTTGATTTCCTAAGGCAGCTAGAGGAGTCGCTTCGAATTGTAGATATTCGAAACATCCAGGTGGGCAGGTCCTCGGAGGGAACGATCTATGATTATCAGGTGACAATGGATACATACTGGCTCAAATAATATGACATCAAAACTCAAGAAAATAGTAATAGTGCTCGTTGGCCTCGCAATCCTTTTCGTACTGTATGTTGTTTTTCTAAAGCCTGATCCAAAGCCGGAGACGCTCGTGTCTGGACGTGAGGGGGTTGCAGGAAGTGTTGCAAGTCAGGATGCGCAGATAATCGGTTCTCAAATCTCACAGGCACTCCTCAAGATCGAGCAGATTACCCTCAAGCGAGCAATTTTTGAAAACCCGTTGTTCACTTCTCTTCAGGACCGAAGCGAGCCTATCGTGGATGAGCCGATCGGACGATCAAACCCATTTGCACCTCTTGGAGACACCAGTGTTAATTCCGGTTCCAGAACAAGCCTAAACATGAGCGCTTCCAGCACTGCCTCAACAACCAGAACTACTGCGACATCGACTCGTAACTAACACATTCTATGAGTTTCTTAAATTTTCTTGCGACAAAAAACATCATATCGCCGGAGCAAGTTCCCTTGCTCAAAGAGCAGACCAAGTCAGGAGAAAAAAGCCTCGACACTATTTTGTATGAGACTGGCGTAACCAAGAACGACCTTCTGCAGACCAAGGGTGAGTATTTTGGCGTACCGTACCGTGATCTTGAGGGACTCAGCGTCCCATTCGAGGTACTCAAATACATCCCTGAGGAGTCGGCGGTACACTACAAGTTCGTGCCGCTTGGAGTCACGGACGGATTTCTTGAGGTCGGTATCGTTAATCCGGAAAGTATTGAGGCGCGTGACGCTCTTAACTTTATCGCTACCAAGAACGATTTGCCATTCAAGCTCTTTCTCATTTCCCAGGACGACTTCGACAAGGTGCTTGATATCTACAAGGGACTTTCTGGACAGGTGAATCAGGCGTTGACTGAGCTCGAGTCGGAACTCTCAGAAGAGGAAAAGGAGATTAAGAAGCAGCTTGAGGCTGTTTCGCACGGAAGCGGAGCGGATGATACGCATCTGGTCGAGGACGCACCTGTGACCAAGATCGTGGCTACGATTTTGCGATATGCCGTTGAGTACGGTGCATCTGATGTCCACGTCGAGCCGCTTTCCGACAAGGTTCGCGTGCGATTTCGAGTTGACGGCGTGCTTGCCACAAGTATCGTGCTGCCGCCCAAGGTAGAAAGCGCCGTCGTTGCTCGAATCAAGATCCTCGCACAGATGAAGCTCGATGAGAAACGAAAGCCCCAGGACGGGCGATTCCAGGCGCGTATCGACGGCCGCAAGATTGACTTCCGAGTATCAACATTCCCGGTGTACTTTGGTGAAAAGGTCGTAATGCGAATCCTCGACCAGTACAAGGGCGTAAAGAAGATGGCCGAAATCGGACTTTCGGACAGATACCTCAAGATGCTTAAGGAAGCAATCGCCGAGCCATATGGAATGATCCTCATTTCAGGACCGACAGGATCCGGAAAGTCCACGACGCTGTATTCCATTCTGGGTGAACTCGATACCAATACCAAGAACGTCCTCTCGTTGGAGGATCCGGTTGAGTATACCGTTGACGGAGTAAGCCAGTCGCAAGTGCGTGCGGATATTGGGTACACCTTCGCTACCGGACTGCGAACCACTCTTCGACAAGACCCTGACATTATCATGGTGGGAGAGATCCGAGACGGTGAGACTGCCAAGCTTGCGATCCAGGCCGCGCTTACGGGTCATCTTGTGCTTTCCACAATTCACACCAACACGGCCTGCGGAATCGTGCCTCGACTGGTAGACATGGGTGTTGATCCCTATCTTATTCCTCCTACGCTGATACTTGGAATCGGACAGCGACTCGTACGCAAGCTGTGTCCTACAAGCGGAGAGGCGGTTCCTGTAGAAGGAAGCGTAAAGACCATGATCGACAACCAGTTTGCGGACCTGCCCGAGGAATTTCGTCATGAGATTCCTCAAGCCGCCGAGATTATGAAGATCAAGGCGACTCCCGAGTGTCCGAACGGAACAAAGGGTCGGGAAGCCGTGTTCGAGATGTTCAAGATGTCCAAGGAGATCGAAGCGGTCATCCTCAAGAACCCTGTGGAATCCGAGATTTACAAGGTTGCTCGATCTCAGGGTCTAATCACCATGAAGGAGGATGCGATCCGAAAGATGATGCTCAAGACCATTCCATTCGAAGAGATTAACGAACTGTAAAACACTGAGATTATTCCCCAGTTGCGGAGTATTTTCAAAAATAGAAGGTGACCATGTGGTCGACATTATTTCCCCAGTCGCAAAGCGACTTTGGAAATAAGAAGTACTCTTGTGGTATACTTTTTCATATGACAGACACACCAAAGAAAGTAGTTTTTATTGATGACGACAAGTTCCTTCTCGATATGTATGTGACCAAGTTCAAGACCGCAGGATTTGATGTGACCGCGTTCTCTTCGGCACAGGAGGCACTCGACAGGATCAAGGAAGGGAACGAGTATGACGTCGTGGTGTTCGACATCATTATGCCCGGGATGGACGGTTGGGAGTTTGCTGCGCAGTTCCGAAGCGCAAATCTGCTACCCGAAGCAAAGTTCGTTGTTCTGAGCAATCAGAACCAAGGAGACGATATCAAGAAGACCAAGGAGTTCAAGACAGACCTGTTTATTGTGAAGGCGCTCAAGACACCTTCTGAAGTAGTACAAGAAATTAACAAAATTTTATAACACATGGAATACAAGCACTTTTTAGACCAGTTACTTGACGCAGTAGTCGCACAATCAGCATCGGACCTTCATTTTTCTGAAGGAAGGTATCCAAGTCTTCGAGTAAACGGAGACTTGATACCGCTGATGGACACCAAGATTTTGGAAAAGGGCGATACCGCGGGTCTACTCAAGCATCTTGTATCCAAGGAGCTTATCGAGCGGTTCGAGCAGGAGCTTGAGCTGGACTTTGCATATGAACACACCCAGGGCAATCGCTTTCGAGGCAGCGCGTTCGTGCAGCAGGGTAAAGTCGGCGTAGTGCTTCGACTGATTTCAAACCGAATTCCTACGCTTGAGGAACTCAATCTGCCCGAGGTGCTTTATGACTTTGCCCGCAAAAAACAGGGATTCTTTATCCTGGTAGGACCGGTTGGACAGGGTAAGACGACTACTCTGGCGTCCATGATTGAGCGTATCAATCAGGAGCGTGCGGACCATATTATTACGATTGAACGACCGATCGAGTATATCTACACCCAGAAGAAGTCGATCATTGACCAGCGTGAGGTACCTCTTGATACCAAGGACTTTTATACCGGACTGATCGGAACGCTACGTCAGGATGTCGACACGATTTTGGTAGGAGAGATGCGTGACAAGGATACGATTATGGCGGCCGTGACAGCGGCCGAGACGGGACACCTGGTGTTCTCGACGCTGCATACCAACAATGCGTCACAGACAATCGACCGAATCATTGACTCGTTTCCTGCAGAGCAGCAGGACCAGATCAGAACACAACTCTCGACTTCCCTGCTTGGAATATTTTCACAACGCCTCATCCCCCGCATTTCTGGCGGAATGATTCCTGCATATGAGCTCTTAATTAACAACAACGCCGTTGCCAACTTGATACGTGAGAAGCGAACCCACGAGATCGACACGGTGATTGAGACGGGGCGAGACGTCGGCATGATTGACATGAACCGAACGCTTGCGGACCTGGTTCGTCGGGGGGAAATTACTGCCGAGGATGCGTTCGCGTACTCAGTCAAGCCGCAGGTCCTAGAAAAACTCATGTAATATATGCCACTTTTTATATACAAAGCAATAGACAAGGAAGGACAGCCAAAATCTGGAACGGTTGAAGCGGTAAATGTCGATGTTGCGATTGGATCACTGCAACGTCGTGGTTTCATCATTTCTGCAATCAATGAGGCTGGTGAGCAGAAGTCGCTTCTTGGTAGGAACCTGACCTTCTTTGAGCGCATCAGCAACAAGGAGATCGTGATTCTTTCCCGCCAGCTCGCAACTCTTTTCAGCGCGCAGGTTTCCGCCCTGAGAATTTTCCGTCTGCTTGGATCAGAAACTGAAAACCCAAAACTTTCTCGCAAGCTCAACGATATCGCAGAGGCCCTTCAGGGAGGAAACTCAATCTCAGCATCGATGGAGCGACACAAGGATGTCTTCAATTCCTTCTATGTATCCATGGTGAAGGCTGGTGAGGAGACCGGTAAGTTGGATGAGACATTCGTCTTCTTGGCTGACTATCTCGACCGTTCGTACGAGGTGACGCAGAAGGCCAAGAACGCGCTCATCTATCCTGCGTTCATCGTCTTTACGTTCGTAACCGTTATGGTGCTCATGCTTACCATGGTGATTCCAAAGATCTCCTCGATTCTCGTCGAGTCCGGACAGGAGATTCCGACATATACCAAAATCGTGATCGCGGTGTCTGAACTTTTGACCAATTACGGAGTGTTCGTACTGATTGGTTTGGCCATCGGGGCATTCTTTATGTTTAAGTTCCTCAGGACAGAGTCAGGTAAAGCTGCGTTTGATGGTGTTAAGCTCGAGATTCCATATCTGGGTAATCTCTATTCCAAACTCTATCTCTCACGTATCGCTGATAACCTCAATACGATGCTCGCCTCAGGTATCCCGATGGTCAAAGCGCTTGAATTGACTCGGGACGTGGTGGACAACCGAGTCTTCCTGGCTGCCATCAACCAAAGTCTTGAGGACGTGAAGGGCGGGTCTCCTGTATCTGCTGCCTTTGCCAAGCACGAGCAGTTCCCGAACATCCTCATCCAGATGATGAAAGTGGGAGAGGAAACGGGTAATCTGGGTGAGATTCTCTCGACGTTGGCCAAGTTCTATCAGCGAGAGGTGACCAATGCCGTGGACACACTCGTGGACATGATTGAGCCGATCATGATCATCCTGCTCGCCGTTGGAGTGGGTACGCTTTTGGCCTCAGTTCTTATTCCGATTTACAATATCAGCTCGACGTTCTAATTGGGATAATCTAATCCCCAAAATCAATAAGAGAAAAGGCCCGAAAAGGGCCTTTTTGGTGGTATAATTCCAAGGTGATATACCTGCACATGCCTTTTTGTAAATCTAAAAAAGTTCAGTCTCTAATCAGGACGATTGCGCTTGCGGTTATACTATGCGTGTCGGTACCTGCACCTGCCTCGGCAGCGACACTTTTGGGAATGGAAGTCTCGGGCAAAGGTGCGCAGGCTAACATCTCCCATATCTTTAACACGCTTTCGGTCAGGGTGTTCTGTGGACTGACTGGACTGTTTGCGAATACATGTGAGGAACAGGGAATCGGACAGACTGAGATTACTCTGCAACAGAGTGTCACTGTGCAAAATACTCCGGAGGATAGCGTGCCGGTGCGACCTGCGGTAACACCGACTGTTCAGGTAACCGGTGCCGATGTGCGAAGGACTGTTGTTGAACGAGTCATTGAGCGCGTAGTAAACCCGGTTGGGATTGCGGGCGTGTCTCAAGAATATGTTGACGGACAGCTCGCCGCACTCGCTGCCGACCTTCGATCAGAGATCGGCGATCGAACGGTCACTGTCAGAACGTCGTCCGGATCATCCGATGACAACTTCTCTCGGCAGATTGACAGTATCTACGAAGACATGGGTGACCTTATTGATGATTCGATTGATAACCTTACTCTCATCTCTGAGGATGACGTCATCGCGCTCATCGGCGCTAATTCGGCGACAACATCCCTAGTTACTTTTGATACGGATGATCTGGCAGAGGGATCGACAAATCTTTATTCGCAATGGAGTGATATTCTGGGAGGCATTAATTATTCTGGCAATGTGACAGCGACTGCATTTTACGGAGATGGATCAAATCTGACTGGTATCACGTCGTTCTCTACGTCTACAACCCGTGCCGTCTTCTCGTCCACCGCACCTGGTCTGACTTATACATCAGGAACGGGGGTTTTCTCACTTGAGTCTGGCTACACTATTCCACTGACTGCCTCTACAACTGAGTGGACAAGCAAGGTCTCAAGCCAGTGGGCGACAAGTGGTGCTAATATTTCGTATGTCGCAGGTGGCGTGTCGATCGGAACAACGACCTCGTCCGCAAAGCTTGATATTTTTTCGATTACTGAACAAATGCGAGTGGGGTACAACGCCTCAAATTATCTGACCATGACCGTCATGAGTGATGGAGAGGTTGTGTTGGACTCTGTCGGAACAGACGCGGAGTTCAGTTTCTCGGATAATATCGGAATAAACACAACCAACCCGCTTGCCGAACTCGACGTGTACGGAAGCAGCGGTGGATCTGCAGACCTGGATCTTATGAGAAATGACTCTTCGACTGTGCTGGATGATCAGCTGGGTACTCTCAATTTCGGAAGTACGGACGGGCCAAGCCGTGATACCGCATCAATCAAGGTATATGCTGCCGAGAACCACAGCGCATCAAGCGCTGGTTCTTACATGACATTCACGACAACTCCGATTGGTACGGACGTTGCATTGGAGCGCCTGAGGATAAACAATGACGGCAATATTGGTATAGGGACGACGACACCGGGCTCACTTCTCACGGTCGCGGGAGAGAGTTTGTTCTCGGGTGCTTCTGGTGCGGTAACGACAAACCTTAACGTTACAAATCAAAACCAAAGCAATTCGGGCGCAACGTTCATCAATGTCACGGCCGGAACAACTGTGGGTGGAATTTCTGCCCGAAACCAGGTATACGGATTTCACGGCATGGCAGGAGCGACTGTTGTCTCTGGTTCGAATGCGCTTATTCTCAATTCGGGAACATCCGCACAGACAGGAGTAACGACGGACAATATCAGCTTTAGGACAGGAGGGTTTGGATCCACGCAAGAGAAGATGAGACTTACGAACGCGGGTTACTTGGGCATCGGAACGACAACCCCTGAGCGAATTCTTTCGTTGTACGGAAGTCAGTCGAGCGGTGCGGAGAACTTCGGAATGGTTATTCGGAACATCTTGTCGACCGGTTATTCTGAGCTTGCCTTCAACAATGACACAACGACATCTGGTGGAGCATTCGTGTTCGGGTACGGCGGTTCGGCTACGTCAAATCCTAATGAGGCATATTTCTATCAGAGAAGGAACGCGAGCTTGCTCTTTGGTACGAACAATACGACAAGGATGACGATAACAGGGAGTGGGAACGTCGGGATTGGGACGACAACGCCCGGTTACCCCCTCACTGTCGCAGGGGACGTCAGCCTGACCGGAGCGCTCCGAGCGAGCGGCAATGCGGGAACGGCAGGAATGCTGCTGCAGACTACGGGATCAGGAGTGCAGTGGGTCGCCACTTCAACACTCGGGTCCATGAGTCTTTCCAGTTTGAATTCACTTAGCCCGATTCAGGTTGGGAACGGCAATACCGCGTCCGGATCACTGTCATCTGCCTTTGGGTACGGTAACGTTGCTTCTCAATCTAACTCCCAAGTATTTGGTCTTTCAAACTTTACATCTACAACGGGCACGAGTTCCGTGGCAATGGGAATTCTCAATAACTCAACTGGTGCAACTTTTAACACGTCGACCGGAGTCATTACCGGCACAGCGAGTGCGACGACCACAGTTGGAATCTCTTCAACAGCTGTCGGTATCTTTAACCGCGCCGTAGGAGATAGGTCATCCGCATTCGGTCTAAGTAATGTAATTACCGGACCAAATAGTGTTGGAATTGGGCAGTTAAACGTTCTAACCGGAACAGGCAACTCTGTTTTGGGATACAGCAACATTACAGCACTAAACTATTCAGTAGCCGTCGGATACCAAAACAACGCAACAGGGAATGTCTCTATGGGACTTGGGTACACAAATGATAGTACGGGAACAAACTCCATGGCGATTGGTTTTGATAATACGAGTTCGAACACGGAATCGTTCTCGATAGGTAGGAGTAATAACGTGAGTGGAATATCGGCATATGCGTTCGGAGACGGAATTATTAACACCATTACATCATCGATGATGCTCGGACCAACCAATGTTTCCAAGGCCACCATTCTTTCAACGGGTGAGTTTAGGGCGCCGTTTTTTAGCGCAACGAGCACGACGGCGACATCGACGTTTGCTGCTGGGGTTACGATTACGGGTAATGTGGGTATCGGAACAACGACTCCTGCTTATAAATTGTCACTCGGTAGCGGTCAGATTGCCGGGCCAGATGGTACCGTGTCTGCGCCGACATATTCCTTCACGGGATATCCGAATATGGGTATGTACACTTCTATTACAAACGTCCTGCAATTTTCTACGGGAGGTGCCGAACGATTCAGGATGTTTAATGGCGGCGTGGAAAGTTCTGGGCAACTACGGGGAGCTGGCGGCTCGGCCTCTACTCCGACACTGGTTGGTGCAAGCGATACGAATACGGGCGTGTTCTTCCTGGGCTCGGACATACTCGGACTCTCTACTGGGGGAACTGAGCGATTTAGAATTGACGCAAGCGGAAACGTAGGGATTGGAACCACAACACCAGTTACACGATTAGACGTATGGGGTTCGTTACAGGTTGGTACATCATCAACCGCACTTCTTTATGCAGATACTGCAAATGAGAATATACGAGTTGGAACAAGCACGCTCAATGCTAACACCAAGTTTGGGATCTATACGAGCAGAAACAGCTCGTCCTTTGTATATGGAATTTCAAGCAACGTCATCAATAGCGGAACCGGTCCTGCTGCAGGAGGATACTTCAAGGGAACGGCGACAGGAGACGGAAGTTCATACGGAATCGTGGTTGAGGCAGGACCGTCTGCTCTCGAAGAGTCGGTCGCGATTTCGGCGACTGCGGATCCTTCTAATGGTTTCGGGGTAGGACTGCGGGCTGCTGCCGATGGTGGTACCGGAGTGTACACCTCTGGAATATACGGAATCCAGGCCTTCTCAACCAACGCGGCGGGTCGGGCAGGAGATTTTTCCCAGAGTGATGCAAGCGGATATGCGGTTTACGCAACGGGAGGAAAGAATTATTTTCAAAACAACGTTGGAATCGGAACGACAACGCCTGCTCGCAAGTTGCATGTATTTACTTCGGCGGATGAAGCCCCTGTACGTTTTCAGGATGCCAATGGATATTGTGAAATCAACCCGACATCTACGACATGGACGTGTACGTCCGACGAGCGGTTGAAGGACAACATAACCGACCTGGCAGACGAGGACGTTCTCGAGAGGTTGTCACTACTACGTCCGGTCAACTTCTCATGGAAGTCTGATGACTCAGATGCGCAACGAGCAGGACTCATTGCGCAGGAGGTAGAACTACTATTTCCTGAGCTTGTGAACACGGACGAAAGAGGATACAAGTCCGTGTCATACGGAGGATTTACAATATATTTCATATCAGCAATCAAGCAGCTTGCCGAGAAGGTTGAATCGATCGCTGCGTGGTTCGGAGAAGGAAGGTTTAACATAAGTGGTGATGTCTGCGTGGACGACGTCTGTGTGACAAAGGATGAGTTTAAGAATTTGCTTCAAAATGGTGCGAACGTGCATGAAGCAATCGATCCTAATGGCGGCGGAGATTCTCTGCCTCCAGACGATGTGCCAGACGATGTGCCAGGCGATCCGGGAACAGGTGATTCCGGTGCGGGTTCCGACGGCAGTGGTTCGGGTGATGTTGCGCCACCGACAGACAATCTGGCTCCTGGCGACGTTGGTGGTAATGTTGCAGAAACAGCGCCTGATACTCCTGAATCTTCGAGTGCCGACGAGGGAAGTTCTAATCCTGTAGGTGATAATTCAGATAATTCCGGAACCAGTGGAGATGTTTCGTCTGGAGGCGGTTCTGCCTCCGAAGGCGGTGGTAGCGCCAGCGGCGATTCGTCCGGCGGCGACGCGGGAGGATCTGGCGGATCTTCAGGTGGAGACTCTGGATCTTCCGAGGCCGGTGGCTCATCAGGAGGCGGGGATGCCGGGTCAGGAGTCTAGTGCGTACTATTCACGAATCAAGCCTAACCTGTTACTATAAGCCCTATGTCAGAAATCAAGAGCGCCAGCGGCACAACCTATTATCCCGTTATCGGACTTGAGATCCATGCCGAGCTTAATACTGCGTCCAAGATGTTCTCGTCATCAAGGAACAATCCGGACGAGGAGCGTCCGAACGTAAATATCAATCCAATTGACCTCGGCCATCCCGGTACGCTTCCGACTATTAATAAGAAGGCCATCGAGCATATGATCAAGGTCGGTCTTGCTGTCAACGGAACGATCGCAAACTTTACTGAGTTTGACCGTAAGAACTATTTCTATCCCGACATTCCGAAGGGATACCAGATCAGTCAGTACAAGTATCCAATCGTCTCAGGCGGAACGCTTGCAGGTGTGGACATCACTCGCATTCATCTTGAGGAGGATACGGGGCTTTCCAAACACGATCGCGGCAACTTTTCCCTTGTTGACTTCAACCGTGCAGGACTTCCTCTCATGGAACTCGTGACCGAGCCCGTGATCACGTCATCCGAGCAGGCAGTTCGCTTTGCAAAGGAATTGCAACTCGTGTTGCGTTACCTTGGAATAGCTGAAGCAAACATGGAAAAGGGCGAGATGCGCGTCGAGGCGAACATTTCAGTTTCGACCGAGAAGGGAAAGTTTGGAACAAAAGTCGAGGTTAAGAACCTCAATTCATTCAAATCGGTAGAGAAGGCAATCGAGTTCGAGTT
>JACCDW012049289.1_pt1 | contig 14077 bp, 12 predicted proteins | sample 7449781 | NCBI WGS metagenome assembly JACCDW01 (sample SAMN15323449, study PRJNA562643) | freshwater metagenome | isolation source: river surface water | place: USA:Blue River Watershed | collected 2017-08-18 | reverse complement strand
TGGTCTACATCGGCTTTCGCTGCGCGCGAAGCCGCTGATCGCATGCTGATGCTGCCTTCCGTTTCCTTGCCACCCGTCTAGGCATCGGCCACACGCTGGGCGATCGCCAAGCCCACGTCGGTGGTGCTGGCCGTGCCGCCCAAGTCGGGGGTATGGGGGCCTGAGCGGATCACGTCCTCGATCGCACGCACGATCGTACTCGCGGCTTCAGGCTGCCCCAGGAACTCGAGCATCATCGCCCCCGACCAGATCATGCCGATGGGGTTGGCGATGTTGCGGCCGTAGATGTCTGGCGCAGAACCGTGCACCGGCTCGAACAGGGAGGGGAAACTGCGCTCGGGATTCAGGTTGGCCGAAGGCGCAATGCCGATCGTGCCGGTGGTGGCCGGTCCAAGGTCCGACAGGATGTCGCCGAACAGGTTGGTGGCTGCGATCACATCGAAGCGGTCGGGCTGCAGCACCAGGCGCGCGCTCATGATGTCGATATGGTGGGCCTGCACCGCCACGTCCGGGTACTGCTGGGCCATCTCCCGGCAGCGCCCATCCCACCAGGGCATGCTGATGGCAATGCCGTTGCTCTTGGTGGCCAGGTCCAGCCGCTTGCGCGGGCGGCTGCGCGCAAGCTCGAAGGCAAACTTCAGGAGACGGTCTGAGCCGCGGCGGGTAAAGACACTTTCCTGGATCACGAATTCACGGTCGGTGCCCTCGAACATCACACCGCCGGCCGAGGTGTACTCACCCTCGGTGTTCTCGCGCACGATCAGATAGTCGATCTCGCCTGGCTTGCGACCCGCCAGGGGGCAACGCAGGCCTTCGAAGAGCCGCACCGGGCGCAGGTTGATGTACTGGTCGAACTCGCGGCGAAACTTCAGAAGGGAGCCCCACAGCGACACGTGGTCGGGTACGGTGTCGGGCCACCCCACGGCGCCGAAGTACAGCGCGTCCATGTCCTTCAGCTGGGCCTTCCAGTCCGGCGGCATCATGCTGCCGTGCTGCTGGTAATGCTCGCAGCTGGCCCAGTCGATGGGCGTGATGTCCATCTCGAATCCGAAGCGAGATTTCGCCGCCTGCAGAACGCGCAGGCCCTCGGGCATGACTTCCTTGCCGATGCCATCGCCGGGGATGGCGGCGATCCGCAGGGGGCGGTTGTGGGGGACTGTGGCTGTGGAGGATCGGGTTGGGGTGCTCATCCTTCGATTGTGCTTGCTGAGGAAGAGTCTCGCTCCCAGTGCAACGTCGACCCCCATCCCACCCGATGGAAATGACCTGGCATCGCGACGGTGCGTCCTGCTGCCAAGCTTGTCCACTGTTGTACAGCTATCGTGATGAATACACGGCAAGAGCTGTTGACGAGGGGATAGACTGGAAACCAAGCGAAGCTGCCCTGCGGCCTTCCAAAGGCACCGAACGATGCGAAGCGAACCGGCGCTCCTCGATCCACCCACGCATGGACTGAACATCGTCCCTTTCGCCGGCATGGCTGGCGGGTGGCTCGGTCCGTTGATCATGTTCTGGCTGTATGTGTGGGGGCCGCTGAGGCCTTTCTCGTACCCGAGTGGTGACTTTCTTCCGGGTGCTTCGTTTCTCGTCCCGGTTGTTGCGTGCATCGCGCTGTGGTGGGTGTTGCCCAACAGCTACTTTCGTGTCTACGGCTTCGAGCGTTCCGGTCGGCTTTACGAGTGGCTCGGCGTTCTCGCTTTCCGAAAGTTCGCGCCAAACGGAGATTTCGCAAATCGCTGGCAGCGCCACAAGGACCCAAGCTTCAGAGTGATCCGAGGACGGAGATCGGCAGCCGCGTTCATCGTGCGCACGAGGCAGAGTGAGCGAGGCCACATTGTTCTCTTGGCGCTTGGCGTCGTTTCCTCGGCGTACGCGTGGACCCTGGGCTGGCATGGATGGGCCGTTTACTTGGCTGCCGGCAATGTGCTGGTCAACTTCTATCCAGTCGTTCTGCAGCGTTACACGCGCGGTCGCATCGAAGGGATCCTGCACCGTGGTCGCGGAAGGCGCTGAGCGCCGAGTGCTTCCATCCAGAGTTACGTCCGCCCCGGAATGAAAAAAGCCTCGGCGGATGGCCGAGGCTAAGTTCTGGATTGATTTGGGGTGGCTGATGGGACTCGAACCCACGACGACCAGAATCACAATCTGGGACTCTACCAACTGAGCTACAGCCACCGCAGAGGGCAGCAGTATAGCTCAGGGGTATGGCCGAGCGCGGGTCGTGAGCGCTGCCTCAGGGCTTAGGCACCTTGAGCTGCACATCCAAACGCTTCTTCAGCTGCTCGTAGTACAGCTGGCTCTCGGCAGCCGAAACAGCCTGTGCCAACTGGGGGCCCCACTGGGCCTTGATGGGCGCCGGTATGTCGGGTGTCTTCACCGCGTCGATGCGAACCACCGCATACCCGTTCACCCCCAGGTCGACGCCGGTGAAGGCCGGCAAGGTGCGGGCATCGGTGCGCATGATGGCATCCATCAGTTCACGGGGCAGCCCCATGGCTTGGGGGCGAGACACGGTCACCGCTGGCCACTTGTCCATCTCCGAGGCTTGTGCCTTCACGGCCGTCAAGCGGGCCTGTCCAGCCTCGCGGGCCTTGGCCAGGGCCTGCTCCAGCCGCACCTTTTCCAATACGACGCCCTTGACTTCATCGATGGGTTTGAGCACCGAAGGGCGGTGCTCCACCACCCGTGCCGACACCAGCTGGTTCGAGCCCGACTCCACCGCATCGGTGTTGCGCCGGTTGCGCAGTGCGTCATCGGAGAACACCGCCGCCAACAGCTTGGCCGAGGCCAAGGGCCCCTGCGCGCCAGGCGCCGGATTGCGGGTGACGGTGGCCTTCAGCACGGGCAACTTGAAGCGCTCTGCGGCTGCATTGAGGCTATCGGACTGCTCGTAGACGAGGTTGCTGAACTGCTCAGCGGCTTCGGTGAAGCGCCTTTGCGCCAGGTCTTGCCGCAGCTTGACCTCGATCTCTGCGCGAACGGCTTCGAAGGGCTGCTGCTGGCCGCCGCGCACATCGTTCAACTGGATGATGTGAAAGCCGAACTCGGTCTCGACCAGGTCGGAGATGTCACCGCGCTTCATGGCGAAGACCGCATCTTCGAAGCCCTTGACCATGGCCCCCTTGGCAAAGAAATCCAGGTCGCCACCGGAGGCCGCAGAGCCCGTATCTTCGGACTTCGCCCTGGCCACCTCTGCAAACCGCTTGGGCGACTTGCGCACCTCGTCCAGCAGCGCTTGCGCGCGTGCGCGCGCCTGGGCCTTGTCCTGTGCACTGCTCGCCTTGTCGGCCTTAACCAGGATATGGCTGGCGCGGCGCTCCTCTGGTTTGGTGTAACTGCTCAGGTTGTCCTGGTAGAACTTTCGGGCCTCGTCGGCGGACACCACCAGCGAATCGCGCAGGCGGGCCGCATCCAGCACCACATACTCGATGTCGGCCTGCTCCACCGTTTGGAACTCCCCAGTGTTCTTCTTGTAGTAGGCCTGCACCTCCTCGTCGGTGGGCGCAAGGCCTTTGAAGAAGTCGGCAGCCTGAAAGCGCTGCAAGCGCACCTGCCGCTCCTGGAACACCACGCGAAGGGCCGCATCGGCCGCCGATGAGGACGCCAGCGTGCTGTCGCCCACCCGCCCCAAGACCTGCCGAAAAAGCAGGTCTTGACGAAGTGCGGCTTCATACGACTCTGGCGTGTAGCCCTGGCCCGACAACAAGGCGCGATAGGCGTCTAAGTCAACCGAACCATCGGGCTTGCGCAAGTTGGCCAACTGCGGGTTGCCCAGAATCTCGCGCTGAAGCCGCGCATCGCTCACTGACAGATGCTCTTTCTGCACCACCGCCTGCAACACGCGCTGGCGCACGATCTGTTCGAGCGACTCGTATCGGGCCTCAGGCTTTTCGAACAAAGCGGCATCCAGATTGGGCACCTGACGCCGAAGGTTGTCGATCTGCTGACGGTGCCCCGCGTCCCACTCGGCCTGTGTGATCTTCTGCCCGTCCACCGAGGCCACCTTCTGGTTTTCCGGGCTATTGAAACCCTGGTAACCCTCGATGCCGAAGAAGACGAAGGACGGAATGATCAACAACACCAGCAGGCCCAGCATGAGTCGGGTGTTGTCGCGAACAAAGTCAAACATGGTCAGTGCTTCCTGGCCGGGCGGGACAAGCCCCACCCCAACCCTCCATTATCGCGGCGTTCGCCGATTCAACCTTCACGAGAGGCCACATGGGGGTAACGGCGCAGCAGTGGCGTGACGATGGGAACCGTCAGCATGGTGCTGGCCACGGCCATCAACAGAAGTGCCGTGAAGGTGTCGCTGCTGATGACCTGCTTGTCCAGCAGAATATTGGCAAAGATGATCTCGATCAGCGCCTTGGTCTGCAGCAGCCAGCCCACGATGCGCGCCTCGCCCGGTGCCCAATTCAGCATGCGCCCAGCGGCCCATACCCCGGCCAGCTTGCCCCCTACGGAGGCCACCAGCAGCAAGCCGGCGGCCATGAACACGGCCGCGCCACCCAATTCCCAGTTCGTGCGCAAGCCCGTGGACAAGAAGAACACCGGCATCAGAACCATCAGCACCGTGTGGCGCAGGTTGGCCAGCCGCTGCACACCCAGCCATTGGGCATCCAGCACCGCCCCGGCCAGGAAGGCCCCCACCATGAAGTGCAGGCCGGCCCAATCGGCGCCAAAGGACACGGCAGCCAACCAAATGAGGGCCACGTACCAGCGGTCTTGCTCGGAGAGTCTCCGCACCGCGCGCCGCATCAGCCAAGCCGCCAGGGCGAACAGGATGAGAAAGACCAGCTGCCGCCCCACGCGGGTCCAGTCCATGAGGATGACCGCCAGCACACCCCATATGGCAATGTCGTCCAGGCTCGCATAGCGCAGGATGCGCTGGCCCAGGGCCTGGCGCAGGATGCCCATCTTCTCCATGAGCAGCACCAAAATGGGCAGGGCCGTTACCGCGCATGCCATGCCGATGCCGGCCACGAACTGCCAACTCTGTGCGCGGGCCCCCATCCAGCCCCCCTGCTCCAGCAACACCCAGGCCGCTGCACAGCCGAACAGCAGGGGTACACCCAAGGCCAGGCCAGCCGTCACCGAGGTCGATCGTCGCTGGTCCCAGGCCTTGCGCAGGTCAAGCTCCAGACCCGCCAGGAACACGAACAGCATCACCGCCCACCAGGCCAGGCCGTTGAGCGCTTGAATCACCGCCGGGGTGAAGACGAACCCATAGCCTTCCGGCCACCACCGACCCAAGAGGCCAGGGCCGAGCACCACGCCGGTGACGATCTGCACCACCACCAGCGGCGCGAAGTATTCGGTCCGCCCCAATCGCCAAATGAGGAAGGGCACGGTGAATATCACCGCCATCGCAATCAGGAACAGCTCGACGGTGGTGATCGCGGGGCTCATGGACAGGGGGAACAAAACGAAGGGCCTCGTGTGAACGAGGCCCTTTTCGGTGGCATCGCCGCGCCAGCAACGATGCCCAAAACTGGTGGGTGCTGAGGGGTTCGAACCCCCGACCTACGCCTTGTAAGGGCGCCGCTCTACCAACTGAGCTAAGCACCCGCACGCGCACGGCTCACAGCCGCGCACGCAGACGGGAACATCCGTGGGAATCAGAGCGCGTCCTTCAGGGCCTTGCCGGGACGGAACTTCGGCACCTTGGCCGCCTTGATCTTGATCGTGGCGCCGGTTCGGGGGTTGCGACCGGTGCGCGCGGCGCGCTTGGTCACCGAGAAAGTACCGAAGCCCACCAGCGACACGGTGCCGCCCTTCTTGAGCGTGGTGCGCACGCCGCCAATCACGGCTTCCAGTGCGCGTGAAGCGGCAGCCTTGGACAGGTCGGCCTGCTTGGCAATGTGTTCGATCAGTTCGCCTTTGTTCACAGCAATCTTCTCCAGTCAATACGTTGTGCAGACCTGCGCCTGCGCGATTCGATTCAGCACCCGCATGATCTGTCGCAGACAGTGCGGGAGGCGAATTCTATGCTCCGAATGCGAGGTGTGGCGCGGCCTGCAGATCAGAAAAGCCCGGTTGACAGCGAATGTGCTGATGGGCTAGCGCCCCATACGGTAGCGCCAGCCTAGCGCGGGTCTCAGCGGGCAGACCGCTGAACCAGTGCAACGCCGGCAGCGGCCAAACCGAAACCCATCAACAGACCCCAGCCCAGCGGCTCATCGAACAGGGCCCAGGCCATCACCGCCGTGCAGGGCGGCACCAGGTAAAAAAGGCTGGCCACCTTCATTGCCGCACCACGCTGGATCAAGAGATAGAGCAGAGAGCTGGCGCCCATGGTCAGCGCAAGCACCGACCAGGCCATGGCGACCACCATCTCTGGATGCCACACGGCAGGCTCTTGTTCCCACCACGCCAGGGGCAGGCTCACCACCAGAGCTGCCGCCATCTGCACCACGCCCGCGCTGCGCACATCGGTGGGCCCGACATTGAACTTCTGGTACAGCGTGCCAGCGGTGATGCTCAAGAGAGCCAATACGGCCAGCCCCAGGTTCATCGCATGCGCCTCGCCCAGGCTCAGCTTGTCCCACACCACCATCAGCACACCCGCCAGCCCGCAGGCCAGGCCCAACCATTGCATCGGGCGCACACGGCCGCGCCCACCTTGCCACTCCAGGAAGATGGCCGTGAGCACCGGCTGCAGACACACGATCAGCGCCGTGGTGCCCGCCGACAGGCCCAACTTGACTGCGCTCCACACCCCACCCAGGTAGCCCGCCTGCAGGAGCACGCCGGTCACAGCCAGGTGCAGCCACGCGCGGCGCGAGGACGGCCAGGCGGCTTTGGCCCACAGGGCCCAGGCCGCCAGTCCGAGCAGGGAAAGTGCGTAGCGCCAGCACAGAAAGGTCATGGGCGGCGCATGGGGCATTCCCAAACGCGCGACCACGAACCCCGTGCTCCAGATCAGCACGAAGAGAACGGGCATGAAGACCACAAGGTCCACACCCGGGGCGGACGGTTCAGGCTTGTTCACGTTGTGGGCTGCGGCAACGCCGGCCTATCGTGCCTTGGCGCGGATTTCAGGCAGGGCCTTGCGCAGGTAGTACACCATCGACCAGATGGTGAGGATGGCCGCGCCGTAGATCAGCGCCGTACCCCACAGCGCCGTGTCGATCACATCGAACAGCATGCCGTCGTAGAGAAGAAAGGGAATGGCCACCATCTGCACCGTGGTCTTGAGCTTGCCCACCACATGCACCGCCACGCTGCCCGACGCGCCGATTTGGGCCATCCACTCGCGAAGGGCCGAAATCGCGATCTCGCGCCCGATGATGACCAGTGCCACCAGCGTGTCCACCCGCCCCATTTCCACCAGAACCAACAGGCAAGCACACACCAGGAACTTGTCGGCCACCGGGTCAAGGAAGGCGCCGAAGGCCGAAGTCTGGCCCAGCTTACGTGCCAGGTACCCATCGGCCCAGTCGGTCAGGGCCACCGCCACAAACAGCACCGTGGCCACCAGGTTGCGCATCTCCGCCGGCAGCGGCATGGCAAAGACCACGACGATGACGGGAATGGCCACGATGCGCAGCCACGTCAGCATGGTCGGTATGGTGAAGAACATGGGGGAATCCTAACGGCAAGCGCGATGACGGCACTGAGCCGGTCTACTCGTCCAGGGTTCTCGGCTTGAATCGATCGGCATCGTTGAAGAGGAACACTTCGGTGTAGGCCCAGGGCTTGGGCAGATGCGACACCGGTGGAAAGGGAGCGGCACGCCTGACGGCCTCGATGGCCAACTGGGTCGTGTGTTGCGCATCGGCCGGGCGTGGCCGACGCTGCACCTTGATCTGACGCACGCTGCCGTCGCCGTGAAGTTCCACTTCCAGGATCGGGATGCCCTTGAGCGGTTCGGGCACCGGTCCCAGATAGGTCCGATCGGGATTGGCCTTGACCAAGCGCTGCGCGGCAAGTCGGTGGTACTCGCGCCAATCGCGGGCCAGCGTCTCGGTGGGCACGGGCTTGGGCGGTGGCGGCAGGGCCACCGGGGCTTCGATCGGGCTGGGCGCCGGTGCGATCACCGGCGGCCTTGTGGGCGCACAGGCCACCAGCCAAATGGGCAGCAACAGCAAGGTCCCCACCCGAACGACAGGCATGAACGCCTTTGGACCGCCTGCCGACGCAGCGCCAGTGGCGCGGATGGCGCCGTCTTCAATGCAAGGCACGGTAGATCTCCTCTGCCAGCGCCTTCGAGATGCCCTCGACGCTGCACAAGTCTTCGACCGAAGCACCGGCCACCCCACGCACGCCACCAAATCGCTGCAGCAAGCGCGCGCGCTTCTTGGGCCCCACGCCCGCGATATCCTCCAGCCGGCTGCCACCGGTGCGCGCCTGCGCACGCTTGGCGCGCATGCCGGTGATGGCAAATCGATGCGCCTCATCGCGAATCTGGGCCACCAGCATCAGCGCGGCCGAATCGGCACCCAGGTAGACCTTGGGGCGGCCGTCGGCAAACACCAACTCCTCCAAGCCCACCTTGCGGCCCTCACCCTTTTCCACGCCCACCAGCAGGGCCAAATCAAGGCCCAGTTCTTCGAACACCTCTCGCGCCACACCCACCTGGCCCTTGCCACCGTCGATCAACACCACATCGGGCAGTCGCGATTCATCGACCTTGGCGTAGCGCCGGTGCAGCACCTGGCGCATGGCCGCATAGTCATCACCACCGGTGACACCCTCAATGTTGTAGCGGCGGTACTGTGCGCTTTGCATCTGGTGGTTTTCGAACACGACGCAACTGGCCTGCGTGGCCTCGCCTGCGGTGTGGCTGATGTCAAAGCACTCGATTCGGATACGGTCCAGGTCGTCGGTGGCGAGGTCCAGCGCCTCGACCAGGGCCCGCGTCCGTTCGCGCTGCGAGCCTTCCTCGGCCAACAGCCGCGCCAGCGCGATCTGGGCGTTCTTCTGCGCCATCTCCAGCCAAATCCTTCGCTGCTCGCGTGGCTGATGGGTGGCATGCAACTTCACGCCGATGTGCGTCGACAGCAATTCCAGAAGATCCGGGGCAACTGGGTGACTCGTGATGAGATGGGGCGGCGCCGGGAGGTCCAGGTAATGCTGACCGATGAAGGCCTCCAACACGCGGTTCTCGATGTCGCTGACCTCCATCAAACGCGGGGCCTCTTCATCCACCGCAGTGGCCACGGCCGCGCCGTCCTCCACATGCGCTGGGAAGTACGGCCGATCCCCCAGATGTCGCCCACCCCGCACCATGGCCAGGTTCACGCAGGCACGGCCACCCTGCACCTTCACCGCCAGGATATCCACATCCTGCTCCAGCGACGACAGGCTGCTGGCCTCCACGGACTGCTGGTGAAGCACACGTGACAGGGCTGTGATCTGGTTGCGCAACTCGGCGGCCTGCTCGAATTCGAGCGCCTGGGCATGCAACATCATGCGAGACTGCAATTCCTCAATCACATGCTGGGCCTGCCCCAGGAGAAATCGCTCGGTATCGGCCACATCGCGCGCATAGTCCTGCTCGCTGATCAAGCCCACGCAAGGCCCCGAACAGCGCCGGATCTGGTGCAACAGACAGGGCCTGCTTCGGTTGGCGAACACGGAATCCTCACAAGTGCGCAGCTTGAAGGCCTTTTGGATGAGCTGGATCGTTTCCTTCACCGCCCAGGCGCTGGGATAAGGTCCGAAATAGCGATGGCGCCGGTCCACCGCCCCACGGTAATAGGCCACACGTGGATAGGGCCCTGTGACCAGCCGCAGATACGGGTAGCTCTTGTCGTCGCGAAACAGGATGTTGAACTTGGGGTTCAACGTCTTGATGAGGTTGTTCTCCAACAGCAGTGCCTCGGCCTCGCTACGAACCACCGTGGTTTCCATGCGCGCGATGCGGCTGACCATGTGGCCGATGCGGGTGCCGCCATGGTCCTTTTGGAAGTAGCTGGCCACGCGCTTCTTCAGGCTGCGGGCCTTGCCGACATACAAGACCTGACCCTGCGCATCGAAATAGCGGTAGACCCCCGGCAGCGAGGGCAGCGAGGACACCTGGGCCAACAAGGCCTGGCGCACCGGGTCGGCCGCGGCTGGGTTATCCGCGCTGGGCTCGGGCGTGGGGGACGGCTCTTGATTCACAGCCGTCGATTGTGCATGTGCGGGCCCACCCGCTTCGCATAATCGGGGCATGGGTTCCAGCTTGAGTTCGGATCACGCCGCGCGCGCCCTGCGCTGGGACATCTTTTGCCGCGTGGTCGACAACTATGGCGACCTGGGCGTATGTCGGCGCCTGGCCCTGCATCTCGCGGCCCTGGGCCAAGCCGTCCGGCTGTGGGTCGACGACGCGGCGCTCATGCAGGTCATGGCGCCCGACATCCCCAGGGGCGGTCCAAGCCCGCGCTCATCCGCGGGCGTGCAATGGGTGCATTGGCTGCCCTCACACGAGGCCCAATGCACCGAAGCGCCTGGCGACGTCGTGATCGAAGCATTCGGATGCAACCCACCCGCGGCCTTCGTGGGCGCCATGCGGGCACGCGCCGCCGGCCCAGCCACCCAAGCGCCCGTTTGGATCAACCTCGAATACCTCAGCGCCGAAGGCTATGTGGAGCGCAGCCATGGCCTGCCCTCACCCCAGTTCCACGGGCCCGGTGCCGGGCTCACCAAATGGTTCTTCTACCCGGGCTTCACGGCCGACACCGGTGGGCTGCTGCGGGAGCGGGGGCTGCCCGAGCAGCGCCACGCCTTCGATCGCCCATCGTGGCTAAAGGGGCTGGGCCTTCCCGACCGTGGTGAACGACGGGTCAGCGTGTTCGCCTACCCCGACGCGCCGCTTGCCCTTCTGATGGAATCGCTGGCCCAAGCGGCCAGGCATGACGGCATTCCGGTGCGCATGATGCTGACCCAAGGCCCCCTGCAGGCCCTGGCACGCCGCTGGCTGAGCGCGCATCCCGGTGCCGGGGCCCAGATCCGCATGACCGATTTGCCGTGGTTGAGCAGCGAAGACTTCGACCACCTGCTGTGGGCCTGCGACCTCAACCTGGTCCGCGGGGAAGATTCGCTCGTGCGGGCGATTTGGGCCGGGCGCCCCTTCATCTGGCAAATCTACCCCCAGGCCGATGGCGCGCATGCGCCCAAACTGCAGGCATTCAGGGACAAGGTGCTGGCCAGCGGGGCGGCACCCTGGCCCAGCGCAATCGACAGCTGGTGGAAGGCCTGGAACGGCCTGTCTCCGTGGCCCAAGGGCCAATCCTTCCCCTGGGACTTGTGGCCTGCCTGGGCTGCGGCGGCCGACTCCACCGGGCAGGCGCTCTCGGGCCAGGCTTCCCTGGCCGAGACCCTGCTCGCTTTTGTGGCAGGGCACCGCTCGGGCGGTTAGAATGGCGGGTTACCCGAATATCGGACACCCACCACCGTTCACACCATGAAACTCGCTCAAGAAATCCGCGCCGGCAACGTCATCATGCAGGGCAAGGACCCGATGGTCGTTCTGAAGACCGAATACAGCCGTGGCGGCCGTGGCGCGGCCACCGTGCGCATGAAGATGAAGAACCTGCTGAACGGCGGCGGGGCTGAAGTCGTCTTCAAGGCCGACGACAAGATGGACCAGATCATCTTGGACAAGAAGGAGTGCACCTACTCCTACTTCGCCGACCCGATGTACGTGTTCATGGATACCGAATACAACCAGTACGAGGTCGAGTCTGAGAACATGGGTGACGCCATCAGCTACCTCGAAGACGGCATGCAGGTGGAAGTGACCTTCTACGACGGCAAGGCGATCTCGGTGGAAATGCCCACCACCGTGGTCCGCCAAATCAACACCGAACCTGCCGTCAAGGGCGACACCTCGGGCAAGGTGATGAAGCCCGCGCGCCTGGTGGGCACCGGTTTCGAAATCTCCGTGCCCCTGTTCGTCGAAGACGGCGACAAGATCGAAATCGACACCCGCACCCACGAGTACAAGAAGCGCGTGTAAGAACCGGGCTCCGCGCTGCATCAAGGGCACCCCGCGGTGCCCTTTTTCTTGGCCATCGTCGTAACCTTGCGTGTATGCGATTCGCCCCCGTGCAAGCCGCCGCCGTTCGTCTTGATGACGACCGTGCGCCCTGGTCCGACGACTACGGCGACGTGTATCACGCACGGGCCGGCGCCATGGGACAGGCAAAGGCCGTCTTCATCGCCGGCAACGGACTGCCGGCGCGCTGGCAGGGCCGCGACCGTTTCGTCGTGCTGGAAACGGGCTTCGGTCTGGGGCACAACTTTCTGGCCACCTGGCTGGCCTGGAGGCAAGACCCCTTGCGTTGTCAGCGCCTGTTCTTCGTGTCCATGGACCGCCACCCGGTCACCCGCGAGGTGTTGGAGGCGGCGCATGCGCGACTCAACGACAACGACATGCGCGCCCTGAGCGCTGCCTTGCGTGAGGACTGGCCCTCACCCAGCCCGGATCTGCACCTCAGGCGATTCGACGACGGACGCGTCACACTGCTGCTGGCCCATGCCGATGTGCAGGCAGCGCTGCGCCAGTTCAGGCTCCAGGCCGATGCGGTCTACCTGGACGGGTTCAGTCCTCGTCTGAATCCCCAGATGTGGACGGCGCCCGTGTTCAAGGCTGTGGCCCGCTTGTGTGCACCGCAGGCCACCCTGTCCACCTGGTCGGCTGCGGGTGAGGTGCAACGCGGCCTGCGAAGCGCCGGATTTGCGGTGCGCACCGTGGCGGGCTGGGGCGGCAAACGGGAGCAGGTCCAGGGCCTGCACGTAGGCTTCGCATCGGAAAGGGGTCACTCGCAAGCGATGGACACGCCGGTGTGGCGTGCCCCACATGCCCCCGTGGTGGTGGTGGGCGCCGGGCTCGCCGGTGCGGCCTGCGCACAGGCCCTCTCGCGCGCCGGTGTGGCCTGCACGGTGCTGGAGCGAGCACCTCAGGTGGCCGACGGCGCATCGGGAAATCCCGCCGGCCTGTTCCATGGCGTGCTGCATACCGAAGACGGTGCGCATGCACGCTTGGGGCGAGCGGCCGCCCTGGTGGCCGCAGGCGAGTACCGCGCTTGGCGGCCATCCGCTGAACAAGGCGCGCTAGGCGGTCTGGAGCGGCTTGAATCGGAGTGGGACGCCGACCAGATGCAGGGCCTGATCCAAGCCCTGGGTCTTGCGCCGGACTATGTTCAGGCGCTCCGGCCCGATCCATCCTGGGATCGGCCGCGATGGCTGTACACCGCAGGTGGCTGGATCGATCCGCGTGCCTGGGTGCAGCAGGCCCTGCGCGCACCGGGCATTTCGGTTCGCACGGGTGCAGCGGTACACACGATGGAGAGGGTCGGCAAAAGCTGGGTGCTGCGCGATGCGCAGGGATCGGTCCTGGCCCGGACGGGCCATGTGGTGCTGTGTCAGGCGGGGGCGGTGCTTGACTGCCTGCCCCCATCGGTCACGCATGACTGGCCTGTGGGTCAGCAGCGCGGGCAGATCACGCACCTGCCCGCCGGCACGCCAGGCCTGCGCGCCCCCCAGCGGCCGCGCAGCGGCGGCGGCTATGCCTTGACACTTCCCACCGGCGAGGTGTGGTGCGGCGCCAGTGCCTCCCATCATGACGATGACACCACGGTTCGCGCCGGGGACCACGCCGATAACCTGCGCAAGCTCAAGCGCTTGACCGGCAGCGACGTCGAAGTGGACCCGAGCTCACTGCAGGGACGGGTCGGCTGGCGCTTTCACACAGACGACCGTCTGCCCCTGGTGGGCGCGTGTCCGGCGTTCGAGGCACCACCGCCCGAATCGCTGCCCAAGACCGGGTCGATGCGCCTGCGCGATTGGCCCGTCGAGCCCGGACTGTTCTTGGCCACCGCCTTGGGATCGCGCGGCATCACTTGGGCACCCTTGATCGGATGGCTCATGGCCGCTCAGGTGCGCGGCGACCCGCTGCCCCTGCCAGCCGATCTGGTGGACGCCGTGGACCCTCGCCGCTTCGCCCTTCGAAGGATGCGTCGCGGCGCTTGACCCCCAAGCGTCTGCGCGCGCGCCGGCCTCAGAACTGCAGGGTCCGCACGCCCTGCGGAGTTCCCAACAGGCACACCGATGCCCGGTGCCGCGCAAACACCCCCACCGTCACCACGCC
>JACCDW011162134.1_pt1 | contig 14081 bp, 13 predicted proteins | sample 7449781 | NCBI WGS metagenome assembly JACCDW01 (sample SAMN15323449, study PRJNA562643) | freshwater metagenome | isolation source: river surface water | place: USA:Blue River Watershed | collected 2017-08-18 | reverse complement strand
GGACCTGATCCTTGAACCGTTTGCCGGATCAGTGTTTGGCTTTACGCCCGGCGAATCGACCAGCTTGTCGGGCGTGCAGCATGGCGGCGTCTTGCTGGGCATGATCATGGTGGCATTGGTCGGCAGTCGTTTTGCCAATTCCAAACTGGGCTCGTTGCGCACCTGGTGCGTAGGTGGTTGCCTGGTCTCGGCATTGGCACTGGCTGGTCTGGCCATCGCTGGCCACGTCGGCCCGCCATGGCCACTGAAAGCCAATGTGTTCCTGATGGGTGCGGCCAATGGTGCATTCTCTATCGCCGCCATCGGCCAGATGATGCGGCTGGCCACCGAAGGACGCGCGGCGCGTGAAGGCGTACGTATGGGTCTGTGGGGCGCGGCGCAAGCCATCGCCTTTGGCTTTGGCGGCCTGATCGGTACCGCTGCCAGCGATCTCGCACATTTTCTGATCGCTTCATCCGGTGCCGCTTATGGCAGCGTATTTGCAGCAGAGGCGCTGCTGTTTGTCGTATCTGCATTACTGGCCTCACGCATTAACATGAATGCGCATCACCTGCCCGTAGAGTCTGCAGGCAATGCGCAACCTTCTTTTTCGTAGTGATCTGCGGCATAGCCGCTGACGGAGGATGCAATGCAACAAATCGAACAATTTGACGTAGTCATCGTCGGCGGCGGTCCTGCAGGTGCGACCGCAGCACATGATCTGGCACGGCGCGGACGCAAGGTACTGCTGCTTGATCGCGCCGGCCGCATCAAACCCTGCGGTGGTGCGATACCGCCGCGCGCCATCCGTGATTTCGACATTCCGGACCATCTGCTGGTCGCCAAGGCACGTTCAGCGCGCATGATTGCACCATCAAATAAAAAAGTCGACATACCCATTGAGAACGGTTTTGTCGGCATGGTCGATCGCGAAGTATTTGATGAATGGCTGCGCGAGCGCGCGGCCTCGTGCGGTGCGGTGCGGCGCAACGGCAAGTTTGAACTGATCAGTGCTGACAGCGATGGCACCAGCATCGTGCACTATGCAGATGGCGAAGAGGGCGCGGTACATCAGGTGCGCGCGAAAACCATCATCGGTGCAGATGGTGCGAAATCAGCAGTCGCACAACAGGCCGTTCCCTGCGCGCAAAAAACCAAGTATGTGTTTGCCTATCATGAGATCGTCAAGACACCGGTAGCCAAGCCAGATGATTATGATGCGACCCGCTGTGACGTGTTTTATCAGGGCCATCTGTCACCAGATTTTTATGGCTGGGTTTTCCCGCATGGTGACACCTTAAGCATAGGCACCGGTAGTGCAGACAAAGGTTTTTCGCTGCGCAATGCCACCAGCTCACTGCGCACTGCCGTCGGCCTGGAACAGGCAGAGACGGTGCGCCGCGAAGGTGCGCCGCTGCCGATGAAACCATTGCCGCGCTGGGACAATGGCCGCGATGTCGTATTAGCGGGTGATGCGGCCGGCGTTGTCGCGCCGGCTTCCGGTGAAGGCATTTACTATGCAATGGAAGGCGGACGGCTTGCCGCCGATGCCGTCGAAGAACTACTGGTGACTGGCAATGTGAAAGCACTGGCCAAGGCACGCAAGCGCTTTATGAAAGATCATGGCAAAGTATTCTTGGTACTAGGCATCATGCAATACTTCTGGTATTCCAGTGACAAGCGGCGTGAACGTTTCGTCGCGATGTGCGAAGACCGTGATGTACAGCGACTGACATTTGAGTCGTACATGAACAAAAAACTGGTCAGGAAAAAACCCATTGCGCACGTAAAAATCTTTTTCAAAGATATGGCGCATTTACTCGGCATGGCAAAAGTGTGAATACAACTGAAACAACTGACGCATCCGGCAACGGCCGCCTGAGCAAGAAACCGATTCTTGTCGCCATACTGATTGCCATTGCAGTGGGCATGATCGGTGGCCTTGCTACGGAGATCGGCCCCTGGTATTACGAACTGACCAAGCCGGCATGGCAACCGCCTGACTGGTTGTTTGGCCCGATGTGGACGCTGATTTATATCACCACCGGTACGGCAGGCGTACGCGCATGGCGGCTCGGCAATAGCCGTCAGCGCGGATTGTTCATGTCGGCGCTGACGATCAACTGCGTGCTCAACATTGCATGGAGCGTATTGTTTTTTTATCTGAAGCGGCCAGACTTCGCGCTCGTGGAAGTCGTACTGCTATGGCTGTCGGTGCTGGCCATGGCCCTCATCACTTGGCCGTATGCAAAGCGCAGTAGCGTATTACTGTTGCCTTATCTGATCTGGGTGGCGATCGCGGCCTATCTGAACCTCTCCATTGTCAGGCTAAACGCGCCGTTTTGAACATCACCGTCAGGGCAGCGACACCGATCAATCCAATCGTGCCGCAATTTCGCTGAGCTCAGCCACGTGCATTGCTGCCCCAGTAAAATCTTCATCTGCAAAAAATTCGCTCTTCACAATCGCGACCGCAAGGCCTGCGCCCTGCGCGGCCAGCAGGCCGTTACGTGAATCTTCGATCGCATAGCATTGTTCTGCCGGCAGGCCGATTCTTTTCAATGCCAGCAAATACGCTTCGGGATCCGGTTTTTTTGCAGCGACATCTTCACCGCAGACGATCACCGCAGGTGCCGGCAAGCCCAACGGCGCCAGCGAATAGCGCCATAGTGCTTCCCAGTTGCCACGGCTGGTTGTCGTCACTACGCCCCAACTGATCTCTTTGCGCGCCAATGCCATTACCAGCTCGCGAAATCCGGCGCGCGCCTTCACGCCACCTGCTGCGAGTATTGCCGAGAAATGCCGGTTCTTGGACTGATGCACGGCAGTGAGCATCTCGCGCATGGCCTGTGCATCATTGCCGTTCTCGCTTGCATAGCGCATCAGCCGCTCGAGGCCGCCGGCTGTCTTTAGCAGTTGCTTGTAATCGTTGCGATCCCAGCGCCAGGACAGACCAGCTTCCTGCATGGCGAAATTGAAGGCAGGCAGATGCGCCTGACCTTCGGTCTCGGCGATCGTGCCATCGACATCAAACAATACGCACTGATGGCGGCCGGGCTCTATCATGCTCAGTGCACCTGCGCGCGCAAGCTGCCCTTGCTATAGAGCTCGGCCATTTTATCCAGATGCATAGGCCGTATGATCGACGCCTTGCCGGCACAACCAAATGCCTCGAAACGGTCACGCACGACCTGTTTTGCAGCAGCAGTTGCTGCCTTTAAAAATGCACGCGGATCGAATTCATCCGGCTTGGCCGCCATCGACTTGCGCATCGCAGCTGTCATTGCCAGACGAATGTCGGTATCGATATTGACCTTGCGTACGCCATGCTTGATGCCTTCGACAATTTCACTCACCGGCACGCCATAGGTTTCCTTGATATCACCGCCGAACTCACGGATCATTTCCAGATACTCCTGCGGCACGGATGAGGAACCGTGCATCACCAGATGGGTATTGGGTATGCGCGCATGAATAGCCTTGATGCGATCGATCGCCAGTATGTCGCCGGTCGGCGGCCTGCTGAATTTATAGGCACCATGGCTGGTGCCGATTGCGATCGCCAGTGCATCCACATCGGTTGCAGCGACAAATTCAGCTGCCTCATCCGGATCCGTCAGCAGTTGTGAGTGATCTAAGGTACCTTCTGCACCGACGCCATCTTCTTCGCCAGCCTGGCCCGTCTCCAGCGATCCCAAACATCCGAGCTCACCCTCGACCGATACGCCGACCGCATGCGCCATCTCGACCACGCGACGCGTGACCTGCACGTTGTAGTCATAATCGGCCGGGGTCTTCGCATCTTCTTTCAGCGAACCGTCCATCATCACGCTGGAAAAGCCGCTGCGAATCGAGCCCTGGCATACCGCTGGTGATGCGCCATGGTCCTGATGCATGCAAACCGGTATATGTGGATATTGCTCAATCGCAGCCTCGACCAGTTTGCGCAGGAAAGGCTCGCCTGCATATTTGCGCGCACCTGCCGAAGCCTGCAAGATCACCGGGCTGTCGCACTCGGCAGCGGCCTGCATGATCGCGTGTATCTGTTCCATGTTGTTGATGTTAAAGGCCGGCAAACCATACTGATGTTCTGCTGCATGGTCTAACAACTGGCGCAGTGAAATAAGTGCCATCTGAACTCCCCTGAAATTTTCTTATCCAAGCTTTCAATCAAAATTGTATGCATGCCGGCTCTCTGCACACCGTACTGCTATGCAAGTGACAGGTATTACAAGTGCCGGAAATAATTCGGTACCTCGCTAATATCAGGCACTATGCGATCGGGCATGGATTCTCCGATCGGCTTGCCATGGTTGTAACCATAGGGAACGGCCCAGCACATCACGCCAGCGGCCTTCGCTGTTGATATATCAGTTTCAGAATCACCGACAAACAAACTGCTACCGGCTGTTTCATCCAGCGCGCTCAGGCAATGATGGATGACGTCGGGATGCGGTTTTTTTACCGACAGTGAATCGCCACAAATGATCAGGTCAAATGCATCCATCAGCCCGTGCTTTTGCAGCACGCGATCGGTGAAGCGTCGTTCCTTGTTGGTTACCAGCGCCTGCTTGACACCATATTCGCGCGCTTTTTGCAGCGTGCTCATCACGTGCGGAAAAAACGTACTGGATGTGCCTGCAGTAGCTTCATAGTGATGTATGAAGCGTGCCATCACCGCTTCCCAGGATTGCGCTTCTGGTCCTGATGTCGCTTTCCATGCGACCTGCATCAGCCAGCCCGTGCCCTGGCCAATCCAGCGACGCACTTCTTCTTCCGTGACTGACCCGTGATTAAATTCTTGCAGCGTCAGGTTGACGGCTTCCGTGATTTCCGCTGCGGTATCCAGCAACGTGCCGTCCAGGTCGTACATGACTAGTGCCATTATTTCTTCCTCAATTAAACGGCTGCAACCAATTTAGCGGTCGTCATGCCAAGTAGTTCATAGACCTGCGCAGCAGGAGCGGATTCGCCAAAGCGTGCAATGCCTATCACATTGCCGGTCAAGCCCACATATTTGCGCCAGAAATCCGGATGGCCCGCTTCGATCGCAATTCGCTTGACGCCCTCTGGCAATACTTGCTGCTGATAGTCTGCTGTCTGCGCATCAAACAATGCCGTGCAAGGCATGGACACCACGCGTACGTGGCGATTTTGTTGTAACAGTTGTTGTTGCGCCTCGATGGCCAGTGATACTTCAGAACCGGTCGCAATCAGTACGGCCTCGGGCTTGCCTGTGCAATCCGACAGCACATAGCCACCTTTGGCAATCAGGGCTGATGCTACGCCTGCCGACAGTTGCGGCAAATTCTGGCGCGACAATAAGAGTGCCGAAGGACCATGTTGTCTTTCAACCGCCGTACTCCAGGCAACGGCTGTCTCCATACCATCACAAGGGCGCCATACATGCAGGTCCGGTATCAGCCGCAGCGTTGCAGCATGTTCTATCGGTTGATGGGTGGGGCCGTCTTCGCCCAGACCAATGGAATCATGCGTGAGCACATGTATGACGCGCTGTTTCATCAGTGCGCTCATGCGTATCGCATTGCGTGCATAGTCAGAAAACACGGCGAACGTACCGCCGTACGGAATTAGTCCGCCATGCAAGGCTGCGCCATTCATGATGGCGGCCATGCCGAATTCACGCACGCCATAAGACAGATAATTCACGTCGCCGCCCTGCTTTGCGCTATGCCATGCACGACTGGTCTTGCCGGCCGTGAGGTTAGAGCCAGTCAGATCGGCCGAGCCGCCTAATAATTCAGGAATGCCGGCCACCAGCAGGTCAAGCATTTGCTGGCTTGATTTGCGCGTCGCGGTTGCTGCAGCAATACTTGTTGCGAGCTCGAACATGGATGCTTTGATGTCGGCCCAGTTTGCCGGCAGGCTGCCGTGCGTAGCGCGCTTGAATTCTGCGGCGAGATCAGGATAGGCATGCGCATACGCATCAAAGTGCGCTTGCCATTCGGCTTCCCTGGCGATACCTGCGGGTGTGCCATTCCATGCGTGACTGATGTCCTTCGGTATCTCAAACGGCGGATGTGACCAGCCTAGCGCCGCTCGTGTTGCTGCAGTTTCCTTATCGCCCAGCGGTGCGCCATGTACATCATGTGTGCCGGCCATGTTGGGTGCGCCCCAGCCTATGGTAGTGCGGCAGATGATCATCGTCGGTTTGCCGCTAGGCTCTATGGCCTGTTCGGTCGCCTTTGCAATGGCTGCTGCATCATGACCATCAATCGGGCCGATCACATTCCAGCCATAGGCCTTGAAGCGCGCAGCCGTATCATCACGGAACCAGCCTTCGACATGACCATCAATCGAAATACCATTGTCATCATAAAAGCAGACCAGTTTATCGAGGCCCCATACGCCGGCCAGCGAACAGGCTTCATGACTGACACCTTCCATCAGGCAGCCATCACCTAAAAATACCCAGGTACGATGGTCTATGACCTGATGGCCTTGCCGATTGAAACGCTGTGCCAGAATTTTTTCTGCGAGTGCCATGCCCACGGCATTGGCCAGTCCCTGACCCAGCGGCCCGGTGGTGGTCTCCACACCAGGCGTGATATCTACTTCAGGATGGCCGGGTGTCTTGCTGTGCAACTGACGGAAATTTTTAAGATCATCAATCGTCAGCGGATAACCAGACAGGTGCAGCAGTGCATACAACAGCATCGAACCATGGCCGTTGGAGAGCACGAAGCGATCGCGATTCGGCCATGTTGGATTGGCCGGATTATGTTTCAGATAGCGCCGCCATAAGACTTCAGCAATATCGGCCATGCCCATAGGCGCACCGGGATGGCCGGACTTCGCCTGATTGACTGCATCAATGGCGAGAAAGCGAATAGCATTGGCAAGTTCGCGGCTGGTGGCTTTTACAGTTTCCATTTCGGGCCCTCTTTATTCTGGATGAGATGCATGACGATGGTTTGCGTCATTGTCCTGCGCAACCATGCGCCGCCTCGAAATCCACCGACGCAGCGCGTGATGGGCTTCGCTTATGCGCGCCGTTTTTTGTCTATCAGGCGCAAGATCATCGGTGTGAAAATTAATTGCATGGCCAGGCCCATCTTCCCGCCTGGCACAACAATCGTATTCGGGCGCGTCATCATCGAGTCATGCAACATCGATGTCAGATAACCAAAGTCGATCCCTTTGGGATTGGCAAAACGGATCACGACCATGCTTTCATCCGCGCTCGGAATATCATTGGCAATGAAAGGATTGGAGGTATCGACTGTCGGCACGCGCTGGAAATTGACGTGCGTGCGTGAAAACTGCGGGCAGATATGTCGCGTGTAATCTGGCATGCGACGCAAGATCGTATCAAGTACCGCTTCCTGCGAATAGCCACGCATTTTCTGGTCGCGATGTAACTTCTGTATCCATTCCAGATTAATGATGGGTACGACGCCGACTAGCAGATCGACATACTGTGCGACATTCGCATTCGCGCCGACAAAGCCGCCGTGCAGGCCTTCATAGAACAAGAGCTCAGCACCCTTTTCCATCTCGCCCCATGGCGTGAACGTGCCCGGCTCCTGGCCGAACTCTTTGCCTTCATCGGCGTCATGGATATATTTGCGTACCTTGCCAGTACCGGTCTCACCAAATTGCTTGAAGATCTGCTCTAGCTCGGGCAAGAGATTGGCCTCGGGCCCAAAATGGCTGAAAGAAGGATTGCCTTCTTCCTGCGCTTTTTTCATTGCAGCGCGCATTTCCATGCGATTGAAACGATGCATGGAATCACCTTCCAGAATCTGCGCCTTGATTTTCTCGCGACGGAAAATATGCTGGAAGCTCTTCATGACCGTTGTCGTGCCGGCACCGGATGAACCGGTGATGGCGACGATAGGATGCTTGACTGACACGGGCGTCTCCGGAAAAGTAAAAATTACACTGCGAAGAGTGAACGTTCCTGAAATAGCGGCGAATTGTATTGTTCGTCTGAACCGCTGTCGTAATCATGGTGATAGCGCTCTATGCGCTCGACCTCGTTACGTGAACCGATAATGACCGGCACCCGCTGGTGTATTTGTTCAGGCTTTATATCGAGTATGCGCTGGCGTCCGGTCGAGCCCAGGCCACCGGCCTGCTCAATCACAAAGCTCATCGGATTGGCTTCATACATCAATCGCAGGCGACCGGGCTTGCTCGGATCTTTTGTATCTTTCGGATACATGAATATGCCGCCGCGCATCAGGATGCGATGAATGTCGGCCACCATGCTGGCAATCCAGCGCATATTGAAATCACGTGCGCGCACATCGGTGCGGCCATTCTTGCATTCGATCACATAGCGCTGCACGGGTGGTTCCCAGAATCGCTCGTTGCTGGCATTGATCGCAAATTCACTGGTATCGGCCGGCACCTCCATATTCGGATGTGTCAGTATGAAGTTGCCGACTTCGCGGTCCAGCGTAAAACCATGCGTGCCTTTACCGACGGTCAGCACCAGCATGGTGGACGGTCCGTAAATTGCATATCCGGCTGCGACTTGCTGGCGTCCCTCCAGCAGATAATCATGCGCAGTCGGCGCACGACCTTCGGGTGCACGCAGTACCGAAAAAATCGAGCCGACAGAAACATTGATATCAATATTGGATGAGCCGTCGAGCGGATCAAACACGGCCAGAAAGCGCCCGCTGCCTTCCTCCGGCTCGATCGGAAGCGGATCATCCATTTCTTCCGATGCCAGTCCTGCAACCAGGCCACCCAATGCGAAGGTATTGACGAATGCCGTGTTGGACATCACATCCAGTTTCTTCTGCGTCTCGCCCTGAATATTTTGCGTCTCAAGACTGCCGAGCACATCACCCAGTTCGCCCTTGGCCGTCATCGCAGAGATCGCCTTGACTGCGGCAGCAATATCAACCAGCAATGCAGCCAGATCACTGTGCTCAGGCGTATCTTTTAACTGCTTGATCAGGAACTTTGATAGCGTGGTTCGGCCTTTGTGCATGATCTCTCCTGTTATTTCTTTTCTGTTTGGTTTGCGGCCGCTTTCATCAGTCCGCCATCGAATACGCGCGAGGCACGTATATCTTCTGCGGTCAGTGTCGAGAGGTCATCAGCTGTGACGAGGGAATCCCTGCCGGTTGCGCGCTTGAAAATACGGTTTGCCTGTCGCAGCCTGGCGCGGTCCAGTGCATTGCGTATCGATCTGGCGTTGGCAAAATGCGGCTGCTGCCGGCGCAAGTGAACATATTCATCCATTGCCATGCGCGCACCTTCATCCAGCCGGTAATTCATTGTACCAACCATTTTTTCCGCGATCTGAGCCAGTTCACCTTCGCTGTAATCAGGGAAATCAATATGGTGCGCAATGCGCGAGGACATACCGGGATTGGACTGGAAGAAGGTATCCATCCTGTCCTTGTAACCGGCGAGTATGACGACTAGGTCATCACGATGGTTTTCCATTACCTGCAACAGGATCTCGATGGCTTCCTGTCCGTAATCGCGCTCATTTTCCGGACGGTATAAATAATAGGCTTCGTCGATAAACAGTACGCCACCCATCGCTTTTTTCAAGATCTCTTTGGTCTTCGGCGCCGTATGTCCAATGTACTGGCCGACCAGATCATCGCGCGTGACCGATACCACATGGCCTTTGCGCACATAACCCAGACGATGCAGAATTTCAGCCATGCGCATGGCCACCGTGGTCTTGCCCGTGCCCGGATTACCTGTAAAGCACATGTGCAGGCTGGGCGTGGCTGCTTCCAGTCCTAGACCGGCACGCGCACGCGACACCACCAGAAAGGCGGCGATCTCGCGTATGCGTTGCTTGACCGGCGACAGGCCGATCAATTCACTCTCAAGCTGCGCAATTACCGGCTCCACTTCTGCATCACGCAGAATTTGTTGCAGGTCTATTGTTGCGGCTTCGGTGGGCGCGTTCATGGCGTATTCCTCTTTACCTTACTTAGTAGCGTGAACCAGCAGGCTTGGTCGTTGCATAACTGTGCGTGGTGTAGCGAATGCTGCGGCCGTGATCTTCGGTACGCTGCAGGCCAAAGCCTGGCTCATGCGACGGACGCTGTACGATGAAGCTCATCACCATGGATTCCACACCGCGGGTGTTATCAAACGCATTGACCTTGATATACACCTCGGAATTGGCCTTGCGGCAGGCATTGACTTCATACAGTACTGCCGCACCATCCTTGATCTGGAACATAGGATTGCCCCACATGTTCCAGTAGCAGTTGCGCGGATGCGGATCATCGGTCCATTCGACAGACAGCGCCCAGCCTTTGCTGAGTGCGTAGTCGACTTGTGCGCGAATCTCATCGTCTGTCAGCGGTGGCAAAAATGAAAATTGACCTTGCGTGATATGCATGTTGTTTCTCCTCGTATTTAGGCTCAGGACGCTGTCGGTGTATTGACGAAGTCAGGCGTATCAGTCGATGTGTAGTTAAAGGACACATCCTTCCAGGTCTCGAGTGCTTTCTCGAGCGGCTTGCAGTTCTTGGCGGCCTGCTTGAGAATTTCTGGACCTTCATTGATGATGTCACGGCCTTCGTTACGTGCCTTGATCATGATTTCCAGACCCACACGATTGGCAATTGCGCCTGCCTGAATGCCATCCGGATGGCCGATGGTGCCGCCGCCGAATTGCAATACGACGTCATCACCAAACAAGTTGATCAGCTGATGCATCTGTCCGACGTGAATACCACCTGATGCAACCGGCATGACTTTTTTCAAGTCTGCCCAAGGCTGTTCAAAGAAAATGCCGCGCGCCAGATCTTGCTTGTTATGCGATTCACGGCATACGTTGTAATAGCCCTGCACGGTCATCGGGTCACCTTCCAGCTTGCCGACAGCAGTGCCGGTATGCAGATGATCGACGCCTGCCATGCGCAGCCATTTGGCCATCACGCGGAATGACACGCCATGATTTTTCTGGCGCGTGTACGTACCATGGCCGGCGCGGTGCATGTGCAGGATCATGTCGTGCTTGCGGCACCAATTTGACATGGACTGGATTGCCGTCCAGCCGATGATCAAATCAACCATGATGATGTTGGAACCCAGCGATTTCGCAAACTCGGCGCGCGCATACATTTCTTCCATATCCGCTGCCGTTACGTTCAGATAATGGCCCTTGATCTCACCGGTATTGGCCTGCGCCTTGTTGACAGCTTCCATGCAGAACAGGAAGCGATCGCGCCAGTGCATGAATGGCTGGCTGTTGATGTTTTCATCGTCCTTGGTGAAATCCAGACCGCCGGTCAGACCTTCATACACGACGCGGCCATAGTTTTTGCCAGACAGGCCCAGCTTGGGTTTCATCGTGGCGCCCAAGAGCGGACGGCCGAATTTATCCAGACGCTCGCGCTCGACGATGATGCCTGTTGGTGGACCCTTGAATGTTTTCAGGTAAGCGACAGGTACGCGTATATCTTCCAGTCGCGCAGCCTTCAACGGCTTGAATGAAAATACGTTGCCGATCAGCGAAGCGGTGACATTCGCAATCGAGCCTTCTTCAAACAGAATAATGTCGTAAGCGATGTAGGCAAAATATTGTGCTTCCTTGCCGGTACCTTCGCCGGTGCCGGGAACTGGATCAACGCGGAATGCCTTGGCCTGATAATCCTCGTGCGCCGTGAGCAAGTCCGTCCACACCACGGTCCAGGTCGCCGTGGAGGATTCGCCAGCAACAGCCGCTGCTGCTTCCACTTCATCAACGCCTTCCTGTGGCGTGATACGAAATACGCAAATGAAATCCGTTTCTTTTGGCTCATAGTCAGGGCGCCAGTAACCCATCTGCTTGTACTTCAATACGCCACCTTTGTAGCGCTCCTTCATATCTGTAATCCGACCATCAACGATTTTATTCATCTGTTTCTCCCATATTCGTTAAGCGCCCCTCTGGACGGCTAGCGTTTGTAGATACGCAGTTACGAACTGTACTGATGAGTTTAATTAAGGTAAATTCATCAATAATTTCTGTATTGGTCAATTTTTCTTATCTGTTTCCTATATGAAATCGCTCAAACTTCTCAAAAACCTTAGTATGCGTCAGTTGCGAGTGTTCACTTCGGCTGCACGCCACCACAGCTTTAGCAAGGCAGCAGCCGAGCTCAACCTGACTGCACCGGCAATTTCCATGCAAATCAAGGAACTGGAAAGTGATATGGGTGTTTCTCTTTTTGCAAGAGTGGGGAGACGGGTCGAATTAACGACGGCGGGCGAATATTTTCTGGTCTACGCAAAAAAAATCATCGAAACCCTGCGCGATGCGGAGGCGACCCTGACGCGCTTTCATGGCAAACGTACGGGCATACTGACGATCGGTCTGGTCAGCACGGCCAAATATTTTTTGCCACAGTTACTGTCACGCTTCAAGGAAGAGCATCCTGATGTGCAGATCAAGCTGGAAGTGCGCAATCGCGACCAGATGGTGGCGCTTTTGCGCGATGGCGATATTGACCTTGCCATCATGGGCAGAACACCTGGCGATCTGGATACCCGCATCGAAGCATTTGCGGCGCATCCGCATGCATTCATTGCCAATCCGGCGCATCCGCTGGCGTCCCGGCAAAGTATATCGCCCATGGTCTTAAACCATATGGAAATCATCACCCGTGAAAACGGCTCCGGCACGCGTGCCATCATGGAGCGCTTTTTTAATGATCGTGCCTTGACTCCACAAATTTCTATGGAGATGTCTTCCAATGAAAGTATCAAACAGGCTGTTATTGCCAACCTGGGCATTTCATTCGTCTCCCTGCATACGGTGGGGCTGGAAGTCAAGTACGGTGAAATCGCCGTGCTCGATATTGATGAAACACCTATCTCGCGCGCCTGGCATGTGGTTGCACTGAATCGCCGCAATCATTCCATTTCTGCTGAAACATTCCGTTATTTCGTGCTTGAACATGGTGCGGCAATTCTTGATGCACTGCATCCGAACATGCGCAACATAAGCAACAGCTAATCTCATCATGCATCTGACCGCTGTGTTTGGCTGATATCAATTTACTGTAACGCTGTAGCGGCAATCATCAATGACGATTGATGAACGCCGGAGAACGCATCATGGCTGGCCTGTCGCTTCGCATGCACCGCTTTTATTTTGCAGCAATCACGCTACTATTCACTTGTTATCTTCCAACCGTTTTTGCGCAAGTGCTGATGCTGTCGCAACTGCCATATCGCGATCCGGCTGCGCTTGATGCGTTGCTTGCACTAACTGAAGTACGCTTTGCTGCTGCAATCCAGACCTCATGGCCACAAACTGAACAAGTACTGGCACGCTATATCAGGCCCGGCGTAAAAATTGATCCGCCGTCTGTTTTTTATAGCAGCATCTCGGAGGCCTGCATGACTGCGCATCAGGTAGCCAGCTGCAGGTTATATATAGATTTTCTTTCCTGGCTGATGAAGAGCAAGCGTCCGCCATTACGTTCGCCAACCGCAGCGCTGCCAGTCTTGCTGCGTCCCGCTCAACTACCCTGGAAAAATACGGCATTGCTGCATGCTGTATTACTGCTGGATGCGCCCACACTGGATTCAGCACTGCATGCACACTGGGGCTGGGTCAGGCACATTATTACCAATTACTTGCCTGACCACTTTAGCTTGTATCCTATCTCAAAAGTCTTTAATGACATACGCACTACCTGCAATAGCACGCATACTGAAGTTGCCTGCAGATTACACTTGTCTGATATTTCGGGCGTAATTGATAACAATACCGGAGTACCGCAAACTGTTTTCCGCACCCTTGCACAAATTCCGTATCGTGATCCGGCACCACTCGATGCGCTGTTAGACTTGCCTGAGTCTGAACTGCGCGCACAGCTCAGTCATAACTGGTCGCAAATTGATCTGCTATTGAATGCGTACATACACTGGAATATTGCATTAGTTGGCAATCTCCCTTTTGCCAGCTCCCGACTGGATTGCCAGTCCTGGATGCCTGCCGATTATTTTATGTGCAAAAATTATTTGCAGCGTTTATCTTCCTTCATGCATAACAAATAAACGCTTCCTACTTGTTTGTTATTTCTTCGTGCTTCGTTCTTGCTCCTGTCATGTTCTGACCACATTCGTAAAGACCGTTACAATCAGGACTTCTGCCT
>JACCDW010349726.1_pt1 | contig 14081 bp, 15 predicted proteins | sample 7449781 | NCBI WGS metagenome assembly JACCDW01 (sample SAMN15323449, study PRJNA562643) | freshwater metagenome | isolation source: river surface water | place: USA:Blue River Watershed | collected 2017-08-18 | reverse complement strand
AGTCAAATGGGTTGCTCATTTATTAGACACCCAATCCTCAGCATGAGTTTCTGCTTCTAGAAGGCCATTGTAAAAAAGTTCTTGTTGTGTCTCAAAATAAGAATCCAATAAAACCAAACGAAAACCACCTTCGGTTCTAGAAATTACCATAGCTGTTTTTTGACGATCATCAGAAATAAATTCACTTATTTTTCTACTCATTTGAACTCCACATTGGCCATTAGTTCGGTTAGACAAGCCACAAGATTGATCTCATGGTCAGCCACGAACGCTTGCTTGTACTGATAATCTGCAAGAATAATTACTGCTTGTGGGATACTCTGAGGTTTTGCAATGTCATACAATGCATCATACAACTTGCGGAAGAATGTAGAATTGTCCACTTCAGCAGTTGCAGCCCACTTACGCACAGCAGTAAAGTCTTTCTCTTTCAGATGTTTTACAATCTGTGAAAGAGAAATGTCACCAATCTGAGATAGAATACCCACATCGATCTTACCGAGTTTGGAATATCTTTGTAGTTCATTAATGACACGACGAAAATCTGGAAAATGTTTCTTGACTACCTCAGCAATAACTTTGGATTCATACTCAACTTTTTCAGTGTCAAGTATAGACTCAATGCGTTTGAAGAAGGCAGATGCCATCTGTGCTTTTTCATTTGCTCTCAAAGTAAAATCAATCACAGCACAACGACTATGCAGTGGCTCAATGATTTTAGTTTTGTAGTTACAAGTGAAGATGAAAGAACAGTTACCAGCAAACTCTTCTATTGCATTTCTTAGGATAGCCTGAGCATTTGGTGTAAGATAATCAGCCTCATCTAGAATGATTACCTTACGACCGCCTGCAAATGACATTGATGATGCATAGTTCTTGATCTTTACACGAATAGTGTCAACACCATTCTCATCAGAACCATTGATTACCATGTAGTCGCAACCCACTTCGTTGCACATGGCTTTTGCTACTGTTGTCTTGCCTACTCCCGCCCCACCAGTCAATAGGAGATTTGATATCTCGTTCTGATTGACATATTCCTGAAAAGACTTCTTCAGTCGTTCTGGAAGAATACAATCGTTGATTGTTTGGGGACGATACTTCTCTGTCCATAGGAGGTGATCCATGGTATTCCTTCACAAAAATCATAATAAAATAAAAGTATATCAGTCAGAGTTTAAAGTTGCAACAACTTCAAGGTAAGGTTCTTTTACACGCCAATCAACATTGTTTACGCCATAGATGATTGTGTGTGGATTAAGTTTACCTTCACTGTCAGGTTCAATCAATTCAAATACAGACGCTACAATGTCTGCATTAATTGAAATAGGATCACCGTCAAATGCTTGTGCTGCATTTGTAAATTGTTTTAGTTTTGCCATATTATGCTCCATATTTTGAATCGGCTTCAGTTGCAATCCAATACTGAACGTTCAATGTTTTATGTTTAAAATGAGAAATACCTTTTGAAGAAATCTTGACATCATAAGAACCTGGAAGCATCTTGATGTTCTCAAGTTTAAATACCATCTTATAACGTGTACCGGTGCCATTACAGATTTCAAGTGCGTCTGTATGTGCAGAATCATTAGTTGGATCATAAGTTGATACAAAAACTTTGTTACCATCAGAATCGATAGTGATGCAAGGAGAAGAAAGCACTGCTGCTGCTTTCATAATCCAGTCAAAATCTTCTGCTTTAAGTTCAAATGAAATTTCAGGATCAGGCATTGCGATTGCTTTTTCTGGAGCAACAACAATCATGTGTGGCGCACAAAAACGATACTTGATTTTACTACGACCTTGTAATCCAGAAATCAAAACATTGTTGTCCTGAAAGTCAATCGTAGGTTCTTCTTTGTGCAGTGATAGAACAGAAAGAAAATTGTTCAAATCATATACACCAAAATCAGTGGGGAACTCATCACTGACAGTGGCTTCTGCCATCACGTTCTTATGTGGAGACACAGTTCTCAGTGTCTTACCTTTTTTGAACATGATACCTTGGTTGATTGAAGCAAAGTTCTTCAATACAGAAAGTGTATCTGTAGATAGTTTCATAATTTATTTCCTCGTCAAATCGTGATTATGTAAAGCCATTATAGCATAGTGAACGACTTTAAGCAAATCATCTCTGTTATAGCCATTCTTTTTACCATAACGTTGTGCATACTTCATAATGTTTCCAATAAAGAATCCTTCGCCGTGCCCACAGTCTATAATGAATTCTGAAGTTTGGAATTTGTTTAATGAATAGTGTTGACCGTATGTCTTGTCGATGTATTGTTTCAACTCTTCAAGAATACGGTCCTCACTATATTTGTAGTTGATCAAAGTCTACCAGTATACTGTGCAACAGCGGGCATGTTGCCAGTAAACGCATATGTACCAATGTGTTGTGTTTTCATCCATGGACATAACCAAACTTGTCCACCGATCTTACGCCACATCTGACAGAACATATAGTCCTCTGATAGATAACGTTCTGAGCCACCACCAACACATGAATCAACAGTATCGATTACAGTATCAAAGTATGCATGAATGTAACGTGAACCATCGAAATGTGCTTGACCAATGTGATCAGGCTTGTATCGAATAAATGGATATTCTTTTTCCATTTTATTAAATACTTCACGCTTAATCATCATGTGACCTGTACCAATCTCCATAACTTCTAGAGGTTCAGATACTTGGAATTGTTGTGTGCCTTTAACAACGTTAAAGACATACTCACCAACAAGATTCTCAAGTTCTTTTGGATTCAAGTCTGGATGCTTACGTGCTGTCTCAGCAATGTTACCCCAGTTGATTGACTTCTTAGGATAAGGACCACCGATAACATCTTTGTCGAGTGCCATCAAAGCAACGATATCATTTGGATCGAAATGAATATCAGAGTCAATGAACATTAAGTGTGTGAAGTCTGTGCGTAGAAATTCATCGACAAGATAGTTACGAGCACGTGTGATTAGTGATTCGTTAAAGAGGAAAGAGAATTTCGTTTCAATACCATATCGAATCATGATTGTTTGTAAGTCAAGGCACGACTTCATATACAATCCATGATTCATACCACCATACATTGGTGTAGCTACAAATAGCTTATTTTTTCTTAGTTGTTCAAGGTTAACTTGTAGTTGCATAATTTATCCATAAAAAAGAGTAGGAACACATACTAATATATATGCTCCTACTCCACCAGTTGTCACTGCTTATTAGGCAAATGCTTCACCACCCAAAACAGCGTGTGCTGCGGCAACCATTGCCTTAGTTGGTTTACCAAGTTTATAAAACGTAACTTTAGTACCATTTTCCAACTTACGTGTGTTGGTGTAGATACAATGACCTTCAGCACGTAATTCTTCAATACGAGCACCAACATTAGTAATACCAAAACGAGCACGAATCTGTGCGGCAGTTAAGGTGTTGTAGCCGGAATCTTTGGAAAGATAGTTAAGGATTTTTTGTTTCGCAGACATTCAAATTACTCCATAAAAAATTGGTTGCACAAATTAATCAATGCGTAGAGGCAACCTTTCTCTACATATTGTCAGTATACAAAAAAAGAGAGAGTGTGTCAACACTCTCTCAGGTAGAAGTTAATTATTTACCACAAAGTTGCGGAAAATATTTCTGTTTGTAGTCTAGTGGAGTCATCGTACCCATGTTACGGTTGTATTGTTTACGAACCATCACATAGTTATCAACGGTATTCTTACCACCCAATGAACGGGCGATAATATGTGCCGCTTCAACTTCATCAATGCTTGCTTCTTCTTCATCAATCCAGCATTTGTGTTTCTGCTTGATCAGAAGTTGCATTTTATCAGCGTCACTAATTTTGCCGTGGTCCATTTCTACGATACCGAAATATGCAGGATCAGCAAAGATAGCATCCATAAAGTAAGAAAGTTTCTCAAGAATTTCGTGACCAGTACCACAACCAAGGAGACGCTGAAAGTAAAGAGCAGAGTCTTTGCTTTTCTTTTCATCTAAATGTGTTACGATAACTTCTTTGATGCCACGAACAAATGCTTTGTAATCCTTGACACAATTTTTACCATAGTGTTTATCAAGTTCATAGGTGATATCAAATAGCACATTGATTTTACCGTCAGTCTTAAACATTTTCTTGTTGTTTTCTTCATCGGCGGCAAGGCAATCGTGGACAAATTTTGCACGACGAATAATTTCTTTTTCTACAGAGGCAAACTGTTTAGGTTGTGCCCATGTATAATCAGGAAGATAAATTGCTTCACCGTTATCATCATATTGTGATTTGATAGCCGGATCATTATACATTTTAGCTGTCAAATTTTTATTGATACCAGAGCCATGAAAAGCTTCATTGTTAGGGTTCAGCAATTGTTTATCATACTCAATAGCATACCAACGTGCAAGCAATGCATCATAAGCAAGTCGTACACCAGGCAACATACCTAAGCCATGTTTCGAACGGCGTGTACCTTTGTTATCAACATAAGTTTCAAACACAGGCAACACAGATGTTGTCTGTCCAGAACGTGCTTGGCTACGAATAGTTTGTGAAACATAACCAGGAATAGCATTTAACTTTTCTTGGTCGTTAAGATCATTTGCATTGTTGATGCGGCAGAAAGTTTCTCCTGCTTGCTCATCGGTCATCGATTCATTGTAGACGTACAAGGTGAATGTGTAACCAAGGAATTTGTCCTGTTCTGTACGTGACAGTTCACGGAAATACTTACCTTTGTTATCAGCAAATTCATTGTTGATAAAAGCAACGGTAGTAGAAAGGCGCTGTAGGCCATCAAGGCACTGATAAGCAAAGCCAATCTTAGCTGCTTTTTTCTTATCAAGTTTACGGAAGTGAATTAAGTTTGAAGATAGACCATTGTAAAAAGAGTCTACCAGATCACGCTGCCACGCCAGTGACGCAACAAAGTCACGCTGAAATTCAGGTGGCATGATTTGAATTTTTTCTGTGGGTGAATTGACACAATCAATCACTTCACGAATAGACCACTGTTCGACGTTGAACGTTTCGTGGTTGAAAAGGACTACTTTACTCATTGTATTACTCCTAAAAAATACGCCGTAGCGTTTGGTTGGTTGCCACAATTGGCAGGTTGTTTACTACTGTACTACAAAAAGAATCTTAACATACTGTATTAGTTATGTTAAGATTCTTATGGGTTAAGATGTTAGAACGGCTGTTCATCCATCGATGGTGGTACTACCTCAGGCTCAGGTTGTTTGTTGATGGTATTCTCATCAGCACCACCGTCAACTTTGGTATACAGATCGTAGAATGTTGCCGATGTATCAGCATCAAAACGATTCAAGCAATACTTAATTGCCTTTGTTTTGTCACCAAAAATACCAAACGTTTTGACAATGTGTACCAGACGGCGTGTGGAGATAACTTCATCGCAACCACCATCAGCAAAAGTCTTACGAATCACGGTAGCCCATGATACAAGTTTCTTACCAAAATCATCATCAGCACGACCAACGGACTTCAGTTCTTTGCGAATGATTTTAGTCTCAACTGTAGCAGGAGGCCAATCCTGTTCCATGGTGTTAGGGAAACGTTCAAGGAATGCTTCATTCAGAACGTTGGTGAACATGTAACGACCATCTTCAGAGCCTTTACCTTTAGTATTAGCAGTAGCAAAGATGGTAAAACCTGGTGCAGGTGTAATCAATTCATTCTTTTTCTTCAGCAAGAATGGTTTACCTTCTAGCACACGTTGCAAGCATGACAAGTTCTGTGCACCGTAGTCAATTTCATCAATACACAGAACGGCACCTTGACGAGCGGCAACAGTCACAGGACCATCACGCCATTCCATTTGACCGTTGATAAGCACATAGTTACCAAGCAGGTCAGATTCATCAGTATCAGGTGTCATTGATACGCAAACAAACTTGCGTTTGGCTTTAGCACAGGCCTGTTCAATAGACATTGTTTTACCATTACCAGATTGACCAGTAATGAAAACAGGAAAGAAAGTATTTGATTGCACAATTGACAACACATCTTCAAAGTTACCAAAAGGAACATAGTTGTCATAAACAGAAGGGATCAGATTCTCAGTCTCAAGGTCTGTTGTCACATTAGTAATACGATGACCAGACTGAATAGTAGGCTGAGCAAGCGGAATAACTTGTGCTGAGAGTTCAATAGCCGCCGTAGGGGTGGCGTTTGGAACACGATAGACTCCACGCTTCACCTTGTGACATTCCTCTTTAGTGAACCATTGAGGCACAGGGATGCCGATGTTGTCAGAAATATCACGAATTTCATCAAGCGTAACTTGAGATTTGCCAGTTGCAATAAGAGCATCAAGAAAACGCTGGCGCTTGTCAGAACGACTTGTCATAATAAAAACTCCTAAATCACAATAGAAACTACATTATAAAGACAACCCACCACTTTGTCAAGTGGCAGGTTGTTATCAAACTGCTATCATACCGATAAAACGGCTAACCAGAACACGATTAACCTGACGAGATTTGGTATACTTACCAAATGCTTTTGTCAGTGCAGCGGTACTGGTAACATCAGTATCAAAACCATCATCATTAATTGATAATGCATCATCACCAGGGATGATAAAGAACGATTCATAGCCAGGGTTTTTTGATTCAACAAATTTTTCCTTGCGTAGAATCTTGGTGTACTTGTTATATACTTCAGCCATCGCAACATTACCATCGTACATATTTTTTTGCTGCATTTTTCTTGCATCATCAATCTCATCATTATACAAACGATGGCGTATTGCACTCTTGATTTGATTATCTGGTGCAAGATAGAAACCAATAATCTTGGCACCAGTAGTCTCAGTCAACCATTTTGCAACGGCAACACGCATTGAATCATCACCACTAGAAACATCAATTTGTATTTTTGCTTTTTTATCAACCAAAACTACATTGACGTAACGGGCATTTGCATATGCTCTACTACCACCTGCCGTGACATAACGATTGGTATCATCAGCATCACCATCATGAACCACACACAGATTGACAATATCAAGATTGTTCTGTTTGCGAAACTCATTCAGTATGGGCTGACATGCAACCAATGCTTCAGTCAACGGTGTGTTAGACAAGCTATCAGATTCAGGACGTGAAAAATACAAGCCAGCATGACGATAGTAACCTGAAAACTTCCATGCATCAGACAAACACAGAATGTTTTTCACCGCTTTGGTGAACTCGGCATTACCCATGTTTGAATTAATCATCTCACGCAGATAAACACCGTCAAACTCAAGTTCGCCTTGTTTCGGTTCAAAGCCTTTATTCTTATCAGCAGTGTTAGGATAATCAACATCACGAACAGCCATGTTATTACCAAAGCCATATGCTGTAAATGGAATGTTAACCTTACGGCAGAACATTGCAAGAATCAAAATCTGTTCATAAGAGGCTGACAGATTATCAGACATTGAACCAGACTTGTCAAGCAACAGAATCAGACCATGTGATTTACCTTTCGGCACTTTCATTACACGTTTGAAAATGTTGTCATCAATTTGATATTTGAAAATCTTACCAATGTCAAGGTCACCAGTCTCAGCGGTTTTTGCTTTAGAAAATTTTGATGCTGCTTTACGCATCTCAAATTCTTTTGCAAGCAAACCAATGTACCGTTCATTCTTTTTACGGAATGTATTATACAATTCGTTGGCATGAATTTCATACTGACTAGTTTGTTCAGTAAACTCTTTAGTCAGAAGTTCTTGCACACGTTTTGCTGGCGTGATAATGTTTTTCAGAATAGGTGTAGGCAATGAAACATACACATAATCACGTGCTTTCTTATCAATCAAAGTCATTTCATTGCGACGATAGTTTTCATCAGTTTCGCAACGTGGCTCTTGGTGTGTACGGGTAGCTTGTGAATCTTTGAAGCGGTTGATAACATTACCATCTTCACCGTCATCACCATCTTCAGATTCATCACCATCACCAGAAGATGAACTTTTAGATTGTTCACCATCTTCACCATCATCAGACTTGGCTTTAGTTTTCATCTTACCTTTACCATCAGTCTGAGTGTCACCTTCCTCACCATCAATTTCAATCTCTTCACCCTCACCATCTTCATCGGTGAATTCATATTCATAATCTTGAGGCATGTTTAATTGAAACTGTTCGTCCTTAGAGTAGTCCCAAATCTCTTCAGTCAATTTGAGAACATCATCCCAAGTTTCAAGTTTCTGAACACGATTAACAAAGTCCTGTTCTTTTTTATTGAACTGAATATTGTCAAGTGTATAGCCAGATTTTGAATATACATTTAGTCGGTCGATAAATGTCATTGAATTGATATCACGACCATTTAATCCAAAAAAGTCACGACCCATCAACTCACCGAAACCGATAACAAATGAACGGCGCAAGCCAGGGTAACGGCGTTTTTGTCGTTTCTCAATACGGGCATCTTCAACCACATTCAGAAAGCCTTTGTAGTTAGGACCACGATTGTGAACTGCACCATGCCAACCATCACGTGGTGTATCAATAGCATGACCAACTTCATGACCTACTAGTAGATCGTAAAGTTCAGGTGAAGTTTTTTCCCAGATAGGTACCGTAAGAACACGGCGTTTCGGATCGAACGATGCCGTATGTGTTTTGGCATGTTGAACTGTAAGATTCTCGGTCGCCATAAGTTTAGCAAGACCGGACTTTTGATTCTGAATGTTACTCATTTGATAACCTCAATGATTATTGAAGATACATTGTATCAGGGATAACCATATTTGTCAAGTCAGTTTCATCATCTTCGGATGTTTCATGAATCATAAGATTGCTAATCTTATCACATGCTTGCAAAGCTGTTATCAAAACATCGGGACCAAATTTATTTAATGCATTGACAATATCAGCTGCCGCTGCATAAAACTCCATTTCTTGCTCATCTGCAAACTGTTGCAATTCTGACATCATTACCTCCGTTCGTCTATTGAAACTACAGTATAACAGAGGTATGAATTATTGTCAAGGTTTATAAAATACAAATATAGGTTCGTATTTCAGCCACAAGTTATTAACTTTACAAAAGTTTTTTGCTTTGGGTAAGCCTGTTTCTGGATCGATACGATTGCCTCCTGGCATTTGTGCCAATGACATTTTCAACTTACCCTTGTATTCCATACCCAGACCTTTTAATATATCTATTGAATCTTGTTCCAATGGTAGCATGTCACCATCAAAAACTGCATCAGCAATATTCCAAAGTAGGTATCGATCAGATTTTAGATATTCAACACATGTTTCTAATGTCTTACGTAGGAAGCCATCACGCCACAAATCATATTGAGAAAACTTCTTGTATGATTGAGCATCATCTTCTGAGTATGCTTCTTTAGCAAAGTATGGTGGTGAAGTAAAAATTAAATCTAGCTTACCCTTATACTTTTGAAAGCCTGGGTCATTATGAATTTCTTCTGAACCGTGTTGAAAGATTTCGTATGTGTGTGTTTTAGGAAACAATCCATTGGCACGATAAGTCTTTGTGTTAAAGAAGTCAGCGAACTCATGATACTTTGTTCTGCCATTATGTGTATTGTGATCAGTGTTTGGATCGGTACCTATGTAATGTATATTGCGACTATCATCAACAGACATAGCACCCAACAAACGACCACCCCACCCAGATGAAGGATCGTAAATGTTAATTTGTTCTTGATCCTTAAATGATTCCGTGAATCGTTCGTACAAATATTTTGCTGTTAGTGGGGGAAAGTTAACCGCATACTGACAAAACGAAACACGAAAAGCTTTTAGTCCTATAGGAAAAAGTTTCTGTCCCTTTTCATAGATACGAATACGATATGTTGTGACGCCTTCTTTGGCATCAATGTTTGTTATACACTGAGGTGGTATGTTGTGTTTGATTATATCAGCACGTGAGATAAACAAATACTTTTGATTCTTTAGTTCTTCGTTATATCCTGTATATTCTTTATCTTCTTCCGTAGGTTCAAGCCAATAATCATGTGTGTTATTCTTTCTGGCCTTTGTCTCAAACCATTCGATAAATTCTTCTGTTGTATTAGGTATCAACTTCAACGAACCAATCTCAATTAACTTACCAACCTGAACTGGTGTTGAATAATGATAGAAAGAATCTCGTTTGAAATGTCTTGATGCATAGGTTACAAAGGTATCAAGCAGTTCTTCTTTGGCAAAGTAATCATAGATTGATTTGCCTTTCTCAACATCTTTTGTATAGTTGATTCTTGTTTTCATCATTGTAGGAAACCACTGATTGACAGCGTTACCCACAACACTTGTATTACGAATCACATCTTTTTCACCGGTGAGTTCATCAGTATCTTCAAACTTCCATACAGGAAATGAAGTCATCTCATTGAACTGATCAATGATTTCTTGTTCATTATAACCTACACGTGGTGGGTTACCTTTTTCATCCCACAGATAAACAACTTTCTTACGCAAGTCGATAACCCACTGACGAAATTCGTCTTTGGTCATCACAAGAACTTCTTCAAAAGTTTTGTTCTCTTTTGATTCTAATAACTCAGTATTCTTTTCGTAGAAATATTTCATCCTGCTACATTCCAATATAGTACATCACTAGGTTGTTTGTGTGTTGCATACCATTCTTTCATTATGCTCCATCCTTTTGCATCATATGTAGGTGCCGAAGGGAATGGGGGTAAATCTTTTTCCTTTACAGGCTTATCAAATTTGTATGGTGAGACATGATGAATAGCACGACCTATTTCTCTCGGTTTCATATTGTGTCCCACCTGCACAACATGTATTGTAGCATCAGGAAACGCTAATTGCAAGCCTCTATTCATTGTACCTGACGAACCTACTGACCAAACTTCTTTTGGTGCAATAGGTAATGAACGTGCAACTTTAATGATTGATGCCAACACTGTATCATGTTCTAATCCCAAAGGTAATACTCGACGTTCTTCAGGATTCTCGGCAGTATATTTTTTTGCATGTGCTTGTGTCACGTTTAACATACCCATCTTGACCCAATGATATTCGGTGCCAAGTTCAATACCACGTTGCTGATATAGGTGTAGTTTATCCATACTGCGTTCTGCCATGAACAGCACTGCTTTCTTTCCATAACGTTGACACACAACAGGTAAACTTATTTGTGCATATCCCGTTGCAGGACATGAACCAAACACCCATTCTTTTACATTTTTATTTTCGGGCGCATGACCTATGAAGTAATCAACAAAACGAATTTTACTTCCATAGTTTAACAAGTCATCACGTACAACAGTAATTCCGTTATAAGTTTCAAGCACTGGTTCAGGATTTGGATCAACCCAATCACCAATCATTTCAAGATAATCTTCAGGGGATAATTGAATCATGTAATTCTTTCTCAGTCACAAGGTCTACAACAAGATGAATGCGTTCTGCTTCACCACCATTAATCGCTTTGTGTGGTTTACGTGTATCTAAAAACCAACACTCACCTCTTTCCATATGTACATACCTGGGTGTTCCATCTGTGTGCCATACAGTAAATAAAACTTTATCGTTTGTTATAATTGGAAAATGTATACGAGCAAGCTTACCAATCGAACCTCCTGAGTCTGGATCAACTTGATCAGTGTGTCTTTCAAGTTCTCCACCACCAGGTTTCAATTTCATGAATCTAACTCTATGAATGTTTTGTCCATATGGCTTTAACAACTCACGAACTTCTGGAAACAAATCAAACAAAGGAGTATCTTGTAGTTCAAACTGTGTCTCTTTATTTTCTTCTTTCCATTTATCACTCATCTCAATCGGTTTTGTTATGAACGATGGGTCATTTGTGTATCCACGAAGAGATAAAGCGGACCACGATTTACCTTTATTATAATTACTGTAGTGATTTGTAAACTGAGGTAGTTGATTTAGTTTATCTTGTATAGCATCCAACAATTCTACATTAGGCTTTTGTATTTGTGTGATGCTTTGATATTCAGCAGGATCAACCTTAGGAAATTTTCTTGGTGTGCCACGATAATATACCATGTACATCTCACCGAACGTTGTAATCTTAGGACCCACTTTACAGAACCCTATATCAAGAGCAAACTGATTCATTATGGGGTCCTCAGCCCACACAAACATCCATGCATCTTGATTGTATTTCTTAATCTCAGCATTTAATATTTTAGGATCACCATTCAATTTTGAGAATACAACATCACCCTTTTGTTTGACACCAATAACTGTGTCACCATGCATAGTAATGTTACCTTTTGCTTTTACATGAGCAATATCTAGAATTGAATCTTCCCAAAGAACATGTAGTGTTCCTTTGTGCAATCCTTCGGCTATGTTATTTTTCTTTACTTGTGCAAAAGGAGAATAGGTAAATGAATTGTACCTAGCATATCTTTTTTCTATATCTTTTAGGTACTCAATTTCATACCCGTGTTGCCAGTCTTTCATTCTTTGCCTTTCTAATAATTTTCTTTATCATTTTATTTGCACGTTGCCTTGCCATTTTAAGTGCCAATGGTTTAACAAGACTAGTATATCTCACTCCATTCAAATGGTCAAGTTCATGGAGAAAACAACGGGCAGATAAACCATCAAGTCTTGCTTGTTTGACTTCACCAAACTCATCGGTAAACTCAACTTCAATCCATTGTGGTCGGTCAACACTTAAAAACAATCCGGGGAAAGATAAACAACCTTCTCTATCTTTTACAATCTCACCTTGTGCTGTAACTTTTGGATTGATACAAACAATCTGAAACTCTTCTGTGCCCATCACAAACATTCTTTCTGCTACACCACATTGATTAGCAGAAAGACCAAGACCAGAATATAACTTCATAGTCATCTTCAAACGTTTAGCTAATGCTACCATAGCTGGTGCTGGAAATCCACCTGTATACTCTGGCATCTTTTGTCCAAGCATATGAAAATCTTCACCATACACATGCAACGGATCAACTTTTTCTACTTGCTGTATGCCAGCGGCTGTATCAATTGTTAAAATATCACTCATTTCACTATCCTCGAAAAGTTTTTTACTTTATCAAACTTAATTGTATTTACAAATTTGTCTTGCAATATATCACCTTTATGGCTAATCACAAACAGATTAACATCTTCCAACGAGTGTAGAATCTTCATTAGTTCTTCTGTGCCATTATTATCTAGGCTTGAATCAAACACCTCATCCAGTATCAACAGATTAGTATTGGTAGAGTTCTTTAGTTTTGCAACTGCTCTCCATGTGAGCATCAGTGCCATATCAATACGTTGTTTCTCACCCTCAGAGAAGTTGTGATAGCTAAAATCATCACGATGGCGTGACTTAATTGTTTCTTTGAATGATTCATCAAGATTAAAATTAACAAAGAAGTCTAAGCTTGTCAAGTATTTGTTCACCAATTTATTAATTACTGGTAGATATTGTTTGACAATATTAGTTTTGATACCAGTGTCTTTTAATAAAGATGCGGCGGCATCATAATAGGCACGATCATCAATCAGTTGTTTCAGTTCAGTTTGTGCTTGTTTGATTTGAGTATCCAATGTTGTCAATTCTGTTTGGTCAACATTAGAATTATCTTCTTGCAAGTCTCTGATTTCTTTCTCAAGTCTAACAATCGTAGTGTTTAAAGAATTAATGCTTGTACTTGTTGTGGCTAATTGAATACGAACATTTGATAACTCTTTTTCTTCACTACGCATTATTAGCAATAAAGCTTCGTGTGTAGAAATCTTTGCTTGTAGTTCTTCTAAACCTTTGTTGAGTTCTTCTTGCTTGGATAATAACTCCCCAAGTTGCTCTTCTTTAAACTCCAAGGTAATGGCTTGCCTACAGGTTGGGCAATCAGCATTGTGTTCATAGAACTCTCTATCTGTTCCCACTTTGGATATCTTGCTTTCAATTTGCGATTCAACTTTTTTAAACGAAGCAATCTTCTTTTCATTTTCAGGAATTTTCGCACAGATTTCGGCAAGAGAACTTTTTCGTCCCTCCAAGTCGTTAACCTGTTGATGTAGGGTGAGTAAGGTTTCTCTACAACTTTGTATCTCTTTCTCATATTCTTTTACCTTCTCTT
>JACCDW010254982.1_pt1 | contig 14081 bp, 12 predicted proteins | sample 7449781 | NCBI WGS metagenome assembly JACCDW01 (sample SAMN15323449, study PRJNA562643) | freshwater metagenome | isolation source: river surface water | place: USA:Blue River Watershed | collected 2017-08-18 | reverse complement strand
TTTGCACAAAGTGATATTTGGACCGAAAAACAAGTTGCGATTCAAGTAGCACTGAGAAATATGTTAGAGATTAATCCCAGAAAGCGTTTTGATGCTATAGAAGCCTTAGCCGTCATGGATCCAGGAAATCACTGGCTTAATCGGTTTGGGACCGCTTGGCTTTCCGAGAGGGAGAAGCAGAAGAAGAAGATCGCTGAGAGCGGCGAGTAATTCTATAATGACCACCCCCAACTTTTAAATGTAAAACACGAGTACGTGGAACACAAAGATAACTGCAGAACTGATCATAGTTCAAATGTCCTCCATCTTCAAGATAATTACGATTTGCAAGTTTCGGATCGTAAATAACTCGCTTGGACGAATCCAGATTGGTTACAGGAGTACCTCCAGGTTTATGGGACCAGAAACGATTAGTATCTTGACGGAAAAAGTGATAATCTTCATTGGGGTCCACTACAATAGCGATTTTAGATGTTTGTGGAGGGCATTTGTCTGTAAACGTTGTCATCCGTATACCAGGATTGTCTCCCAGAATACGAGCGACCATTTCAGAGCAAGTTTTCTTACGTTTGGAGGAAAATCCATCATGTCCTGAAGCAGATCCAGGTTGATGAAAGGGAACATTGCAGTCTTTATCCATCTTACAGTCTCTCACTTGACGAGGATCATGAACATTCATGGCATAGGCAAAACAGTTGTGGGTTTCTCGGATTTCTTGGCGATTATTCCAACGATCGGGCTCATAGTTGGGTTCGTAACCACTCAAAGGACTTACGCGCGTACACCCATTTTTCATATGAAAAGCACAGAAGGCTTTATTTGGCATCGGTGGTCTCATACAAGACGATAGGCACTGACACCGATTTCTTTGACTCTTCTTTCTCGTCTGATTCATTCTTTAATTGTTGTTGGGAAATGATTTCATTGGATTCTACAATGCTAACTCTTGGTGTTGTGGCTTGGACATCAATAGTTGTATGATGGAGTTTATAGGGTGTTGGTGGGATTAGCTGCTCTTTTTTTGTTAGACTGGCTTTTTGTGCATCAGTTTGTGTTTCGTTAATCTTCCAATATTCTTCTTCCACTTGATGCATCTTGATTTTTTCAACAGCCGCACAAAAAAAGACAAACTGATTCTCATGGGTAGGTGTTTCATCGGGTGTATAAAATCCGCTGTAGCGTCCACTCAGTTCTATGTATTGCCATCCTTCACTGCGAAGACGTTCAATCGTAGTATGAAGAAAATAATATTTCTTTTCAAATTTAAATATATTCTGAACTCCGTTGAAGGTCGTCACTAAAAGAGAGATTACCCATGTTACCCAATAAATCTGATAGGACATTGTATTTGAAGATTGTGAAGATGGAGAGGCATCAGTATACTGAATAGAAAGCAATGCAGGAACAATAAGTGACCCTACTGTAATAACTGATCGCGATGTATGAAAGAAAACAGAAAGAAGCATACAGCGAAAAGCAAACTGATTGACGAGTTCAACGAAACGTTTTTCAAGAATGGAGCGTTGTAAAGGCGTTAAACTGACATTGGTTAGCGCCTGTTGAAAAGAGGTATCTTTTTTAAACATTCTTCTTTAGAAACTTTTTTTTTGTTTTCTGGTTTTGCGCCGTTTGTTTATTCTTTTTCTTGATCCACCCAAGAGTCCAGGAGTGTTAGGAGCTGCGGAAACTGTTCTACGCATAACAATACGTTCATTTGCAGTCTCATTATTCAGTTCAGTGCGAGTATCTTCGCCGCGACAGATAGGACGACAAGAAAACATATAAAAGACTCCAGGAAACTTTTTCATAAGAGTGGCTGCATCAATAGTAAACTTTTCTTTTATTTTTTCTTTAATAGGATTTATTATACCTAGTTTCGCCCCCATTTTTAAAGGTTGTATCTTTACTGAACGTTCGTCAGGAGTTAATATATCTTGTAAAAGAGTTTGAATATCCGATTTTGTGGGATATAATGATTCTTCATACATCTGCAAGATAACCTCTTCAACTGTAGTATTTTCGTCCATTTCAATAGGTTTTATATATTCATTTTCATAGATTGGTGTACCTATTCTATAGAGTCCAGCGATGTAAAACCCTTCAAATGTACATGTTAATTTATTATTAACAAATGTATTATGATGTTTAGATTCAGGGTAATGGAGCGTAATCTTTTCACTCCTGTAGTTTTCAAAGTTTATTTTATTTTGATTTGTAGGTTTATAATAGTTAGAGACTTTGGCTCTATTTGTTTTTGGATCTTTTAATCTTTCTTCTCCCTTTGAAAAATCTTCTAAAAAACGTTTATATCCTTCTAAGGCTATTGTTGTTTCTACACCACATAGTGCACGAGTAATATATACACAATCATCAGGTACTTTTTGAATATCATTAATCATATCGCATCCATGAGAAATAATATAATATACCGATGTATTTGGATCATATGGAGTAACTTCTTTTGTACTTAACACTGAGACTCCAGGACATGGATTTGTTCCATCTATTGGATTTCCATTAGCTCCAAAGAAACAGCTGCCGCCTTTCATTCCTATTTAAGAATAAGGATTTCCGAAAATTTGATGCCTTCCTTAGGGCTAAACTATGTACACAAGTACTAGAAATGGAGTACACTGTACAAATCTTTTCAAAAGCCTTTCTTGATACAGAAGATGAATCCTCTTGGAGCAATGCAACCCTGTCAAGAGATCTTTGGCAAGAGTTATTTCGTGAGCAGCAAGGTCAAAAACGACTCTTTATTAGTTTTACAGGAAGTGAAACCCCTGTTCTTTGTCCTGTCGGAAATCCCCATCTTTCCCATACAGAAGAACATTGTATATATCTTCCTTATGAAGTTCTTGGTAAAATAGGAGTAACAGGAGCGGGTGAACAAAGACAAATCACAATCTTTACAGAAGAAGCCTTTCCAACAGTAGAGCGGATTAAAGTCCGTTTTATTGATAGTGCTGCTTATAACTCTGATGTAAAAGAGGAACTGGAACTTGCTCTTACAAAACTTGGAGTGCTCTGCAAAGATACACAATATCAGATTCCTATTCAAGCCCTTGGTAACTTTCCAGTAGATATCTATATTAGTGAGCTTGAACCAGCAGATATCGTACTTTGCCATGGAGATGAAGTTCAGATTGAGTTTGAAGAACCTGTGGATCAAATCACTCCTCCCCCTGAACGCCCACCGACGCCTATTCCAGCACCCCTTCCAATCCTACCAGCATTAACGGAAACACAGCAGCAAGATGAACAACAAGAAGAACAACAAGGAAGAGTATTGGGATCTGATCCTAATACTGCTCCACCACTTTGGCGTCAACAAATCGGTCCACCTAGACGACGTACTTAATAGTTCTTACGAGTGTTATTTCTGCGACGAGTAGGGCGAGGAGGTTTACCTGAACTTCTACCATACGATTTACGTGAAGTATTTGCTGTTGTAGTATTGGCTTCTTCCCATTTTCCGTTTCTCATATGGAGATAAGGACATGCTTGACCCATGTTTGCCCAACAACTACGTCCAGAGCAATGATGTTTGCATTTTGTAGATCTTTTCTGAAGTTTTCCATGCTTAAAATATTTTTCTTTTGCTTCCGCTACTGCTTCTGCAATACGTTCATTACGAGTTTTTTCTCTGTGTTGTTTTTCTGATTTTTTGTTATTATTGTTGTTGTTACTGGAGGGAGGCGTCCACCAAGGAGGATAGACGGGTGATATATTCTTTACACTTTCTAAATAGTTTTTAAGAGCCTTTTCTTGATTAGCTCTTTTCTTATTACGAAGAGCACGTGTGGCACTCAATCGTTTATCCATTTGAACTCCCTCCTCTAAGTATTTTTTACGTTCAGCACCTGTAAGACCCATTTCATCCGCCATGATCATATCAGCCCAAGAAGCGTTTTTAACACCTTGGTTATTCATTGCCATTTTAGAAAGATTAATCTTATTATTTTTCTTGGTGGTATTGTTATTCTTCTTGGTAGTATTCTTCTTGGCGGCAGCCTTGCGTGATCCTTTTCCAGTCTTTGGCATTCTAAATTAGACTCATAAAAAAAAGTTTTTTTTGGTTTTGGTTTTGGTTTTGGTTTTGGGTGTCGGAAACTTTATCCGCAGAGACTACGCATTTCAGCATAGGAGAGTTTTCCATCTGCGAAACGGCGGAGTGCATCGGCTTGATCATCAATATCTGGGATAGTGGCACGCATACCTGGATTACTTTGAATCGCATCAGCGAAGCGATGGAGATCACTAAGCACCGCTGGAGTAGTTGTACTGATGAAAGAATCTACAGCCCGTACGTGATTCATGAAGGTTTTCATCGGATCTTGCTTATGTTCAAGCTCTGCATCACGAATCATGCGATTGAGTTTTGCTTCTTCGTCTTGGAGAAAACGATAACGATTCATAGTGATTTCTCTATCGTGTCTCTCATCGCGGAGTTTGCTGAGACGACGACGAAGCATGAAGGATTTCCATCCGCGTTTCGCGATGCTTTCCATACTTCGGATGCTCCAGCCATAGGATGATCCAGAGTGCCCATCATATTTGATATTCGCATCAATCTGTTTGATGGTTGCCGCAACAGACGGATCGGAATGAGTATCGAACATGAATCCACGTTCGACTTGTCCCTCTCCTTCACAAACGCGGCAGATATTCTGGCACCAGCATTGAGTTCCAGCACATGTTTTAGCACCTCGGCAGTGGACACAGAGACGAGTTCCTGGTACATCATCACGAGCGAGAGTAGTCCAGCCATTGGGTGTGCGATTGACGGCTTGGAACATATCACTGAGCATTTCTACAGAAGAATCATCCCAGGTCCCTTCTGATGTGAAATCACCAAAAGGAGCGGTGAAGGGAGCAGTGTAGTTCATTGTATTTGATTGAGAAGACATTGTGTATGAAGTGTGGTGATTATTGTAATCAGCCGACTTCATTTCAATTTTACACGCAGGTCTTATTCCTTTGGTTATATATTGTTATTCTCTGTTATAGTATTAGTATTGTTATTTTCCCTTGGAGGTGGAGTTGTCGCTCTAATGTTAGTATTATTCTTTCGCGTAAAAGTACCACCAAGATTTCTTACTTTCTGAGCAGAATTCACAAGCCGTGCATAAAGGTCTGCCAAGTTAGCATTCGCCATTCTCTTTTTGCTCTTAGCTTCTTCTTTCAGATAGGTCTTTAAAAGAGTATCATATTCTTTCTTAGCAAGTTTCAAGGCTTTGGCTTTTTCCTTCGCGGCTGCTGTATTGGCTTTCTTCTTTGTCTTTGCAGCTTCTCTGACAGCTGCAGCCTCGGCTTTCGCTTTTAGTTTTTCTGCTTCTTTGGTTGCGCGTTGTTCTGCTCGTTTTAGATTCAAAGCGATTTGTTTATTCGTTTTCTTTCGTGTTCCATTTGTTGTTTTGGCTGCTTGTGCCTCTATTTCTTTGCGACGTTTACGAAGTTCAATGATTTTTTCTGAAAACCCAGGGATCATGGCATTGAGTTCTTTCCTTTTCTTATCATGAGCTTTCATCAAATCGAAGGAAGAAGAATAGTTATTATCTGCTTTTCCTTTTTTCTTATGGATTGCCATTAGTTGTTCATCAATGTCTCCCATATTTTTAATTAACTTTTCATATTGTTCAGACATGGGACGAAGAGTTTCAATATTCTCAGGATGTTTTATATTAGAATAATCAACAGGATACTTTGTTCTTGATTTTACAGGTCTCCCTTCAAATGTATTTAATATACGTTGAAGTTCAACGTCAAGTGTTTTCTTCTGATTTTCATTTTCATTTGCGCCCAAGAATAAAGAACGAATATACCCTTGGAATGTATCGCGTTTTGTATAAAGAGCAAGACGTTCATTAGCATCTCTGGGTATAAGATCAGCATCCCAATAATATGTGTCCAATAAAACTTTCATAATATCATAGGATGTCATTGTAGGTTTAGAAGAAAGTTTTGTATATCCAAAAATAGCAGTAAAAAGACGCTTAGGATTCAAGTCTACAATAAAGGCTGTCTTCTTTCCTTGACTAGGTGTCACTGCACGATACAACTTCTGAATAAGATCATCAACTGCTGTCTTATCATTGAACAACATAACTACATCAATAAATGGAAGACTGATACCAGCACTCATTTTTTCACCAGCGAGTACCACTAATCCTTTGTTGCGACGACTTGCACTGGCTTCTAAGTGTACTATTTCTTCTTTGATATTTTTAAAGACAACATGTACATTAGGTAAACCTTCCAACTGACGCTGAAGACCTTTTTCTTTAATATTATCAGGCTCAACAACACACACGACTTCATAGCGCTGATTCCACCAAGGATGTTTCATCAATAAAGAAGACCATCCAGCTAACGTATAGAAGATATTTGTTCCAGCACGTCCAGCAGGCATGAACATCAATAAAGAAGGATTCTCATCAATCTTAAATCTGGATCCTGTCTTTTTACTAATAGAATCAATACGTTGGAGGACAGCATGAGAAACAGGAGGTACATTGACATTGGCATTTATAGCTTGCGTGCTTGGAGTTAAATAGGTGAGCATAATCTCAAGCGGTTCAATATTCTCAAATGCTTCATAGGCATCTTTGCGAATTTTATTATCATTGGTTTTAAACTCAGTGACTTTTACATCAGGTTTCATCTTGAAAAGATGAGACATATTAAATACTTCATCGTCATAATCTCCTTTATGTGTTTTCTTTTTCTTTTGATCTTCATCAACTGCATATTTTCGCATATGTTCTAAAGCATCTTCTGAAAAATCAAAGGATAAGAAATGAAGATCAGGATAATCTGCATAGGATTTTGCCATAGTTGTAAGTGTTTCACCTGTACAAAGACGATTAGCAAATACATTGTCCACTAAGGATTTACTGAAGCGATAGTATAGATTTTCCATGACTTCGTTAGTTTTATCATTCTGATCTAAGAGACGTGTAAGTTGGACATCTGTGTAATCCCAGAGAAATGTATTTTCTTTAGGAATATTATAATCTTTCATCACTTTGAAATAGGTAGCTGTGAGGAAAATAAAAGGCATTGTTCTTTCCTTGTATTTTTCAATCAAAGAATCAATCTGTTTCTTTGTACTATCTCCAGATCCTGTTTTGTGGGCTTCATCAAAGAAAACCATACTTATTTTCTGATTTCCTGTAGCTGTTAACAACTGACTCAAGAAAGGACGAGCACTTGTTTTTCCAAGGGCTTCAAGAGTAAGGAGTTGAGAAGAAACAAAGAAAATAGCATGTTTCTTTCTGTGTGTAATATCACGAGTATTTTTAACATCAATAAAATCAAAATCTTTGAAGTCTGAAAACTTACCCACAAGTTCTTTTTCCACTTGTGTTTTGGTTTCTGCTGGAGCAGCTGTCATCCAAAGCACATTCATAGTTTCAATATTCTTATTATGCATATATTCACGAATGCAACCTCCAGAAATGAACGTTTTACCACCACGAGGTAATACACCAATCAAGAAACGATTATCCTTTGTAGCACCAATACGATTTTGAATACCTGTAACAATAATATCTTGGTGAAGTTGTAAGTTCAGAGAAGAACTGTCTCTGTCTTGAAGTTTCTTTTTGACACTCAAACAGCGGATTTCTTGCACACGTGTAACCAAGGATTCAAAATTAGGCAAAAGACGTTTGGTACAAGGATCAAAATAACGCCCATCTTCCGCAGGATGTTCTTTGAGATGATTGACACGTTCCACAAGTTTATCAAAAGAAAGAAGAGTTTTTGCAATAGGATCAAATAACTGTCTACAAAGAGAATCTGTAGCAACTGGAGGGGCTTGCGCAGCAACCGTAACGCGTGTAAAGCGTTTTCTTCCATAACGATTATAGGTAACAGCCGTTTTTCGTTTAGTGGCTGTGGTATTTTTAGGTTTGACGACAGGTTTTTCAAGGGCTTCTTCAAGCACTTGAGGTGTAACTTCTTCATCATCTACATAACTTGAACGAGTTAAATCACTAGAATAACTAGATGATAGAGAAGATGCGATATTATTATTTTTAGGTTTAACGACAGGTTTTTCAAGGGTGGCTTTTTCCCACATGGTTTCATCCATGGCATGAGACAAGGTATCTTCAATGCCTTCAAGGTAATCAGGGACTTCAGGTGTAGTAGCGTTGTCTTTTCCTACCCTTTTAACAGCATTCCAGAACTTAGAAATTGCTTTTTTTGTAGCATCATCCCAATCATTCTTTGGATTTTTAAAAGCCTCTATCCGTTGTCTTCTATTCATTTCTTCCCAGGCTTTTACAATTGCTCTTTGATCATTATTGTTTTCATCTGAATTTTCTTTGTTAGGCATCTTTACTATTCTACTGCAGAGATTAAAAATAGCGCTTCAATAAATCTTCTGCATGTTCAATCGCGCCTTCCATCCAGGCTTGGCGAAGCGAAAATGACTCTCCACACAAATACACAGAAGGAAACTGTTGAGGATCTGGACGATGCGCACGTTTGGATTCCTCTTCCACGTTGTATTGACCAGGTGTCCAGTAGGTACATCCAAAAGTCCATGGGTGTGTTTTAAAAAACGTATAGTCGGGAATCTTGCGCTCAGGAAACATTGAACGCAAATCCTCTAAAATAAACTTTCCCAAGGCTTTTTCTCCTTTGCTATCCAAAATCCGCATCATACGTGAAGCATCATCAGCATCAGTATACGAGACCATCGCCACACCTGATGAAGGATCAATAGGTATAAAATAACGTGTTGGGTGTCCAGTGACCACACGAGGAAGACCAGAAAACCATGCTTTTCCTTTCACTACAGGAAAGACACCATAGGTTCGTAACAAAGGACACATGACCACATGCTGAAGCACAGGAAAGTGTCGTGTACTCTCACATTCTTTCAACGCAGCCGAGTGAAGCGCAAGAATACATTTTTTTCCAGAAACCACTTCCTCTGAAAATCCCTCTTTCTTACTTCCAACTTTACAACGAACTTGTACACCACTTTCTTCCTTGAGTTCAATCATTTCATGACGTAAATGTATTTTCCCACCTAACTGTTCATATTCTTTTACCATACCATTGATAATGGCAGAGAGTCCCTCGCGACAAACAGAATATCCTTCATAAGACCCCATTTCACCACCATCGGTAAACGAACGAATGGCAACATCTGCACGCATAACGGAAACTTCAGCGCGATAGGGAAAGTGTTCCAAAAAGGAAACAGCCTTGGATTCTCCAAAAATACTTTTGCAGATTTGTTCCAAGGTGTGGGTTGCCAAGAGAGTTGGAGATAAATGTTTGATTTCATGAAGCATTGTAGCAAACTGCGATTCAAACTCATTAGGATAGCCCTCGGCTTCCGTAGCCCCTTTAGGAATAAACAACTGTTCTGTACTAAGGGCAATAGTATGAAGCCCATATTTTCGGAGTAAGGCATGAACACGATGATGATCGTGAGCAATACGCCCTGCTCCATTTTCCCAATGATATCCATCTTTTGAATAGGTCACAACACGTCCACCAGTGTATCCATATTTTTCCAGGATACAAGTGCGCTTTCCTTTTTTCTGAAGCGCTATGCCACATGTAAGACCTGCGATTCCTGCACCTACAATAACAATATCATAAGACATTCTTATTTTAGATCATAGGTTTTTCTCACGATTATTTACTACCTTCGCCTCCTAAAGTCTCAGTAACCCATTGTAATACCTTTCCTGTATCAGAGTTGGCTAATGTGCCCAGTATTTTTTTATCTTTAATCACCATAAAGGTTGGAATGCTGCGAATGCCGCAAAAGCCAGGAGTATAATCATTATCATCAATATCGCATTTGTACCAGGCTACAAGGGGGTAGGCACCTACAAGTTTCCCTAAATCTAAGCGCTTACAAGCGCCACACCAGCGAGCAGTAAAATAGACAATGCTGATGGGAGCAATATCTTTACTATCAGCATCTTCACCGCGTCCAATGAGTTTTTCAAACATGGGTTGGCTGTGGAGGAGTATCATCCCTTGGGATGGACTCGGATTCTGGAGGTCTGTCATTCTTCTGTGTCTTCATATTTCGCAACCAACGAACTGCCGAAAGGGAGAAAGCGCCAACCAAGAAAACTCCTAAGGAAAGAAGAAACCAAGTATCTAAGTCTCCTGATGCCATACCACCACCCATTTGTGGAAGACCAGCAGCGGCTTTGAGTTTTTCAGGGTCAGTAAACGCTTCCAGTTTTCCAGCTACTTTAGTAGCCACTGCAGGAACAGTTCCAGCAAGTTGGGCAACTCCAGTGGCTGCAGTTGTAGCAGCATTTACTGTTTTCTGAGCTTGGTCAATGACTGGTTCTGCTGCACATTTGGCTGCGCCTAACATTTGAGCTATACTGCTTAACCCCAAGGCATCCAAAACAGGCTGTAATAATCTTGTAAAGATAGACCCTTGAGGCTTAGAAGCAGCAGCCACAGCACTGGGTTTCATGACATTTGCAGCCACTTGTTCACTGCCGACAAACCAGGAGAAAGGAATGGGCAAGGTCACACCTTTTTCATACAAACTACTTGGATTGCTGAGCACAGTAAAGAGTTCATAGAGAGAGCCAAGAACAACAAATGGAATGAAAAGTCCAAATAAAAAGATAGTAAAAATAAACTTAATCACACCACCAGAAGTATCGCCGACCAAAAAGTTAGGGATTCCAAAGGGTAAGAAAATAAGTGCCAAATAGAGCATTAAAAAGACAGATGTGAATCGTCCAGATGGAGCAGCAGGCAGATCTGGCGCATCTTGTTTTTCAGGTGGGACAACACCAGTAAAATATTTATATCCAAGACCCGTAGGACCAACAAATGGTCTTGATAATCCGTATTTATTTACATACTCGCGATCACCCAGTACCTGAATAACATCATAAAAATACCATAATCCTAAAGTAAAAATGTTTCCAATACCTTTTTGAAGAGCAGTTTGAGGAGAATGAAATAATAAATGATCGATTCCAAAGAATCCTGTAGGAAGAATAGTCAATAACATTAATACCCAGAAAGGAAATGAAGATCCTTCCCAGTATTCTCCAGAAGTATACTGAAAGGGGTTTTTTGATGTATTTTCAGCAGCCTTGTCAGCCATACTACTTTAGGATGAGATGTTCCTGACTCCAACGGGTAACCGCATATTGAGTTTCTCTTCAAAGTCGGGAGAGAAGCAAGCATGAACGAAGAAGTCACGCGCAGGAATGACTTTTCCAGGAATGAGGATATGTTCATTGGCGCCAGTCATGTGAAATCCTGTAGAATCAAAGTCCAAGATGGCGACACGTCCACTGGGCTGTTGATAGAGTTCAAAATCATAGAGAGCAAATCCCTGAGCAAACATTTCTTTCCAGAAACGAAGGACTTCCGTTTTGAGAAGAGAATCTTGAATGGGCATCGTACCGAGCCAGATGGGTTCACGTGTATCTACCAACCGCATTTCATATTGAGTTTGATCTTCAGAAAGATCAGGAGTATAGAGAACAGTAAAGTTCCCTTCTCTAAGGATTTTGTGGGCAAGAGCATGAAAGCGACGCTGGGTGAGAACATCATGAGCTTTGCTTCCACGCTTGGGCTTCTTTACAACTCCAAAAGGAGTTCTAAGGATGCGATGGCGAAGACTTTCATCGTATAAGAGACAATCAGACATTTTTTGAGTGGGCTACTGGAATGCTAAGCCGTGATCGTTTTTCAATTTTATATAGTAAACAATAATCCGCCAAATCCATCTACAACACGGAATACGTTGTAGTTTGTAGCATAGACACGAGCAGTGCAGTTACCACGTGCAGGTGTTGTTGTCTGATTTGTTGTAATCTGTAAGACAAAACTATCTAAGCGACTGGCATTGATTGTACCGCTGGGCTGCATTTCATAGGGATTTAGAGCAAAACTGTACATATAGAGGAAATCGTCATTCGGTATTACAGGAGCAAACTGCCAAGGTTGTACAAGACGGAAATACCCAGCATCTCTTTCTTGGAAACGATCCAAACCATCTACCTGAATGATTGCAGTGGATAGCAAATCAGTACGTGTTCCCACTTCAGTTACCGATAAACTACTGAAGTTAAACCATTCGTGGTATTGATCCATTTTATCACGTTTAATGACCCAGATGAGTTGACGAATAGGATGATTAAACTCTAAACGAAGAGGAAAAGCAGGAGCTGTGGCTGGAAGACCAAGAGGGGAAGTATATTGAATTTGTTCAATAAGATATTCATGAGCATTACTTACAAAACGACGTCTTTCTTCAACGTCTAAATGGATATAATCTCCCCAGAGTTGCATGTTAATGATTTTGGCACTGTTGACTGCAGTGGTGTCGCAGTTAGTATAAAGAGCACCATCCCAGAAAAGTTCTTGAAGAGGTCGCAATGTTATATTAATACGAATAGGGTGATATTGAAGGGCTAACAAAGGCAAATAGAGCCCGGGATTTTTGTTAAACCAGAATCGTAAAGGGATATAGAGTTTGCAAGGACCATAGATCGTAGGTGGTATATATCCGTCCACTTTGCCAATCATATCATAGAATCCAAACTTCTTATCATTTCCAGTGGTTAAGTTGGAATAGATTTCCATCCATTCTCCAGTTTGTTTATCAATCTCTTGTTCACCAACTTCAACAGTGATTTCTTTGATCAATGCATGACCAATAGAGTTTACATACGAAGAAGCAGTTCCATTAGATGCTAACGTAATAGAAGGTAAAGTCACTTCTAAAAAGACCGGACCCAATAAATCACCGCGTCGTGGAATCAAACATGAAAGTTTTTTTCCGAAATCTGGATCACCGTCAAAATACATAGGTTGGCTTTCTATAGCAAAGTTTGTATGCCGACGATACACCATTTTGAACCATGTCATTTGAGGATTACCTGTGAGGAAAACATCCTGTTTCCCCATAGCAACGAGTTGTAAAAGACCGCCGCCTCCTGTCATACTACCTACCTAGATAAATATCTTTCTTATTTGGACAGCGCATTTCCGGGATCAGAGCGCTATTTTTCTTCAAATGAAAAATGAACTTGTAAGATAGGACAACACGGGAATATGGACCCTTATACTCAACAAAATCGTTCGCTGGATACGGATTTATTAATCTTGCGAAGCCTCTTCGCATTAGATCCTAATACAAACTTACCGATCTCAACAAATTATATATTATCTACGGATGGTTTGGGTGGTCTTCTCTGGACAGATCCGCTTATTTTGGGTGGGATTAACTTTCCCATTCTTCAAAGCACAACGATTGGTCTTGGAACGATTGGTTATGTAAGTACTCCTGGTTTGGATTATTCTGTAACCAGTACATCAAAAGGTTTAGGAACCATTAACTATGTTTCCACTTCTTATTTAGCCAATGCCTTGAACTCCACAACAAAAGGTCTTGGAAACTTACAATATATTTCTTCAGCTGCTTTTGATACTTTCTTAACAAGCACAACAAGAGGTCTTGGAACTCTAAGTTATGTCAGTACTTCTACATTAGCATCATCCTTACAAAGTACCACTGCATTTATATTTGATCCTGTACGATATATAAGTTCTGGAAACTTAATCAGCACAACCTTTGGTATCTTAAATAACGTGAACTTTGGTATTACTGTTGAACAAAACGTTAGTACAGTGGCTGGACTGGGAAATGCTGGATACATCTCCACTGCAGGGTTTGTGTCAACATTGCGTTCTACTGTTGGTGGTCTTGGAAATGCTGGATATGTCTCTACAGCAACATTATCCAATGCATTGAATACCACTTTCCCTTCTACCGTGGCGGGTTTGGGCAATGCTGGATATGTAAGCACAAGTTATTTGGATTCGGCATTTGTCAGTACAAATACTGGTCTTGGAACATCGAAATATGTAAGTGAATCCTACATGATTGCTTATGTTACAAATGCCATTGCCAATAGCGGAACAACAAATAGCAATGTATCAACAACATTCCTTGATGCTGCATTACGCAGTACACTCAATGGTTTGGGGACATTCAGATATGTGAGTTCTTTGTCACTTGCCAGTACATCCGCATATTTCTTAGATCCGTCACG
>JACCDW010247879.1_pt1 | contig 14082 bp, 15 predicted proteins | sample 7449781 | NCBI WGS metagenome assembly JACCDW01 (sample SAMN15323449, study PRJNA562643) | freshwater metagenome | isolation source: river surface water | place: USA:Blue River Watershed | collected 2017-08-18 | reverse complement strand
TAACCATTACGCTGAGTTGGTGTAATTGTAACAGTTTGAGTTGCTGTCAACACCAAGTGCTTAACTTGACCAGCAACACCTGCTGCGATAGACAATGAAGATGTACCATCAACAGAAACAACAGTAACAGATTTGGTTAGATCGACTGCGATGTTTGAACCAGAACCAGTGATAGTTTCTGGAGTTTGATTTAGACGAAGGAAACCACCAGAGATAGCAAGGTTACCAGCTACGTCTGCTTTTTCAGATGGAGCATTAGTACCGAAACCTACACGGTTGGTTGATGCGTCAACAAACATAGTATTCGCATCGGTGTCGCCACGGAATTGAACATCGTTTGCTGGGTTTTGAACTTGGTTGAAGATAACTGGAGTGTTAAGGTTTCCTAGGAAATTCTCAACAGTTAGTTTCTTATTTGTACCACCCTGAACAATAGGGATTAAGTCTGCGGAAGCTGCGCTTGTTGCTGCGGTTAGTTCCGAAATTTTCTGATCTGCCATTTAATTTCTCCTATTCGATTATAATGGACTTAAAAATTGGGATGCTTTGTAACAAACATCCCACACCTCTAGGTATGATATTTAGTATTAAGTTCCGAAGGTCAGTGTTGCTACATCAGATGTAACTTCTGAAGCACCACCTGCCGATGTAATCTTAACACGATACTGGTCGCCAGTATTACCTGATGTTTGACCAGTTAATGCCAATGATGCGGATGTCGCACCAGATACGTTAGTCCAACGAGTTGAACCAACTGTTTTCTTCTGCCACTGATATGCTAGTGTACCACCACCAGAAGATACTGCTGCTGTTACTGAGAATGTTGCGCCACCAGTTGAAGTTGTTTGATCAGCTGGTTGACCACTAATAGTAATAGTATAAGTAGCATCAGCTGCTTTGGTATCGTCAGCACGATCGCCAGCATTTGCTGCTGTTTCTGCCATTGCTACTAGGCATTCTGTTTTATAACGTGTAGCTCCTGATGCATCAGTATAGGTAGTATACAACCACCAACCTGCGCCAGTAATTCCACGCTTCTTATTTGTTTCTTGTTGCGCTTCAGTAATGTCCACGAAAATTGCTTTCGCAAGATCTGCAGTACCTAGATACTTTGGACGAGAACCATCAGCGTCTGTCTTACCCCATAGTGCCATTTGTTATCTCCTTGAAATGGATTGTATTATTATTTAGGCTGTCTTCTTTTATAGGAGCCTACTGTTACCCCAGTCTTACGACCTCTTTTCTTTGGCTCATCATCGTCGCCAGTTTCACTCTTCTCATACTCACTCTTACCACGATACCCATATGGCTTTAGTCTGCCAGTCTTAGGATCGATAGCATCGTCTGAAGAGCTCTTAGGTCTTGGGTTTGCCTTTGCATGCTTTTGCATAGATTTTAATAAATTAATATCGAGTTCATCAATTTGTTCTACTTCTTCATTTACCTCGACATCTTCAACTTGTTCTTCTGGAAGTTTATTAGCTAGTTCTTCCATAAACTGTCTATAAGATTTCATCTCTACTCCTTCTTTCTTCATTCTGTCTGCTTGTAGTTTAGCAGCGATTGCCATTTGGCGACGCTTCTCTTTACTCTTACCTGCAAACTGAGGAGCATCTGATTTTTGGAAGTCTTTAATAACATCACCCATATCTGCTTTAGACATGTTCATCTTTTCATCTAGTTCAGATTCTTCTTTACGCATCTTTGAAAGAACCTCACCAGCCTTCTTTTGTTTTTGCGCTTGGTATTCTTTTTCTTTTTTAATCACATTCTTTACCATGCTAACCGCACCAGTAACAGCGCTTCCGATACCTTCACTTACTGTTTCGTCTAACTCTTCTTCCTCTTTAACAGGAACACAGTTGGGAACTTTCTTGCCATTCTTCATCTTCATACCAACTGCTGTATAACCTTTCCAGCAAGCATCTTTTAGATCACCAGTTGCTTTAGCAACTTCATCTAATTCCTCTTCTTCTTTGCGAAGAGCACGACCGATTGCTTTGTTATGCGCTTGAGCAGATGAATGTTGTGGATCACGATCAGGAACTGGGTTGCCAGAAACTTTATAACGAGCACCACGAGAAGCATCCATAGACTTACGCTTCATTGCGTTTTCTTTGTTACGCTCTTCAAGTTGCTCAGCGTCATCAAGTTCAAGTTCTTCTTTATTTGTTGGCATGCCATTGATTGGTTTCTTGGTTGCCTTATATGCTTTGTGCTCTGGAGTACCTTTGATGTACTTACGTGGAATAGTTGGAGCAACTGGTGCTTGTTCTTCAATATCAGTCTCCTCGACAGTTACTGAATTGCACTTAGGGCAACCACACCCACAACCTGTTTCAGTTTCTTCTTTCTTCATTTTACGAAGAAGTTTAAAGTCGTGGGAGTCGATTTTCCCGTTCTTATTTTTATCAATCTTATGTTGATTGCCTTTAAGCATCTCTGAAAAACTTTTCATATTACTCCCCTGATCCTTTAATGTGAGCTCTTAACATCCAAGCATGTTTCTTATGTACATCTATTCTTCCAGCTACAAAGTCAGCAATACCGTGCTCTCTTTGTGCTTCTGCGATCTCGAATAATTTATTTAGACTATCAATAACCTTATTGTTTGCATCTAACAAGTTCGATACCATCTCGGTACAGCTTGCAGGTTTCATTGAGTCTTCATCAATTAGTTTATAGTTGTATAACTCCATTAAACTAATAGGAGCATATGCATTAAGAATTCTAATTCTTTCTGCGACTTCATCAATAGAACCGTGAACATCCGCATAGATATCCCCAAAGAAATCATGGAGCATAGCGAAACGATCGCTCTCTACATTCCAATGATAGGAATGCGCTTTAAAATACATAACGAACTTATTCGCTAGTACAATTCTTAATGCCATTAGTAATTCATTCATATTAACTTCCCACTGCGTTAGGGTTATCGTATGCACCAAACTGCGCTTCTTCTAGTTTAGATGCCCATCCTTCTTTTCTTAATCTTAGGATACAATGTCCTGGTCCATCAAAGATTACTCTAATATCTTTATTCGCATAAACACGGTCTGAGAAATCAGCACCACCAAAGTCATGGTACCCTGCTCCAGCAAAATAGTAATGATTATGTAATGTTGGCACGGCTGGATCTATAATTCTTGTAATATCTAATTGTTTATTATTTTTCAATCCCCACCAGATTCCAGTAATCATAACTCTAGAACCAGTATAGTCAAAGAAACCACCACCAGTTTCATTCGGTACAGATGTCGGAGCTACATACGCCTGAGATGCAGATTTAGTGCAGTCATTCTGAACACTAATGTCAAGAGATCCACCTTCAGCAGATGTTGTATAACACTTAAAGACTATTTCATAGTCAGTGTTTTTTAAGATGTGTTTTAGCGCCATGATTAGCAGTTCCACTTTCTAAGCGCCAATGCTTTGCGAGTTGGGCGACCCTTTTCATCTTTCATTGGACCGTCCACGCCACTCATTCTAGCGCAAAATGATTTTCTACGTTTAGCAGCTTTGCTATCTGGATCTAACTTAGATGGCTTTGTAGTTACTGGAGCCTTTAAGTTACTTCCATATTTTCTATTGTAGGCATCTCTACCTTTTTGAGTCAAGCCACCAGTAGATGACTTATGACCCTTAGCATCAACTGCTGCTTCAGTTAGGTATTCTTTAAATGAGATCATTTTCTAATCCTATCTCTTTCTAGTCTACGAACTCTAGGAGCCATGCGCATAGCAATTCTATTTAACACTGGCTTCATTCTTTGAATTCTTTGTTCTAGTCTTTCTTTTTCAGCAACCGAAAGTTTATTTAATGGTTTCTTAGCAAGTCTTTGTTTAATGGTCTTAATAGCCATTCTTCTTGCTCTGGTATTGATAGTCTTAGTGTCAGAAGTTTTTCTTAGAGCAATCTGCAATCTGCGCTCACGCTTTGCTTCTGTTCTCTTAAATCTTGCTTTTGCTTTAATTCTTTCAATGCGAGATAGAACTTCCATAAGATTTGATTCTTTAACTGGGTCTAGATTATTTTCGTCATCAACTTCAATCTCTTCACCAGTGTCCGCATCAACAACTGCGAGTTCTTCGTCATCATAGCCATGCTCTAAGATATCCTCATCAGTCATGCTGTTAACGATAGCATCAATTTCCTCATCAGTCATTTCTTCGAAGTCTTCAGAACCTTCTGGGAACTGTGCATCAGCATGTAATGGTAGAGCTTCTTTGTTAATCTCTTCTTCATCAATAACTCTTTGCGCCCACATCTCTTCGTTCTCAAGAACTGGAATATCTAAATCCTCATTTGTTTTACGAGCACCAGTAATACGATCTAATGCACGGTCAACACCTGCTTTACGATTCTTTCCCATATCCTTTTCGATACGACCGTACATATCTTTCTTTATGCCTACTTTATCGATATGTTTTTTAGTTGCTGCGCCATAATATTCACCAGCTAATTTTTGAGAGATCTCATCAATCTGCTCTTCTTCGCCCAACTGATAATTGCGCTTCATCTTTCTTAGATGATCCTTCTTGTGAAACTCTCTGAATTTTAGAATATTTTGCATAGCTTCTTCTTCTTGTAGTTTAGACTGTAAAAGTTTTTCGTCATAATCAATACCAACATCATCAGCTAGATCAAGCATTCTTTTGACGATAGCGACTGAGTCAGGATTAAGTGTTCTGCTCTTTAGTTTTCTCAAACCAGCATTAACTAATAGATCAGGATCAGACATTGATTCTGGATTCTCAACACCAAGCATAGCTGCGATAACTCTAGCAACTTTGATCTTGTCAGTTGGTTTGATTGTTTTATTTGTTAGTGGTTGATCATCTTCTTCAACTAGAACTGCGCCTCTAACACCGTTAGAGAAATCATACTCGTCTTGCATTTCGCCCTTACCGAGTTCTTTGAAATTGCTTAACATATCTTGCAGTTCATGCAGATGCATATGCCAGTAATCTTGGTGGTGAACAAATTCGTTCAAACCCTCAAGCAACATTCTTGCTTTTTCATGAGCAAGAATCCACATTTCTAATTCATTAGCATTTGGTTTCTTATCGGTATCAATATGAACATCGTTAAGACCCATGTAAGTGTCTGTTGCTTTAATCGCTTCGAGCACTTCTTGTGGATGAGTATTACCAGATCTTTGAATTGTCATCTCAAATGCTTTTGAGACATAATCATGATGGTGGAAGTTCTTTGTTGTATATCCACCGAAGGTAATCTCAGTTGGAGTATATCCAACCTGAACATCTTCAACGAATTGAACTTCATGAATCCACTTTGAATGTAATGAACCATCTTCAGCTTTCACTAGAAGATGGTTGGAACCTCGTTTAACAATAGAGAATGTTTCTTCGTTACATGAAACTGTATCGCCTACGTTAAAGATCTCTCCTCTAAAATACTTTTCTCTAAGTTCATCGACAACAATGTTTAGGGATTCTTTAACTGGTTGTAGACCTGACGCTTTTCTAAGTTCATTCATCAAACGACGAGCATCTAGGTCAGTAATTGTATGCGGTAATCCTGTCTTGAATAACTTGAAGTCACCTTTCTTAGCAGCTTCACGCATCTTAGTACCAGACATTCCTGATGCATCATCAGCATCTGGATCACGCTCACCAGCAGAAACAACCTCAATAGAATCGAAGTTAAAATCTTTACCGTTGTATGAGTTTAGAAGTCTTTTATATTCGGCGATACGATCGCTACCAGCGACCATTACAATATGCTTATACTTTTTGTTTAGAGCAGCAGCAACTTCCATAAAAGTTCTTTGCTGTTCTGTAGCAGGAGCGAAGTTCATACCTGGAAACATACGCTTCAGGTAATAGACTTTTCTTTCTACTGCTAGGGGATTCTTTTTGGCGTCTTGAGTTTTAGAAGCATAGATGACATGATCAGCTGTTGTACCAGCTATCTTTTTGACTGTCTTTACGAGAAGTTCGTGACCTATCGTTGGTGGCTGGAAGCGACCAAAGGCAAACACGATCTTTTTAGGAGGTAGCCCCTCCATTAATTGTTTAAACTTTTTCATCTTTACCCATCTACAAAAACTTACATTTACATCTATTTATATGTTTTTTATCTTTGCCAACCCTTTATAACGTCGGCTGAGAAGTTCGCCTTAGAGAACTCCATACGATTAACTATCTTTACAGCACCACCTGTCAGATGGTCGATAGCAACGAATCCTTCAACCCCAGTTACCTTAAACCCATTCGAAGTCTTAATGAAGGTAGATATATGACCAGCTTGGTTCATCTTAGAAACAATCTGGTTCTTAATATCCGTAAGCATATTTGCTATGTCGAATATCTTCACGATTTCTCTCTTATCGTGATTGGCGAAGAAAGCCATAATCTTCTTACGCTTTTCTTCCTGAGCAGACTTACCTTTCTCGGTTTTCTTAGAGTCTATCTCTTTTTGATATTTATCGTGAATATAATTGAATAGTCCAGTAACATGAGAGTTGGTATCGGAGATCAGTTCTCCTGCTCTAATCTTTGTGTTATTATAGGTTTTTACTAGAGTCAAAAGATCAGCATCATTAGAAATAGCATTAAGCGTAATAGAATCCATTGACTGGAATAGAGAACCAACTTTAGATAGTTGGGAGGTCACATGATCGGTTTCAGACTTAGTAAAGGTAGCAGTACCAGAATAATCTTTGTAGTTTGCGTCGTCCATCCAGACAGTTGGTGGGTGACTAAATTTAGATACGATTGGCTGACCAAAAGATGCGGTCATCGTATCAAAAGATTTTCCAGTGTAGGTTGTATGCCAGACGACTCCAATTTTAGCACTGCGTATTTTACGACCAAGATCGCTATCATAAGGAACAGCATAGACAATAGTATTAGGATGAAAGGTTATATACTTTTCGCCATCAATGGTTTCGACTTTCTTGTCATCAGTGAACATTAAGTCGCCTTGATAGACTCCCGATTTAATTCCAAACTTCTTAAATTCTTGAAGGGCAATCTTTAGTTTAGCTGCCAAGTCTCCAGTGGTATCTGCATCAATCTCAGCTGGTGTCTTGTAAACCTTTGGTTCTTTATTGAACACACCCTTCTTTGCTACAAAGAATTTACCATCACGTGGATCAACTCCAGCAAACACAGCTGGTGCGCCATCCCACTTAACAGTTGCAGTAATTTTACTAGCAGAATGACCAGCGAGCATATCACGCAGGTCTCTTAAGAAATTAATTGCTTTGCGTGTTCCAGCTACACCTTCATTGAAGACCAAGTCTTCAAGATGCTCCATGTGAACATTCTTTTCTTCTTTGATAAAGTCTTTTAATTTTTTCATCTTATTGTTTTAATTCTTCCATCAGGATAAGCGAAATATGCTTCAAACTTAACATCAGGGAATTCAGTTTTTAACTTTAGGAATTCTTTTAGATTGCTCATCGCATCATCAAACAATCTAACCTTAGAGAAAGCACCAGCCCTCAGATAGTTTCTAATGATGATTGCTTTCTTGAACGCAGGTATAAACTCACCACTGATGTTACCTGCACGTTCAACTCTAACCTTGTCGATGTCGAATCCATGCTTGCGGAAAGTTGCTAAGAACTTTTCTTTATCGTCAAAGTTTGCTCTAGCAGTAACGATAACAACTTTACTTAGGGGATTCTTCTGAGCATTCTTTAAGATTATCTTTGCCTTCTCGAGCATTCGGGCGATAGGTTTTGACTCAGTATAAAACTTATGAGCGTCTCTGAATTCAGAAAAGTCAAACGATTCACCAGCACCCAACTTGTAGGTATTGAACTCGTTGTTTGTTAACTTTTTAATAACAGAGCCGTCTTTGACGACAGCGATTTGTGCTGTGGTATGAAACAGGGTATCATCGATATCAAATATCGTCAGGCTACCTTTGTCAACCTCTTCAGTTAGATATTCTTTAAACCTTATCATACCTTTATTATACCCTATGTTTGCATTAAAGTAAAGCATTCCCCTACAGTCAGTAGGGTTATTTCTTTATCTTTAAGGTTACCAATCCACCTCTGGTAGCCATAAGTTTATACGGATATATGGCAACTCGAGCGCCATTATATCGTTTACCATTATAAGTGAATCCACGACCAGCACGGAAAGTTGCGCCAAAAACTGGAAGGTAACCACCAACAAAGTGGGATAGATCCCCCGATAAACTCATGTGACTAGAGAAAGTCAGTTCAACATATTTACTTAATTCTTTAAAGACTGGTTTACCTTGTCCGATTAACTGAGTATGTTGGAGAGAAAATGCTCTACCATAATCTGGTCCATAGATAGACATATTCGCTAATTCAACATCATTGAATTCCCCCATCACTGGAGTTGGTAGTGCATCACTATTACCAATAACATTAGCAACTTGAGAGAGAAATTTTTGCACCAACTTATGATTATAGATGTGCTCTCCTGCCTGTTCAGACAATCCACCATACTGTTGGAAGGCTTCTGGACCACCTTCCTTCTTATGAGAAATATAAATTGAACCAGAAGCTGTTGGATTCATTTTATCTGTACATAAAATAATGTCAGCTTTTGGATCACCCTTTACACCTGCTTTAGCTTTGATGGCAGAGTCAACCTTAACAGCATATGCGATATTCTTATAAACTTTAGTATCGCCCTTTAGTTTTATATCAATTTTACCACCAGCTTTTACAATATATGAGTTGATGGCATCAACAACTTCATCTTCGTACTGAGTACCATTACCACCAGTAGGCTTACGTATAGTATTGATTGGGATGAACCCAGTCTCGTTACCGATCTTCACAGCAGCAAGTTTCATGCCACCGATCTCACTCATCTTCGCTTCAGTAATCTTTAACTTGGTTCCTTCTTTATACTCTTTTGTGCCAGCTGCTATGCCTGTACCTTTCTTTTTGTAAAGAAAAGTCTTCTTACCCTTTTCAATCTCAAACTCAGTTTCTGAAAGACGTTTGTTCTCTGTTACATACTTTATAAAAGATATTCTTCCATCTGTAGCTTTACTAGCCAAATCAGCCATTGATAAATCCTCCTAGAGATAACTGTATATTTATGTCATCTGCAGAAGCATTCTTTCATACTTCCTATGCCAGCGGTAGACTTCTTTGAGTAGAATCTTCAGCGTTTCATTATTCCTAAAGTCATAATCGAACGTCTTGAAGATATCAGTTAGAGTTGGAGAGTTAGAACGATCACGACACTCTAACAACAAGTCGTAGATGTTTTTGTTTGGTCTGGATCTTTTGTAGTCCAGATAGATACAGTGAGCATATGCCTGAACCTCATCATAACAGCTGTAGTATTCACGCATCTCATCTGTCTTTTTCCTATAAGTTTTCTTCCACTTATAGTATCTTTTGCTTGGTTCTTCGTAGCGACGATCATACTGCATGAAGTGAATCAGCTCATGCATAAGAACCTGAATGTATTTGAACTTGAATCGTTCCCAGGAATCATCTGAGAATTTGAAGGTGTCAAATTTGTCTGTATGAATTTGTATTTCGCAGCGTCTTTCCCAATACTCTCCACCGACTGGGATATACTCATTCCATATTTTGGCTTTAGACCTGTTCTTCATAAACTTAACAGAAGTTCTCCACTTCTTTGAATAGTTCTGAAGACCTAAAGAATCATTGCGATACTTATCTAAGTCTTTCCAAATTTTTGATGGAATGAGTTTGGCTCTGAAGGGACGCTCAGAAAAGTTGAGTATCTCCACCCAATCGAATTTGCAAGTTTCTAGGAAGTTCATACCATTAGTATACCCAGAAAATCCTTGCAGGTCAAGCGGAGAAGCAACCCTCCAAATATGCAAGAACTCTCTGTTGTTCCTCTAAGTTAGTATTTACAAACTCAGTTATATACGGCATCAGTTCAAAGTTTGATAGTAGGTTACTATATTTAGTTTCCCTACCTTTTAGGAAAGTCTCGGACTGGTCTGAGCCACGATCTTTATATCGCTGTTCTAGAATCTCCCTTGGAGCTTTTAGGAATATGACCCTAAGATCAGTATCCGACATACCCATACAAAACTCTAGGAAGGATTGATTGAAGATTCGGTCGCCTTCAAATAAGATGTTAGAAGTTGAGCCTCGAACAAAATCCTGAGCGATTGGTTGAACTGCCATAGAAAGGCGATCAGTCCCAGCGAAGGTCTCACCCTCTTCATATTTACCTAGAATGTATAGATCTAGTTCTTTATTATAAAGCGCAGGGAGCATCTTCATCGGCTCAACAAATTCCCACTGCTTACCTTCCATAAACTTTCTAAACAAAGTGGTCTTGCCTGTTCCTGGCGAACCACCAACTGCTACAATCTTTCTCATAGAAATGCCTCCAATCCAATAGGTGTATTTTGAATATCGTTAAACATCCATTCTAGTCTCATAATTCTACCTGTGTCAACAAATAAAGAAAAGTTCTCTTTGTTGATTTTAGTTCTACCTGTCAATTTAGGATCCAAGGTTTCATCCCTTGCTTGCCAAAGCACATCCCAATCAATACCGTGCCAACCATCACCCTCAGCTAATTGAATCTCTTCAGATTGGCGATCAAGATAATACCCAAGATAACGTCCATGATGTGCACGGAATATTTTCTTATATGAACACAGGCAGGTTTCCATAGTAAAGAAGTCAACCTTGTCTGCTATCTTTGGGAATCTAGTTCTGACTTCTTCCACAATTTCTCTCGCTTCTGCCTCAAGATTAGCATACTCTCCTTTAGTAAGTTTAGAGTCGATGAGATCCTCTTGTGCGAGAGCGAGGTGTAAGCCATTACGGTGAGAGCGAGAGCCAGAGTAATCATCCAACATAAGACTAGTAGGGCTGATACGAATTCCTGCAGTATGTCGAAGATGCTGTAAATAAAACCAAGTGGAATAACGACCGAATTTATAAAGATTATCCTTAACGCTTCCCCACAAAGAGTCAAAACTTGCTCTCTCGTTATCTCCATAGTAGTTCTCCAATGCCTCTCTTTGAGTTTTATTTCCAATAAACTTTTTGTATGAAGCAAACATCTCAGGAAGATGACCCTTGTTCCATTTGGTGTCTGTTTGATATCTCAGCTTTGGATAATTAGTTGAGTTCCAAAGTTTCATTCTATCATATGTAGCTAATTCAAAGTCTGGAAACTCATTTTTAAGAACCCAAGCAGTTGGCATTTGATATGTGTTACCATATAACCAACACAACCAGATTCTTTCTTCATCGTTATGTTCGTATCGATTGTTCAAATAATTAGTGAGCCAAACCGCTGGGTCGCAATCATTATATTCTATTGACCACGCAAACCAGCGGATAAATGACTCTCTTCTATTTTCTTTAGATCGGTAATCTAGCGACATTCTTTAGTTCTTTTCTAAGTTCTTCACGCATTGAATAATAGTGCTTATCAACAAGCATTAAGTTTTTATACTTAACTTCAAACGCATCAGTGTCAGCGCACCAGTGGCTAAAATTAATACGTGGTGAGTTTCGGTCAAGCATGTCAAATAGTTTTGAGTTTCTTTTTAGTTTTTCAGTATCAGTAAACATGACATATATGCACTTACCTGTATCATTACACAACCCACTGCTAATTAAAATTGGTTTCTCTTTAAGAAATACATTCTTTTTACTTGGAGCTTTTTCAGTATTTGGGGCAAAAGATGCCTCGCAAAACAATTTCTTTGAAGCATTGACAGTTTCAGTTTTAATTTCAACTGGTCTATTCTGCCTAGTCATCCCATCCCAACCATGAATCTTCCCATCATTACCAAGCCTGTACTTTTCTCGAATCAAGGTTTCCATAAACTTACCACCCATTCCATGAGTTGTAAGAACCTCAACGGCAAGATTAATTGTCAACTGTTCACAATCGCTATATTCACTTACTTTCTTATCGGAGAACACGTAGTCACAGACAAGTTTATAATGTGGTTTCATGATTTAGAGTTTAAGAGTCAATGATAACTATATTATACCATACCTTTGAATTAAAGGCAAGGTATTGTTGACCCCTCAAAACCCTTCTAGAGTAACAGGTTTGGGGAGGTTTGCAACGTCGAATATCTCCACGCAGCCTCCCTTACCCTTTTTATGGATTGCATTGTTGATTATCTGATCATTATAATCGTAGTCTCCGCTTGCAAAGTCTGGACCATCTATTCTGAAGATAGATAATTGACAGCCAGATTTCTGCTTGCCCCAAAATTTAAATCCTATCTTCTCATAGAAAGCCACAGAATCTTTTTCAGAAGAAACTCTGAAGTACTTTGCGCCTTTCTTCTTAGCAAGTCGTAATGAATCAAGGCATAGAAGTTTGGCAACACCCTTACCTCTATGAGCAGCGAATGTATGAAGCAATTGAAGATTAGCAGTATATGGTGGACGCTTACCTACTGTTGTTATGATTGCTCCGCAGAGAACATCGCCTTCCCATGCGCCAACGCATTCATCCCACTGCTCTTGCATGTCAGCTTTGGCAACGAAAGTCTTAGCAAATGAATCTGCTTTGTCTGTTGATATTGCTGCTATGAAGTCAGCACGGGAACACTTAGACAACTTCAATGAACTCACGTTTCTTCTCTCCACGATCTTCTGCGTGTTTAGTTTTCTCCCAACCTTTAAACTGTTCAAGACTCCATATCATTGGTGGGAATTTATAGCGACCCTCAGCAACCATATCATATACTGTTGGACCATCGTTTAGTGCTGCGTCAATAAAGTCTTCAACGAATCTAAAGCAAGAAGAAAGTTCTTCTCTATCTAGAGTTGCTCGGAATAAACGAAACTCAATAGTACCGATATGCTTCATTGAATAGGTATTGATTGCGTATCTAAATGGGCGACCCATTGATACACCGTCTTTACCAGCAGCATGAAGTTTAATAAAGTGATCAAAGTCAGTGGCTAGATTAATGATATTGTCGCACATATAATCTGGCATTGGACGACCACCATCAAACTTCAAATACATCTTTGCGCCTTTGACCTGCTTCATATCTCCTGTTTCATAGAAACCATATGCGTGTTCAATTGCGGTATGTTGATTCTCTTTAACATATTTAATGAAACGCTTTAGTGCTTCAACATCATCTTTTAATCCAGGAACATGGCAGTGAATATGAGTATGGGTTGTTGTGCAGATTGTTGGTGGATGACCTGCCTTGTCAAACAAATCATATATCTCAAAGTATCTATCAACCTGCTCAGCCCAAGTTCTAGTTGGTCTGGTGTTAATCTCTCCACCGAATGGTGGTTCAGCACCTAGTGGATCTGCGCAAACATTCTTATATGGATCTCTAATGTTAATGATATCACGTTCACTGTATTCCCACGCACCAAGATTGTCTGGAATATTCATTCCTCTTGGAATATCACCCCATTCTATTTCCATACCATACGTATATTTTTCTTTAGGATACATAATCTACCTTTTGTAAGTCATTACCTGGAACATCAACCTTTACAATTGTCAAATTCATTTCACTATCAATAGTGTAGTAATGGTTCATCGGAACTTCTTGCGGATCCTTTAAGCCAGCACGAATAGCAATATCAGCCGTTGATGTTATTATATAACCATTCTCTAGTTTAGTAAAGTATATTGGACGTTTTCCATTACGATAGAATCTAACCTGCCTATTGAATCTAAGTTCAACAACTCCCATTGACATATTTGAAAATTCTCTTAATGGATCACTAGAATGTAAAACCAGTTCACTATCATTCTTTGTTATGCAGTCATAACCATAAAGTTCTTTCCAATTCTCTGGCAGTTCTTGAGTGATGACACCGTTATGCGCAATCGCATAATCTTGATTACCAAGAGGCTGATTATACTCCAGATCGCTAGTGCTGTAGCGACAATGACCAATCAAATAAAGATTACCGTCTTCATTAACCATGCTTGGTAAATTATCATCATGCATATGTAAGAAAACAAACTCATGAGCAGGTCTAGGAGAAACTATTGTTTCGATACCTTCTTTCCATCGTGGAAGAAATGACATTCCTGTGGCATGCATTCCTCGAATTTTAGATTCAAGGAACACACGCTTAATCAAAGCGAAGTCACTTTTAGATGG
>JACCDW011567417.1_pt1 | contig 14083 bp, 27 predicted proteins | sample 7449781 | NCBI WGS metagenome assembly JACCDW01 (sample SAMN15323449, study PRJNA562643) | freshwater metagenome | isolation source: river surface water | place: USA:Blue River Watershed | collected 2017-08-18 | reverse complement strand
CATATCTTTCTCCTTACAGTACTAACCAACGTTGACCGCTGGCGACTGTGATTGTTACTCCTGAGTTTACTGTAATCGGTCCAACACTTAAACCATTTTCTCCGGAGGCGATTGTGTAAGTCACACTCGCAACGTCCTTGTTAGTAATGATGGCACCACCCGCTTGCGCACCGCCGATACCACCCCACACCCCGTTAACGTACCCCTCAAAAGAGCCAAGGTCGCTGTTGTAGCGGATCATCCCGTTAGCAGGAGAGCCACTACGTTGGGCGGTAGTACCAGCAGGCAGTTTGACCTGCCCAGTTCCGGTGAACGTGCCATCCCCAGTCGAGGTGAACGTACCAAAAGTGGGGGAGCCTAGATAGTCAAAGGCGTACTTGATGTCGGTACCGTCGTTGTAGACAAAGACTACTTTGCCGTTGGGCACAGTAACCGAGCCACTGGCAACAATCACACGGATGCTCTGCCCACCAGTCGTGTTGTTCTGGACGATGTACGGCTTCTCAATTGCCGGAACAATCAGGTCACGAGTGACCGTGAGGCTGACCGAAGAAGTGACGTTCAGGACAAAGTTACGGGCTACTTGAGTAGCGTTAGTGTTGGAGAGGGTCAACGTCAGGTTGGCATCGGACGCAAAGTCCGCAACAGCCCGTCCAACGATAGCCTCTTCCAGCGCAGTACCAAGGTTGGTGTTGGTCGTGGTTCCCCACGTACCGTTTTGGTCACCGACTCCGATGAGTTCGATTTTTAGGGGGGAGTAAGTACTTGGCATAATTTATCCTTTACACGACCAACCAACGTTGTCCAGAAGAAACCGTTACAGACACTCCGCTCGCAACAGTAACCGGACCGACAGACTGGGCGTTCGTGCCACTTTCAACAGTGTAATTTTCCGTCACTGTGGTCGCATTGACAACTAGCGCACCAATACCACCACCCCCACCAGTCAGTGTACGCCCTGCGGGGTACGTAACAAACACATCCTTGGTGCCAGCCGAAAAGTTAACTTTAGCCCCAGAGGCACTGGAAGCCAGCACGGAGTCTCGGGACAGCGTAGTACCAGAAGAGGTGTAGGTACCGACACCCACCTCCCACTCGCTCGTACCCTGCCCAGCAATGGTATAGAACGTGGTGTTCCCGTTGCCAATCGCAGAAAACGACTGGAACCCCGTCACCGCACCAGCGAGCGTGAACGTCCCAGTACCGGCGGTGGTAGATGTTTCTCGGACGCGATCTTTGACGACAAGTGGCATATTAGTTCGATGTCTTTATGACATTCCAAGTAGTTGGGTCCGACGTGTTAATCACGTTCCAAGTGCCGCCATTCTGCGCGTTAATCACATTCCAAGTCCCCGGCTGGCTGTCGTTGATGATCTCCCACAGCAAGCGGCCCAAAACGCTATCGGACGCTGCTGCAATCTCAGAAATCCTAACGGCGTAAATAGGCAACGTAGCAGTTGTATCAGAGCCAGACGCGCTTTCCTGCACCAGCACACCGAAGTCGATTGCCCCGCTAATCAGGTCGTTGGCTGCTGCGGCCTCATCGACGGCAACAATAAATACAACGCCAGCGGATGGCGCATCAGACGCCGTTGCCGATTCCTCGATGTTGGTCGCAAACGCAAAGGATGCAGACACCTCATCAGCCGCAGTGGCACTTTCAGCCGCTGTAGCGACAAACGTAGCGATGGCGGAAACCAGTTCGGAAACCGTCGCAGACTCGGTGACCAGACCACCAAAGTCGATCAGTGCAGAGACTTGCTCGGAGCCAGTTGCAGACTCGTTGACGCTCGCACCAAACGTGACTGCGGATGACGCAGTATCCGTAGCAGTGGCTTGCTCGGAAGCCTGAGCGTTGACCGATACGCCAGCAGAAATGCTGTCCGAACCCGTTGCGGTCTCACTGACCGTTGAGACAAAGACCACCCGAGCGACCACCGTTTCCGATGCTGTCGCAGTTTCAGCGATGTTTGCCCCAAAAGTTACGCTGGCGCTGGCGGTATCGGAGCCTGTCGCAGCCTCAAGAATGCTGCCGCCGAAGTCAACCTTGGCGGAGATCGTGTCTGCTGCGGTGACCAGTTCAACGACAGACACCACATAGGTGACGCTGCCGAAGATGGTGTCGGTTGCGGTTGCCGACTCAGTGATGGAGGTTGTAAAGACAACCCGTGCGGAAATGGAATCTGCCCCCGTCGCACTCTCAGTGATTGAGGAGGCGAACGTTGCCAGTGCGCTCAGAGTGTCTGAGGCATTGGCGGATTCAGCGACTGTCGCAGCATAAACAGCACCGGAAAGCGATGAGTATGGCGCAGTCGAGTAGGGCAGTAGTCCGTACATTCCTTACGCAGCGGCGAGTTGCGCCTCTTCAAACCAGCGTTGATGCTTCACGCCAGCCTCGTCAGTCCACTCCACGAGGTAGAAGAACGTGCCGTTCTCATCCATGCGCAGGGCAACAACCGGACCTTGCGGGGCAACAGAAACGAGTTTGACGTTTTGACCTTTGGTAAATTTGGTAGCCATGTTTTCTCCTTACGCAGCGTCGAGGCTGAATTGATAGGTCACGTTCAGCGTGTCGCCCGACACCACCGCACGGTCACCGGGCGATTGGAAGTCAGAAGCCGAGAACAGAATGCCGGTAGTGCCACCCTTGGTGTTGTTGCTGGTCAGGAATGCACCAGCAATCGTCACGGTGCCGTTGATGCTGAACACAGCCACAGAAGCCGAGTTGCTGATGACAGACGGATCAGCAGTGGTAGCCGCACCAAACGTACAAGCAGGACGAGTCGATTGGCTGTAAGCCGTTGCTTCAGTCCAACCTGCATGAGTCGCCATCGTGTCGCCAGCATCAATCGTCGTGCCAGAACCCGGACCCGTAATCAAGCCCAGATACCACGTTGCCGTGTAGGTTGTGCCAGTAAAATACTTGTCGTTCATGTCTTTCAGGCCGACGTTTACGACGAGGTTTTTGGACTCTTCTTTCCACTTGAGGTTGCCGTCTTTGTCACGGCACTCAAAGAAAAACACGCCGCCACCGCGAACGCGCTCTTCCGATGCGCCACCACCCAAGACTTCAGAGAAGACCTTGTCGGTGGACTTTGCTTTGTTGTTAATCATTTCATGCTCCTTAAGAAATCCGAATAATTGCTGAACTTGCAGAACTAGGCGGGAACTGAACTTGGAACGTTAGCGTCGAAGTCCGATCTGCACCAAAGTCCAAAACACAAACCGCTGCCCCACCGTTTTTGTAGATCAGCGCCCCTCGTGCCGTGAAGGCACCAGACCAAGACGTATTGGCAAACGAAACAAACGCCGTCCCATCCGGGCCTCCCACTGTTGGAGTTAACACGTTACCCCCAGCCGTATAGCCAGAGGCAACAACTTCACCAGTAGTCGTGTACGCGGTTGTGTCTTGATTCAACGTCGCCGTATTGGTGTAGAGGGCAATCTTGTAGACATCAGTCGTCCCAACGCCGAAGTCAAAGTCGCCGTTGATGAGTCCGGTCTTAAAGACGTTGCAAGTGAAGTTCCCAGTGAATGCCATGATTACCTCACAGGAACTCGTACTTGACCAGACCTGTAAGCGTCTTGACGCTCCATGCCATCACCAAGTCGTTTCGCCAAGCCCAACGCTTCGTTGTACCGCGCCATGTAGTTGTCCATTACGTCCTTGTCGGACTTCATGAACGTCGCGGCTTCGAGCATTGCGCCATAAAGCAAGACAGAATCAAAGTTGTCACCGAGCCACGTCTGCCCAGAAGAAGCAGTCGTGATCGACTCGGGGTAATAGTAGTAGTGCAATTCGACGCTGTACGCAGCATCAGGAGTTGGGCCAAGCAAGAACGTCAGTTCGTTCGTGATGACAGGCGGCACGTTGTTCGTGGTGGTCGGCCCGAACAGTGCGTAATAGTAGGGTTTGCCCTGATCGTTCGGAGACGGGTACGCCTCACGAATGAAGTTCACGTCCTTGTTGAGTAGGTACAAGTACTCAGAGGTGACAGGGTCAATCACCGCCATCGAATACACCGCCAGAAAGTCACCCGGAGCAGACAGATACTTGTTGCCCAGTGTGGTGCTACCCGTGACGTTTTTGCGGATCGAAGGGAACTGAACCGTGTTGAAAATACGCTGTTCCGCCTGCTGCACAAAACGAGCAATCTGCTCGGCGGACGTAAGCCCACCTGCCCCCACCGCTTGGGGGAAGTCGTTTTCGCAGTACGCCTTGATGGCGGCGGTCAGTTCAGCGTAGTTCATGCAAGTTTCTTGCTGGAGTTGGTACCCTTAATCGCAGCGCCAGTGCCACGAGTCTTCACAGTCTGCGTGTTGGGCACATTGTTGGGGTAACCGTTGTTGTTCGGAACAATCGGAATCTGCTTGACAGGTTTGCTTTGCATATCAGCCTCCGCGCTTGTAAGTGAACGAAGTCTTTTTCTGGTTGGCAACTTTAGCCAAGCCACGTCCCAGCGTCTTCATCTGCATGTTCGTTTTGCCGCCTTTGGCATAGCCTTTGCCGTGCATGCGCTTTTCGTGCGCTTTGACTTCGGCTTTTGCCACTTGTTTCATATCATCTTTCATGATCCACTCCTAAGTTGTTGCTACTGTTACAGTACCCAGTGTAATGCTTAACGCCAAATTATTGGGCGTTAATCCAACGTCATTCGCTCGACCACCACCGACAGGTGCCCAGCCCCACTGAATGATTCGACTACCGCCAGACGGGTCACCAGAACCGAGCGGCCCACTGCCTGAATCAATCTGCAATCCAGTCAAACCTGCTTGGATGTACGAGTTGTCGCGGCGCGGATTACGCAACGCCTGCGGATCATCAACCGGGTACATACCAAGTTGCAACTGAGGTTGGTCAGGCTCCCAGCAGGTCGGGCAAACGAGCAGATTGACGTTCTTGGTCTTGATGACCAACTCCCGCAGTTCTTTCAGTTTGTACCGAAAGCCACAGCGGTCACATTCCGCAATCGCCTTTTTACCCGAAGCAAACTTGGTCGGCATGCTTCACCTCAATAAAACATCTGTCGCGGTGCGATGCGCAAAGACGCTTTCTCGCGGTCTTCGCTTGCCGCCAACGCCCACTGTTCCTCATACGCAGCCTTGAGCATTTCGAGCCGAGGCAGAGCATCAGGAAGTTTCATTGCAAGGTAGTACGCCAGCCCAGCCACAAGGCAGGGCAGCATACGGAAAGGGATGTCCTGCGTGTTCACGCCGTTACCAGCGTCTTGGAGGCGGCGCAGCCGCCAATACACGAAGGTGTAGTAGTTGTTCTGGTCAGGGCAAGGCCAGACGTTGATGTTGGGCGGGTTGATGCCCGTCGTAGTGTTCGTCGTGTTGGGTTGGTTGCCGTTGATTGGGTACTGTGCACCAGACTGACGGTTGATCCAAACCTGAATCGGACGACCCTGAGCATTCTTGTTCGGGATCGTGGCGTAGGTATCCACGCTGATACGGCTGATGTTGATGTCCGTCTGGTTTACGCCTGTTTGCGTACGGATAACGTGGTCTAGCAGGTCAATGGTATCCACGGGCAGAGGGTACGTGATCGTCCCTTGGGTCATGGTGATCTGACCCTGCTCAATCGTCCACAGATTGATGCCTCGGTTTGCCCACTCAATCGTCAGCAGGTTCAACGAACGACGCGCCGTGCGCATGTCGTAGCCCGAACGCAGTTCCAACCCGCAACGCTCGAACGCCTCTTCCACAAGCGTGTTGAGGTCAAGATTGAATGAGTTGGTACCGGACGTTGTCATTTGCCTATTTTCCTATGCGGAGCAACCTTTTTAGCCACGCTTTTAGGTTGAGCCACAAATTGTTTGCCTTGGGCTTTTCCTGCACGCTTGGCTCGGGTTGTAGCGGCGTATTCGGCGGGACTGAGGGACTTGATTGCTCGTTTGGGGAGGTAACGTTCTCCTGTAGCGTTTGGGCCTTGCGTCGAGGGCTTACCGCTTTTGGTTTGCCACTCTTGCTTGGTCCACGCTTTGAGACTTTTTTGACTTTTGGCGAGTCCACTCACTTGTACCCCCCACCAGCCTTTTTGTACTGCGAGGCCAGCATCTGTGCTTTTCTCGCACTCCACTGCCCCGGAGCACCCCCTTTGCCGCCAGACTTGATCTGCTCAAAGAGCCGCTTGCGCATACCGGGTTTGGTGTAGTTGCCAGCCTCGTTGACGCGGGACTTCACCTGTCCGCCATCGGCGTACATGGTCACCTCGTTCGGATCATCCTTGCGGGTGATCTTCTTGGCTTTTGGCATCTTAGAGGGCTGAATAGCCCCCATGCCCCGGCTCGACATCATGGTTAGCAGCCCTTACGAGACATGCCGCCCTTAGCCATCTTCACTTCCATGCCACGGGTCTTGCCCTTCTTGGCGATGCCGTCAGCAGCCTTGTGACCAGCAGACAGGCCACCAGCAGCCATTTTCTTGGCGGGCTTTTTAGCCATGCCGCCGTACTTCATTCCGGCTTCTTTCATCTCGTGTTTGACCATCGACTTAGGAGCGCCTTTCTTTTTCATGAAAGCCACTTCCTTCTTCATCATCGTCTTAGATTCTTTCATTTCACCACCTCCAGATTTAGAAAACTCACGACCCACGGATTGTGGAACACCCACCTTCTTTGCGAACTTGGGGTTTTCAGCCACAGCCCGCATGAACTTTTCCTGTTTGGTGCTGACGGCGGGCATCAGATGATCTTCCCGCGAGTCTTGCCTCGCTGCGCACAGCCATCAGCACGCTTAGAAGCCGAACCGCCCGAGGCCATCTGCTTCACTTTGCCACCCTTCTTCATTCCGGGTTTTGCAGTAGCCGCAGCCTCTTCAGCAGGGGTCATCGGCGTGCCGTCTTTTTTCCGTTTGCGGCTGTCAGCCAGCATGCCGGGAACAATGCCCATGCCGTAGCCCATGCTGTCGGTCAATTTACCGAACGCACCGCGTCCAGTAGCCATGCCGTAAACGGGGGACAAAGAACCAAGCAGGTCTTTACCTTTCATATCACACCATCCTTCCACGAGTTTTGCCACGAACGGCACATCCGTCAGCACGCTTGGAAGCGGAACCGCCAGCAGCCATCTTCTTGACCTTGCCACCCTTCTTCATACCCTCAAGCGCCTCGTAGTTACGTGCAGGCTCGGGCACAGATTCACGTAGGCGTTTGGCTTCGCGCTGTTCGTCACGAGCCGATTTCGCCATCGTGGTGGAAATCTTGGACAGGAAGTCTTTCTCGCCTTCGATGCCACGCTGCATCATCTCGCGGGACTTGTTCAGTTTTGCTTTTTCTTTGTCCGTAGGCTTGCGGTATTGCATGCGGTTCTCGTCAGACATGTCTAACTCCTTTTTTCTTTACGCAGGTCGTCGATCTTTGCTTCAAGTCGAGAGATACCCGCGTCGAAACGTTCCATAATCTTTTCCATGTCGCGGTGCACCTCAGCACGAGTGATGTGGTCACGCGCAACTTCTTCCCGGGTCTTGTTGAGCAAGATACCGAGTCGGTCTAATTCGTCAAACTTACCCTTGAGTAGGAAGGCCATGATGCCCACAATCGAGGTAAGTATGATGTTCCATATCATCATCTCCATTACCACTTCACCTTATCAGCCCAGTACGCCGCGCTCATCTTGCCCTTGGCAATGTTTTTTGCGTGACGCGCTTTGAATGACTTACGCTTTGCCTTCATACGGTCAGATTCGCCTGACTTGGGCGCTCCTGCCGTACCCGACAAAGTTCCTACTTTTTTACCTTGCTGACCAAACCGAATGACTTTCTCTTTCCCACCCTCGCACGCTTTGACAACGTGCGATTTCTTAGGGTGAGTAGGCGTAGACCGTGGCTTGTTGCACGGCATCGCTTTCTTAGAGACTGGTTTGGTAGCCATGTCAATCACCCATAAATCAGAGTAATCGAGGTGGTGTCGGTCACAGTACCGTGCAGAGCATCGTCTGCAAGGATGCCTTCACCGGGCAGGGGGATGATGGTGTACCCAGCAGTGCCACTTGCAGCCGTATTAACGGTCATTAAGATTTTGCCAGTAGAACCGTTGCGGATAACCACTGACCCAGCACTACCGCCGTTAACGGCGTAAATAGTCTTGATACGGGCACGCCCAATGGCGAAGCCGTTCTGGTCAAGAAAGTTACCAGTGGTGGTTAGGGGCTGTGTCGAAAGGACATCATATTGCATGGAAGCCATGTCAGCCTCCTATTACGCGACGGTCAGGCCGGTACTGATGTCAATCCAGTTGGTGCCGTCGTTGAAGCAAATGGTGCCAGTGCCCGCACCCACGTTAGTTGCGTCCGACACATAAATAATCGTGCCGTTCGGAGAATCAGCGTTAACCGGGAGGGTTGCCAGAGTGTAGGCGGGGCAGGCGAAGCCGTTATCGGAAGCAACGGGGCCAGAGAAACGAGTTTGAGCCATTATAAAACTCCTTTAAGGTGTTGATACTTTAATGCAAGACGCCTAACTGCGCTAGTGTCTGCACCCAATCTCCTAGCACATTCAGCATAGGATAATTCTGGATTGTCCAGAATGAACTTCAACTTCGCAAGAAATTTCGGGTCCGAGTGAAAGCGTGCCATTTGGGCTTTGGACAATGTCGCACGATAGTCCTCACTCTGGTAGTCAAACGTCGATGCCCTTCGACCTAGTCTGATCCGTTCGCGGGCCTCTTCACTGTGCACCTTCCCTCGCATCGGGGCTTTGGCAAAGTCTGCGATGTTGTACACGTTGGGTTCGTCGAACCACGCATCACCACGCAGGAATTGTTCTTCTAAATAGTCCAGTTGTTCAGGCGTTTCGCATTCGACCTCAACCGCGCCATAGAAGTTCTCCGCACCGTATTTGTTGAAAGCATGCTGGAGATGCGGGTTGGTGTGCTTGTTCCACCGCAACAGACGGAAATGTTCCTTCAACCGCTTCTTGACGTGCTGCGACTGACCGACATAACACTGCCCCGTGGCCTTGTTCACGATCTTGTAGATGCCGCAAGAGTCAATTTTGTATGGCAAACACAACTCCTTTTTGTGTAGTCTCAACCATCTCAAGGCTAAAACAAAGGGGACCGAAGTCCCCTTTGACAGCCAGAGGCTGATTAAGCGCCGGGCGAACCGAACATACCGAGCGGATCAGACCAGCCGAACGAATAACGCTCACGAGCCTTGTAACGAACGTTACCAGTATCGAAGTCACCGTCCATCGAGTTAGCCAGCGGGGTACGAACGAAGTGTTTCATACCGTTGGGCACGTCGGTGGTCAGGAACCAAGCGTCGTTGTCGGTCAAGAAGTGGTTAACGGTGTAACCCTCTGCGATAGAACCGTTGTTCTTCAGCGCGTTGATGTTGTTGTCAGCCGTATTGGTCTGGAGTTCAGTTTCCAGAATACGAGTAGCAACGAATTGCAGCGACGGAGGAACAATCAGTTTGCGCGGCTTGGCGGCAATCAGCAGACCACGTTCGTCAGTCCATGCAGCGATCTGAATAACGGCGGCTTCCAAAGAAGTCTCGTTCAGGTCGGCAGGAGTAGCGGGCGTGTTGCTGTTGACACCACCAGAGACCAGCGGGTGAGCCGTCGAGAACAGAGGCTGACCATCACCGCCCGGATAGGCAGAGTTGAAGCCGTTGTTCAGGTTGGCAGCAGCCTTAGTCTGCTTGGTGTACGCCATCGCACGAGCCAGAGCCTTGGTGTAGCGGCTAGACAGAGAGTCGTAGAGGTTGTCCTCAATTGCCTCTTCAGTCAGGCTGAAGCCAAGAGCAATGGTTTCGTGGGTGTAGCGAGCCGTGAAGACCTCTTGCGCGTTATCGTAGGCAATCGCACTGCCTTCGTTCTTCACCGGAGCGGCGGAGAAGCCAGACAGTTTGGTTTCCTCTTCAAACGAACGTTCGGAGGTTTCGGTTTCGTAAATCTCCTTGTGCTCTTCGCCATATCGGGCATATTCCATGCCAAACAGAGCGTTCAAGCCGGGGAGGAGTTCTTTAAGTAGTTGTGCGCGGGAAATAGCCATTTGTCACTCCTTATACGCCAGTGGCATTGAGATACTGATGACCACCAGCCTGACCAGTAGCGCTTGGCGCATTCCACTTACAAATCACTTCGGGGTACCCGACAAAAGTCAGCGTCACAGTACCAGAAGCGGTAGCGGCGGTAGACAGAGTCAGGGAAGTGCCCGAAATAGCGGAAACCGTGGTGCCAGCAGCGATGCCAGTACCAGAGATTGCCATGTATTTCAGAACGTCAGCGTTAGTAGCAGACAGGGTCACTGCGGTGCTTGCGTTGGTAGTAGTACCAGTCGCAGTAGTCACAATTGCAGTATCGGGAACCACATCAACGATGCGGAGCGGCAGGGTGTTGGTAGTAGCCGGAGCGGAGACGCCAGCAGCAGAATCACCAGTGGTGGTGCTGCCAGTGTTGTCAACCATCTCAATGTTGTTACCAACGAAAGTGCGGCCCACAGCAGCAATCACGGTGGTGCCAGAAACAACCGCTGCTTTGAACAGTGCATCCGGATCATCTTGGACAAAAGCCACGATGTCGTTTGCAACAGTGTTAGCAGGGTAGTACTGACGGAACACCTTACCGAACGTAGGATCGGTATAAGAGCAGCCAAGGAACACACCAACAGGGGTCATTGCGGCGTCGGGAGTGTCACGCTCCAGAGTACCACTGCTCACCAGTTTGACAGGATCACCATAGAAGATGCTCGTGCCATACGAAGAAGCAATGGGAATCTGACGGGTAGCACCAGCGAACACCTGACCGCCGATCAAATTGATCGGGAGAAGCCCGTAGGGCTTCGATACGGTAGGATAAGCCATTTTGTTACCTCACAAAAAGTTATTTGCCAGAACCGAATGACGTTTTGGATTTCTTCTCTGCAAAGAGCGGCATCCTCGGGTCATTCTCTCTCATAAAGTTGCTGTCCACAGCCTCCATGTTGTCCTTCGTGTGTTTTGCGTAGTATTGCGTACGCTGTTCCACGAACTCAACAGGCATTTTGCAGAGCAACAACCCGGCGACCTCAATGTTGTCTTTGAAACGACTATTGGGATCGACTAGCAGTGAAAACTTAGGCTGCTCTTCCATGCGCACTGGCTCCCAACCTTCCCTCAGTTTCGAGGAAATGTTGCGTGCATCAGCAGCGCCGAGCATAGCAACCCTCACCCAGCGGTACGCATAACCCGGCTGCTTATCTGGTTGCGGCAGGGTTTCGGGGCGCATCCACTGCTTGGGGCGCTCCGCCGTACTACGGGTGTCTAATTCGCGTGCAAGTCTATTTTCAGCCATGTTAGTTCTCCAAAGTTTTTGCATATTCCCGGGCATACTGCTCGGGGGTTAATCCCAACTTTTTCGCAAGGTTTAGTTGCGATTGTTTCAGCACAATCCGCTTGGAAGACGTGCTTCGGGATGCCGGAGCAACCACAGTGGCAGGCTTACTTTCTGTGCGCGTAACGGGCTTGCCGCCCCCGTTAGTCGTTTGTGCTTCACTCTCTGAGTTACCGAAGTACTCAGGGAATCGACGACGCATTGTACTGTCAATACGTCGCCAGTATTCGTCGGTGCCGACATACTGCTTACCTTCTTCGCGTTCCAGTTTTTGATGGAAGCCAAGGGCTAGGGCAGTCATCTCCGGGTCCGTACCCCACCAAGGATTGCGCTCTTGCCACGCAAGGGTCTTGGAGTCGGGAGTCGGGACTTGCACCTTCTCAGGTACATTGTTTACCTCAACTTCTTGAGTTTGTAAAGGGGGTCGGTAGTTATTGATCTGCTGCATCTTGAAAGACGCAACATTAAATTTCTCCTGTGCCGCCATAATCTGGTCAGCATCCCCGGCGTCATAGGCCTCTTTGTAGGCCCGTTTCGCCATCTCCAACTCAAGTTCCACTGCACCTTTTACGGTGTCAATGTATGACTTCTCACCTGCGGTGAGTTGAGTCTTGAGGCGCTTGTTCTCTTCGATAATGCGTTGCGCAAGACCAACGGCTTCTTGCTGTTCACGCAAAGCCGCCTCTTTGGCACGACGTTCGTCATGCCAGACTTTCTTCATCTGTTTGAGGCGGACTTTTACCTTTTCCGAGTAGTCCTCTAGTTCGTCTTGTTCGAGTTCCTCAACGATCTCTTTCGGGAGCGGTTCACGCACGCGACCCGTTGAAGGGTCACGGTCCTCTTCAGGCGTGTCGTCAATGATCTCAAGTTCGGGTTCCGTTTGTGCGGGTTTACCCTTAGTCTCGACAGGCGTTTTGGCCTGTTCTTGACCTTCGATTTCAAACTCAAAATCGTCTTTTGCTTCTGGGGCTTTTGGTAGAGGCATGTGTCACTCCTTATTTGCGCGAAATGCCGCGAGGGTCTTCGACCACCCCCTCAACACTGTCGTCGTTGATGATTCTGAATTCACGACCATGAATCTTCAGTCGTGTGCCTGCGTGCGGGCGGACCAGAATGAAGTCCCCTTCTTTGCACCAAGGGCCACTGGGAAAACGGCTCGGGTCTTTGAAACAGTCTGGACCCAACTTCACTACGAATAGCACAGTAGTGAGGAATTCCTCGTTCTGTAGCGTGATGTCGGCTTTGACAATCCCACTTTCATACTTGTCCTCAATCTCTGGGATTGCACAGAGAATGCGGTAGCCGGAAGGGTCAGGCAGTTGCTTGGCCTTCTCTTCTGCCGTTTGGGGCAGCACGGTTGCGTTGTTTGGGTCAGTTGCGTCCTGCCCAATTAGTATTTCACTCATCGGAACGATCCATCCTTTCTTTGGTTTCAAGTAGCATATTGTTGGCAATCAGCAAGCCTCGATACACACCGCACGCATGTTGATACGCGCCGTAGTCCGTGGCTTTGCCCATCACCAAGTCTTCTTCGATGAGACGCTGCTCATCACGTATCTTTTTTGAGAGATACGTTAGAAGGTCATCACTCATTCACTCTCCTTCTTGGGTTGTTGCAATTCTCTTTGTGCCTCACGAGCAATCTCGATACCCATACGCAGACCTTCGGCTTGTTGTTTGCCTTTGTCTGCACCGACCTTTGCGCCGATCTGGGCACCTGCGATTTCCTTCTGTGCAGCGATGCGTTCGCGTTCGACAGCCAGTTGATCCTTTTTGGCGGCGGCGTCGATGACGAGTTTCTGCTTCTTGATCTCGGCTTCTTGTTGCTTGATCTGAAGTTCGGCTTGCTGCATCTGCACGATGGGGTCTTGTGCGGCTTGCATCGCCTGTTCCTGAGCCACAGCGGCTTGGTTCGTTTGTAGAACCTGCTTGGCAGCGGCAGCAGCCAGACGAGAAATTTGCACTTCGGTGTCTTCCGACATCTCGGAGTCCGGAGCGGGGTAAGGCACACCAGCAGCCTCTTCGATCTGTTTGCGATACTCGAAGGCAAGGTGTTCTTGGATGTGTGCAGCAAGTGCTGCTTGGATATTGCGAGCGTTCGGGCTTTGACCGATCAACTGCGCAATCTTGGGGTCTTGCGCCGCAGCCATGTGCACGGTGATGTGTGCCTCATGGTCTTGGTAGATGAAGGCTTTGACAGGCTTGCCGTTAATCATGTCCATGTTTTCGGAGACAGGATCACGCGGCTTAAAGTCGTCCTCCATCGGCACCAGTTTTGCAGCGTTCTTGATGCCCAGCACCTCCAGCATCTGGCGATGCAGGTAGGGCAAGTCATACAGTTGGGGCGCAGTCTGCGCCAGTTGCATCACGGCTTGGTACTGAACCACCTTTTGCGACATAGTCGCGGCGTTGGGGTCCGATACCGGAATGACCTCCACCATGTCGTAGTCGCTACGCTTGGCGTGCGGCGTACCATCGTACGGCTCGTAGTCGTAGTCCTCGGGGGTGTAGTCACGGATGATGGCTTTGAGTAGACGGAACTCTTGGCGCATCGCGTAGTGGATGCGAGCCTGAACAGCAGACATCACCTTCAGCGTGCGCTCAAGGATAGCCAGCGTCGTACCAACCGGAGCCTGAGCAGACATGTCACTGACCTTGAGATCAGCGGCAGCAGCGAAGCGGCGTCCTTCTTCAACGATGGTACCGAGCAGTGAGTACAGGACTTGAGACGGATCCTTGTAGGGGAGCGTCATGATGTTGTCCTTGAT